>Ga0105045_10003434_pt1 | contig 13591 bp, 15 predicted proteins | sample MAT02_FD_78089 | JGI IMG/M metagenome (GOLD analysis project Ga0105045, IMG submission 78089) | Freshwater microbial communities from Lake Fryxell liftoff mats and glacier meltwater in Antarctica - MAT-02 (megahit assembly) | ecosystem: Environmental > Aquatic > Freshwater > Ice > Liftoff...
CCGCCCGCAGCCGGCCTTGACAGCCCCCTCAGCGACCTAGGATCCGGTCCCCGCCGACACTGGGGTGTCGTCTAACGGTAGGACTGCAGACTCTGACTCTGCCTGTCGGGGTTCGAATCCCTGCACCCCAACCATTTTCGACCAGCGTCTACCTGTAGGCGCTGGTCGTTTTGTTTGCTGGCTGTGCCAATGGCCCACGTGCAGCTCGCGAGGTGGTTGGTCGGATCGGTCACAGCGCCGGTAAGCTCCTGTGCGATGATGGCTGGCGATCGGCTCGCCCCGAAGCAAACTGACAAGAGTCCTTTTTCCCCATGCGCACCCCGAATTCAGATAGGTACTTGGCGTGGGTTCCCAGCGCTGGCAGCACCAGCGGCAATTTCGTCAATCGCAGAAAGTGCCCCGGCCTGAGTGGCGCAACGCTTGACCCGGTCGATCCCGCGACTTGGAAGCATCGCGTTCGCGGTGATGGAATATGAACGACACTCCGTTACCACCCCAGTCTGCGCTTATTCTCTACCAAACGGAAGATGGTCGCACCCGCATTCAGTGCCGCTGTGAGGGCGACACCCTGTGGTTGAGTCAGGCGCAGATAGCCGAGCTCTTCCAGACCACCGTCCCCAATATCAACATCCACCTCAAGGCTATCTACGCCGAAGGGGAACTGCCTGAGGCGGCAACCATTAAGTCGTACTTAATGGTTCGAGCGGAGGGCCGGCGGCACGTGTCGCGCGCAGTCCTGCATTACGACCTCTCCGTTATAGTAGCGGTCGGTTTCCGTGTGCGTAGCCATCGTGGCACGCAGTTCCGCCAATGGGCGATGGCCCGCTTGCGCGAATACCTCGTGAAGGGTTTCGCGATGGATGACGAGCGGTTGAAGGATCCGCCGGGCAAGGGCCAATACGATTACTTCGATGAGGTGCTTGAACGCATCCGCGACATTCGTTCCAGCGAGCGCAGATTCTTTCAAAAAGTGCTAGATATCTATGCGACGAGTGTGGATTACACTTCCGATGTCGCGTTGTCACAGCAGTTCTTCGCCACGGTGCAGAACAAGATGCACTGGGCTGCACATGGCCATACGGCGGCCGAGATGATCCACCTGCGGTCCGATGCCCAGCAGCCGCACATGGGCCTGACCACCACGCGCCCAGGCGGCATCGTGCGCAAAGACGATATCGCGGTGGCGAAGAATTATTTGCGCGAAGACGAGCTGCAAGCGCTGAGCCGCATCGTTACCGCCTATCTGGAATTCGCCGAGTTGCAGGCATTGAACCGGCGGGCAATGACCATGCGCGACTGGATCACCAAGCTGGACGAATTCCTGAAGCTGTCCGATCGAGAGCTGTTGACGCACACCGGCACCATCTCGGCCGACGAGGCCAAGGCCAAGGCGGAGCGCGAATTCGAGCAGTACCGGATCTTCATCGATGCCCAGCCGCGCCTGGTAGATGCTGATTTCGATCGAGCTGCCAAAGACATGCAGAAGCTGCCCAAGTCGAAGCGCCCACGAAAATCCAAGCTGAACCCGGACGAGGCCCCATGAACGTTTTTCCGTATGGGCGGCCGCACAATAATCCTTTAAAACGGAATCGTCGGCGGCTGAGTCGATTCGACAGGTCGCACACTTCCGCCATCTGGCATAATGCCACCCAAATCCGCCCATGACGGCTCGATCAAGGCCTTGGTCCAGGTCGGAACTGCTCGTGGCGATGCAGCTCTATTGCCAAATGTCGTTTGGACAATTCCATGCCCGCAATTCTGAGATTATCCGCATATCAGCGAAGTTGAACCGCACACCGTCAAGCCTTGCTATGAAACTCTGTAATCTGGCATCGCTCGACCCGGCGCATCAGGCACGTGGAGTCGCCGGATTAAAGAGCGTCAGTCGCAGCGATCGGGATATATGGGAAGAATTCACTCGTGATTGGACAGGAATGGCGGCAGCCAGCGCGGTAGAAATGGAGCGATTACTGGGGTATATGGGAAAACAAGATGCCGATGCCTGGATTGTCCCCAAAAGAGCAACTGCCGGTACCGCACAGGTTCAAATTCGGAAGGGGCAGGGTTTTTTTAGAACAGCCGTTTTGACCGCATACGGCAATCGTTGTTGCCTCACCGAATGCGCAGTCAGTGAGTTCTTGGTGGCCAGCCACATCGTTCCCTGGTCTAGTGATGAAAGCAATCGACTGAATCCGAGGAACGGTCTTTGCTTGGCTCCGATGCAGGACAGGGCGTTCGATTTGGGATTCATTGCGTTCTCTGACGAACTGCGAGTGGTGGTCAGTGGGGCATTGCTGAAGTACGAATCCGACCCATTGGTGAAGTCCCAATTGCTTTCGTTAGCTGGCGCTCCAATTCGGTTGCCAGAGAGATTCTATCCCGACCTTGATCTGATCAGCAGGCACCGACGGGAAGTTTTCGGTATGCGAAATTGATTCGCCGATTGTAAGGGGGGCTGGGCGATCAGCGAATAATTGGGCTAAACATGGTTGCCGACAGACGGCCACAGATGATACTGTGACGTATCCGGGAAAAATAGGTTTTTCGTTTGACGAATAAACTAACGCGGGACTGTTCATCAGGGCGATAGTTCGCCCATGTCGATTTCATAGGTGCGGGTCGTGCCATGAGCGATCCGAACCATTTTTACGACGCCAACTCCGTCACTCACCCAGGTGCTGACGCAGATGGTCCCGTCCTTCAATATAAACGAGTAGCGGGCACACTGAAATGATTGGCCTTTAATGGCGATCTCCTCGTCTACGGCATCAATGCGAATCGTCACCCCATCTGGATTCCACTCTGTACCGAGGATAGGATTTTTATAAGCGAGAATAAATTCATGCGCGGGAGTGGCCTTATCCAAGTAATCGACCCAATCCCAGGTCAGCACCACATTGCCGTCAGTATCGTTGCGAGCCCAGAACAGTTTTCCGAGATGATAGATGCGGTGCCAGGTTATCCCGCGATGAATGTATTCCCCGAGGTGGCGATCGGTGATGGTAGAGCCGTCGCCGAAGCTGAAAATGCTGGATAATGAGGCGTCAACCCGGTAGATGGGCTCGGCGGCCGCTGCCCGAGTGACCAGGATTGCCAGGGCTATGTGTATGACCAACCGCATGGTGATTTCCTAGGAGTGATGGAGGGGCGCAAATTCTGCTAGCTAGCCGTGTTGTATAGGAGGCTGGTTGGTAATGGTCGATGGGGAAGTGCGCAGCCGTCGCTGTAATTTCTTGTAGCAAGTTGTGGTAAATCGAAAAAAGCTAAGGCTGATGAACCAATGTAACACAAACGATGTCATGCGCCACCAATCCCCACTGCCTGAATAGCTTTCTGCCTGGCTCCACATGATAGCAAGGGTGAAGATAACGAGTGACGGGCCAAGCAGATAGGCCCCAATCCGGAGAGAACGAGTGGATTCTTTGGTGTAATCGATGGGTCCTACGAAAATCATGGTGGCTAGCTTTCTGAGGCGGCAGAGTGGGCGGCGCTGGAACGATGACCCTCACGTGACCTGGGTAAAAGGCAGATAAAAAATATCAGCGTCTAGCGAACGACTTGGGCCATCGCGCCCTGATAATCTGAATGCTCAGCATGATTCCATTGACGACAAAAACGACGCTTATTGCGGGAAGAAAAAATATCCCCACGTCACTGACGTAAAGTACTCCATCCGGGTTATCGACGAAATAATAGCCGGCGACTGGCTCCTCGGAACAAAACAAAACAGAGCAGCGAAAATAAAAAATAAGACAGCGCACACCAACTCCGCAAGGAGGCGCCAGCGCGCCGCCCACAGGACCATGCTTAGTTGAGGCTTTTGCGTTGGCGAAGTCATGCCCATGCAGGATATGCACGGGCAGCATCTATTCCATACTTGCGGGCGACCAGGATCAATGAGTCAGCAGAGAATTGACCTATTTCCATGGCGCAGAGCGTGAAATGGCTCTACCAGTTCCGCCGCCGCGGTGCCAATAATTCCAACAGCACCAGCGCCAACACCCCGATCGGAATGCCGAATCCACTATCGCGGCCAGTAGAAATGCGAATGTTACACCGCAGCAGGGCAACCGTCGGCGGCTGTGTCCGTTTCAGGTCTTTGGCCAGGGCAATTTGGTCAGCAGGGCTGATTACCAGAATTCCTTCGAGGTGATTGCCTGGACGCGCCATTCCCTGAGTTGGGAAAATGGGCCGGTAGCCCTGCTACCAGCGCCATTTTCCCGCCGTGGATCTGCGCGACGACCCACGGCGCCACCCGCGCTCGCTATATCCGACAGACTCCTAGGTTGGCGAATTATCTACGCCCTTCACTGTGCGCGAGATCAGCCGTGAACGGTGAAATCGCGGTCGAGGGTGAAAAATGATTCGCAGCCGGTGGCGGTGACGTGAATGGTATCGGAAATACCGACGGTCTTATCGCCGTCGACGCCCCACATCCAGGGGATCAGGTGGAACGTCATTCCCTCTTCGAGAACTGCGGAATTTCCCTGCATCAGGCTGAGGATATAGCCTTCATCCCAGGACGGCGGAAAGGCGATGCCGATGGCGTAGCCGGAGCGGGTAACCAAGCGCGCGCCGATGTCGTTGTCGTTGATGATATCGCGGGCGAGATTGTCGGCATCGGAAACAGTGAGGCCAGGGCGGATGGCCTTATGCAGTTCATCCAAGGCGAATTTCATTCGTTCCTGGGCTTTGTACATCGACGGGGACAGTTCGCCCGTCACCACCGTGCGCATCATTGCGGTGTGATAACGGCGGAAGCAACCGCCTACTTCGAGAAAAACATGTTCGCCGGGTTGTACAACCCGACCTTCCCAGGTGGCATGGCCGATCATCGACCGTGGTCCGGATGTGACATAGGGCATTACCGCCGGCGGTTCGCCACCGGCACAGAACATCGCGTTGCTGATTGCGCCGCCAATTTCATTTTCACTGGCACCTGCCCGCGATGCGACCAGGCCGGCGCGCATGCCGGCCTCGGTGGCGACGGCAGATTTGCGCATCACGGCAATTTCGCCGGGTGATTTGCGAATACGGCCTTCTTCGACGATGCCGAAACAATCAAGCAGCCGCCCATTGGCAAAGCCGGTGCGGACACGGTCTTGTTGGTAGGCTGGAAAGAAATAGCTGTTGCGCTCATAGCCAACCGAGCCGCGACTCAAGCCCAGTTCTTCCAGAGTCCCAATCAGGGTCTGGATGGCGTCGCCATTATCGGCAAAGGGCCGCGTTTTTTCGACCCAGGTCCGGGCATGGACATTCGATTCTTCGAGCTTGCGGGTAATCATCACTGGTTCGTCGGCGATGGGCACCACCAGGCACTGGAAGAACGAATAGCCGGTGGTCTGATAATCGGTGAGATACATCAGGTTTTCTGGGTCGCTGATGATCACCGCGTCGAGCAGGCGCTTGGCCATGCGTTCGCGAAGAGCTTGCAAGCGATGGACATATTCATCGCTGGTAAAGGTCATGTCATCGCGGGATCTCATGCTGCCTCCACGCCCGCATTGACCGCAGTGGCGAAAATGGCCAAGCCTTCTGCGAGGTCGGCGTCAGGAATGGTCAAGGGCGGAATCAATTTCAGCACGCGTCCGCCCGAACCGCAGGGGCCGATAAGAAGGCCATGCTCGAAGCACAGTTGCGCAATGCGCTTGGCGCGGGGACCCTCGCCGACATCGAGCGCCTGAATCATCCCTTTGCCGCGCACGGGAAAACGGTGCTTGGCATGCTTTATGGCTAAGCCGTGCAGGTGCGCTGCCATGATCTCACCTTTGCGGCGGACCTCGGCCATCAGAACGTCATCGGTAAAATACCCCAGGGCTTCCGCGCCCGCGACAAAAGAGAGATCCTGGCCGCGAAAAGTACCAGTGTGTTCGCCCGGCGACCATACATCGTGTTCGGGTTTGACCATATTCATCGCCAGCGGGGTGCCATACCCACCCAGGCCTTTGGCCAAGCAAATGATATCGGGAGATAGTCCGAAGCCATCGAAGCTGAAATAGCTTCCTGTCCGTCCGCAGCCGGCCTGGATGTCATCGACGATGAACAAGGCGCCGCGTTCATGCGCGAAGTTCTGTAAGGCCACCAGCCATTCGCGGCTGGCGACATGGACGCCGCCTTCGGCCTGGATGGGCTCGATAATCACCGCGGCCGGGGCATCGAGCCCGGTGGAGGGGTCAGCGAACGCCCGGCTCAGCGCATCAATGGCATCGATGCCACCACCGGGCGCGGTTTCAAAGGGAATGCGCTGCACATGGTCCAGAGGAACCCCGGCGGCGTTGCGGAAATATTCATTCGCAGTGCAGGCCAGGGCGCCCAGGGTCATGCCGTGGAAACCATGCGTACAGGCGATGATCGATTGCCGTTTGGTGACCTTGCGTGCCAGTTTCAGCGCGGCCTCGACGGCATTGGTACCGGTCGGGCCCATGAATTGCAGACGATAATCCATCTTCCGCGGCGTCATGATGGTATCGACAAAAGCCTGCAGGAATTGTCGCTTGGCCGTGGTATACATATCCAGGCTGTGAATGACCCCGTCGCGGGAGATATAGTCGAGCAGCGCCTGCTTCATGCGCTCGTTGTTATGGCCGAAATTCAACACCCCGGCCCCGGCGAAGAAGTCGATGTACGACTTGCCAGCCTCGTCGGTCTGGCGCGCATTCTTGGCCGTGCTGAACACGGTTGGATAAGCACGGCAATAGCCGCGAATGGCAGATTCGTAGCGTTCGAAGACGGAGGTGTCGCTGCTCGTGGCGCTGGAGTTGACGCTGGAGTTGGCGCTTTTCGTTACGGTCATGCCGGGATTCCTTGCGGATTATCTAAGGGAATGAACGGTGCTGGCAGACCGACAAGCCGGAGCTGCACCCGCGACATGCGGGCGATCAGACGATCATCGAAATCAAAATGGGGACTATGCAGGGGGGGATCCCCAGGGCGGGCCCCGGCGGCGCCGACCAGGGCGTAGGCGCCGGGGATTTCAGCGAGATAATAACTGAAATCTTCGCTGGCCATGACTGGGACCGGAGTGCTGTGTGCCCGCCACGTCGGGCCGAATTCCGCGGCCAGCGCGGTGCGCATGATGGTGGCAGCGCCGGCATGGTTGCAGGTGGCGGCGTAACGGGGGCTGATGATCACCTCGGCGGCGACGCCATAGGCGTGCGCAGTAGCAGTGGCAATGGCAGTGATTTCTTCGCCCATCGCCTGACGCACAGCGGTGTCGGCGACACGGATGCTGCCGCTGACCACGGCCTGCTCGGGAATCACGGTGTCTGAGCTGCGGGCGTCAATATTGGCGACACTGAGCACGGCTGCGGTCTGCGGAGCCAGACGCCGACTGACGATCTGTTGCAAAGCCATAGTGACCGCCGCGGCGGCGAGAACGGGATCGCGACACGCCTCGGGCTGGCTGGCATGGCCGCCGCGCCCACGCAGGGTGATCCGGAAGGTGCCATTCGCGGCCATGACGGGCCCGTCTGGACAGACGGCTTGACCATGAGGTATTGCCGGCCAATTGTGCCAACCATAAATAGCCGTAATGCCGATCAAGGCGCCGCCCTCGATCATCCGTTTAGCCCCATGCCCGCCTTCTTCAGCAGGTTGAAACAGCAAGCTGACCGGCCCGGGCAGCTGCGCTTCGTGATATTTCAGCCACGCAGCGCTGGCACACAGCGTCGCCGTGTGTCCATCGTGACCGCAGGCATGCATGCAGCCGTCGATGGTGGAAGTCCATGGCACCGTTGAATTTTCGCGAATAGGCAATGCGTCGATATCACCGCGCAAGGCGATATGCGGCCCCGTAGCCTGCGCTGCGAGGCGGGCAATGGTGCCGGTGTCGGCGCACGCCTGCCAGGGAATGCCGAGTCGATCCAATTCTGCGCGAATAGTCGCCGCCGTGTGCAGTTCGGCGTACGCCAGTTCGGGTTGCCGATGCAGGTCATGGCGCAACCGGGTGGCTGCGGCGATGAGGTCTGGCCAAGTGAGCGTCGTCACGCGTGATTCCTGTCGATATCCGCTGCACGGCAGCGGCATGACCGACATTCTCAAGAAGAGCACTCCCTCACGACATGCTCAGGAAGAGCACTCACGAAGAGCGAAAACCGGTCACGGTGCGGATTATGACGGACCATAACCCGACCACCGCGAAGGGGAACCCAAGAAATCAGCAGCATTGCGCGGCTACCGCGTCAGAGCTGATACCCTGCATATACAAAATAATCTGTTGAATATATTGGGTGGAGATTCAGGCCCCATGCCGGTGGCGATAGGTGGCCGGGGCACAGCCCCATTGCCGGGTAAAAGCCTTCGTCAAATGGTTGCGATCGCCGAATCCGCAACAGGTGGCGATAATATCGATGGTCATGGCGCCCTCGCCCAGCAAACGGGCGGCCTCGTCCAAGCGCAGACGCAGTCCCAGGCGCTGCGGGGGGATGCCGACTTCCTGCACAAAACGGCGGGTCAAGCTGTGCGGATGCAGGCCGCTGAGCGTGGCCAAGGTGGTGTGGCTGGGCGGATCATCGAAATGGGTGCGGAGATACGCAATGATGTCTGCCACCACCGCGCTGGGTTCTGCCTGCGGCTGCTGCCGGGCGAGCACGTGGCCAAGCGCAATATGCCAGAATCCACTCATAAGCAGAGCGGTGGCCGCGACTTGGTAGTCGACGATGGTAGCGCGCAGGCTTGCGAGCATGGCGTCGGCCAACGGAAATGCCCATATGCCCGGCATCCGCTCTAACGCGGGGGAAGTTGCGTGGAGATAGGCTTTGCGAAATGGCTGGGTGCAGGTGCTGGCACAATCCGTCCCCGGTCCGATGGCGACCATCTGACCCACCGTCAGGGCATGCCGACGGCCATTCCAGCGTAATGCCCCGCCTGGGCTTAATGGCACATACAGCCGCCAAAAAGGCGCCGCGAGGTTATCCAGGGTCCAGGCAGTCAGATCGGCAACCCGAATGAGATCAATCACCGAGCTCTGCGTTGGGGCCGCGTCCACAACGATGGAGCGTTCGAGCATGCGTGTTTTCTACCCATCTTTGTCCAAAAACGCCATAGAGAAATGGGTACGGATGGGTGTAGGATCCCTGTAGAGAATCTTCATGGCTCCTTGTCCGCGCTATCTGGCCGCTCACTCCGACCTCTGGGCCACTGACCCGCATGCGGCCAATCTGGCGTGGTGGAAACAGGCCGGCTGGGGATTATTCCTGCATTACGGACTGTACAGCCAACTGGGCCGGCATGAATGGGTCCAGCATCGGGAACACATTCCAGTCGCGGAATACGAACGCTTAGCGCAATCATTCGACCCGAGCGGTTTTGACGCCGACGCGATCACCGATCTCGCCTGCGCGGCGGGCATGACTTATGTCAATTTCACCACCTGCCATCACGAAGGTTTCTGTCTGTGGGACTCCAAGACCGAACCCTTCAACAGCAAAAACCACGGCGGACGCGATCTCGTGCGGGAATTGGCCGAGCAGTGTGACCGCAAGGGTCTGGGATTCTTTGCCTATTTCACCCACGTCTTAAATTGGCGCCATCCGCACGCCTTGCCGATCGAACGCTTGCCGATGGCACGTCCCGCTTACCCAACTACCGAACCCACCTACGCGGTGCCGAATGATCCAGCCCAGTATTGGGCCTGGGCGCACGCTTGTATGGGGGAATTGGCGAACCTGCCGGCGCCCCTGGCGGGTATCTGGTTGGACCTGATCAGCAGTTATTATATCGCGCCTGATTTGGTCCCGATCGAAGAAACCTACGCGTTGATCCGCTCTCTGCGCCCCGACACCCTTATTTCCTTCAAACAGGGCGCGACCGGAACCGAAGATTTTGCTTCACCCGAATTTCATTTCCGTTCGCAAGGCGATGTCTTTCGCCAAAGAAATAACCCGCAAGCCGCAGAACTCGCCGATAGAGCCTGGGCCGCCAACCGCGGCAAATGGAATGAAATCTGTATCTCTCTGCAAAAGAATGGCTGGGGATATGTCCAGGGGAGCCCTTACGCGACGGTCGATGAAACCTGGGCCGCCCTGGCGCATGCGCGCAAGCATCGCTGCAACTTGCTGGCGAATATCGCGCCGCTGCCTGATGGATCCCTGGCGCCGGAGGCAGTGACCTTGTTGCGCGCAACGGGAGAGCGCCTGCGTCGCGAAGGGATGCCAGATCCTGGCCTGGCGGCCGCGATGGTGGCAGACAGTGCCGGTGGGACTCCCCAATAATATCACGGCGGTGATCGGTATGCTGTCGCGCTGATCGCCGATCCCTGACTTGATCCGGGTTCGCAGGAGTCGAGGCTGCTCTGCTCACCGCTGCCGGCATGTGTGCTGGCGGCCATTGCGGAGAATCTCATGACCAATTGGCTGCCTGCCGCCGACCGTTACGCCTCAATGACCTACCGCCGCACCGGGCGCAGTGGTTTGATGCTGCCGACGGTGTCCTTGGGATTATGGCATAATTTTGGCGGGGTCGACGCCTATGAAAATGGTCGCGCTCTGGTGCGCGCCGCGTTTGACCGTGGCATTACCCATCTAGATCTGGCCAATAATTACGGTCCCCCGCCCGGATCGGCCGAGGAATGTTTCGGTCGCATCCTGCGCGACGATCTGATGCCGTATCGCGATGAATTGGTGATTTCCAGCAAGGCTGGTTATCGCATGCAGCCGGGTCCGTATGGTGAATGGGGTTCGCGCAAATATCTGGTGCAAAGTTGCGAGGCCAGTCTGCGCCGCATGGGCCTAGATCATGTCGATATTTTCTATCATCACCGTCCCGATCCCGACACCCCGCTGGAAGAGACCATGGGTGCCTTGGACTATTTAGTGCGCTCGGGCAAAGCGTTGTATGCGGGTATTTCCAATTATCCCGCCGATCGTGCCCGTGAAGCGATCACCATTTTACGTCAGCTTGGCACGCCCTGCCTTATTCACCAACCGAGCTACAGCATGTTCAACCGCTGGGTTGAAGGTGGACTCTTGGATTGTCTGGGCGAAGAAGGCGTCGGTTGCATTGTCTTTTCACCACTAGCGCAGGGCATGCTCACTGACCGCTATCTCGATGGGATTCCCGCCGATTCGCGTGCCGCCAAAGCGCACGGTTTTCTCAAGCGCGACCAGGTCGACGAGGCCAAGCTGACCAAGGTCCGCGCCCTGGCCGCCATCGCCAAGGAACGCGGGCAGACCATGGCCCAACTGGCGTTGACCTGGGTTCTGCGCCACACCACGGTGACCTCGGCTTTGATCGGCGCGAGCAAAGTTTCGCAGATCGACGACGCCATCGGCTGCTTGGCCAAGCTGGGCTTGGACGCAGGCGAGCAGAAAAAAATCGAAGCTATCCTAGCGACCTGATCTGGTTTTGGTTGGGTTACGGAGGCAGAACCTCGCCGAGTAATGATTCGGCGAGGGGTCGTTGCCCGGGGTGAATGCGGAATGGCGAAAAGCATAATGTGCGCAGGATCGTATCCGGGCGCAGATGGCGACTGGCCCAGCTCAGGGGTGAATCGCCGTGCGCATCGCGCGCGTCCAGGCGCGCTCCGGCGGTGAGCAGCAGATCAATGCTGGTTTCGCTGCCATAGGCCGCGGCGCGATGGAGCGCCGTTTCGCCGCTGGTGCGGCTATCACGCATGAAGCAGCCGGTCTCTCGCCCAGGAAAAGTTGCGGCGTTGGGATCGGCCCCGGCGGCAAGAAGGACCTGAAGGACTCGATCGCGGGACGGGCGATCCGTCGTGGCCAAGGCCGCGTGCAGCGGGGTCTCGCCCGTATCGGGCAAGGCCGCGTGGACGCTGGCGCCGTGCTCGATCAAAAATTGGCACAGACGCCAGTGCCCGAGAAATGCGGCGCCGTTGAGATCGAAATTATCACCGAGCTGGGTCAGCGTGGCGCCGTGAGAGATGAGAAAACGGATGGCGCTGAGGTCGCCGTAATACGCGCACCAACTGATCAGGGATACGCCGTCGGGCGCATTGCCGTCGGCAGGCAGGCCGCTGGCGATGAGATCGAACACCACATCAGTGCGGCCAGCAACGAAGCGTGCAAGGAGATCGGTCATGCCCAGAGACTATCCGTCCGCACGGCAAGCAAATCACCGAATCGACTCCACCCTCTGATAGATTGCCACCCGCGGACCGCTCAGGGACGTAGGGAGATCAATAATGATAGCGCAGCTGTAGGATAATCAGATCGTCTGCTTCGACGATATAAACCAGTCGGTGCTCTTCGCTGATCCGTCGCGACCACGCCCCGTGCAGCAGGTAATTTAAGAGTTCAGATCGGCCGCGTCCTCGGCCAGGGCGACTCAAAGTTCAGCCCATCTCAATCCCCATCTTTTTCAAGGCAAGCCATGGCTGCGCCTTCACGATGCGCCATCTGCGTGCCGTTGATGCGGGCTTCGTGACCAAGCATCGGTGTCCGGCGATCGGAAAATAAAGCGACTCTACAGCCCACTTCCCACCTTCAGTAATCCCGGCAGAGCGATCAAATGTATAAGGGTCCTGCGAATATTGGCGATCGCAGGCATGGCTCACAGGGGCGCACAGGGGCCTCGGGAACGTCACGTGAGTGCTTGACGTCGAATTCCGCCGAAAATTTCGCGGCATGCGCTTCTCACCTCCGTCCGCCGCCTCCTTCACCGTGTCGGACGCTTTCTTTACCCCCTTGCGTGCGGCACATGCTGAAAACCCGCATACCCGCCGGTGCCCGGTTATTTCCGACGAGGAATGGCTCACGCTCGGGGTGCGACGTATGCTCGAACACGAACCCAGTGGACGCGGATTTCTCCAATACCTCAGTGACAGTGGCCAGGCTGACATCGCCGTGTTGACGCTGTTTGACCATCTCGCCAGTGAACGCCGTTTGCGCGGGTGTCGCTGGGCGGAGGCCGCCTTGCGTTCCCAGGTGGACGCGCAGCGCCGTGCCGGCGATCCGCTCGCGTCGTATGACTGCCTTTCGCGGTACGCGGTCTTTGCCAGCGAAGGCCATTATCACGAGAAAGCCACGCACGATTTTGCTCGCTACGGGCACGATACCCCCATGCAGCATTTTTATGCGTTGGATCTGCGCACGCATACCCTGCGGCATGTGACATGCGGCTGAAACGGGGATCGGCATTCCTGCGCCGTCAACGAAATCCATCCGTAAGCGCGAGCACGACATGCACGCGATCAAACGCATCGGCCCAGAATGCATGCGTATGGGCGTTCGCGCCGGTACCAAGGTCATGCACGTGTGGGACCGAGCAGCCATTGATGTGACGCTGTGGGCACGCTGGAAATCCCGTCACGGGATCTATTTTATTTCCCGGATGAAGGATCTGCTGGAACTAACCAAGTAAAGGGACTTCGCGTATGACTGCACCGATCCGGTCAATGCGGGCAGCGAAGGTGACGAATTCATGCTCAGTGGCGGCGGCATGCCGATGCGGCGCGTCACCTAGGTGTGTCCGGCCACGAACGAACGCTTCCAATATGTGACCTCTGACCACACCATCCCGCCCGGACTGATCGCGTACCTCTACAAAATGCGCTGGGACATCGAAAAGGTCTTCGATGAAGTCAAAGTCAAGTGCTCCGAGAAAAAGTCGTGGGGCAGCAGCCCGCAGACCAAAG
>Ga0105045_10003435_pt1 | contig 13587 bp, 7 predicted proteins | sample MAT02_FD_78089 | JGI IMG/M metagenome (GOLD analysis project Ga0105045, IMG submission 78089) | Freshwater microbial communities from Lake Fryxell liftoff mats and glacier meltwater in Antarctica - MAT-02 (megahit assembly) | ecosystem: Environmental > Aquatic > Freshwater > Ice > Liftoff...
CATGCAAGCGGCCGAGGAAGCGAACGTTGCTACTCAAATGGGAACGCAAATCCACGGTATGCCAAACTACCGACGCGTTGTTGAATTGATTCAGTCCAAAGCCATTGGCAATGTCCATGAAGCCCACGTGTGGACGTCGAGGGCATGGGGACTCCAAAGCAAAGCGGACTCCGATGCAAACCAAGATATTGTCTATGTCACGGACCGCCCCACCGAACCGAGTAAAGCCCCAGACCACTTGGACTGGGACGCGTGGATCGGGCCGGCCCCAATGCGGCCTTACCATGATGTCTACTTCCCTGGACCAAAATGGTATCGATGGTGGGACTTCGGTAGCGGAACGATGTCGGATCTCGGAAGCCATATGAACGACTTGCCCTTTTGGGCACTCAAACTCGATGCACCCCAGACCGTTGAAGCCATCGGCGACACGCCGCATCGCGAAATTGCCCCGGCATCCATGACCGCAATTTACGAATATGGTCCACGCGGAGAAATGCCCGCATGTAAAGTGTCCTGGTATCAAGGGACCCACAAGCCGCAAATATGGAAGGATAAAGGGATTCCTCAGTGGAACTCCGGAATCCTGTTCATTGGCGACAAGGGAATGGTTCTTTCGGACTACGACAAGCACGTGTTGTTGCCGGAGGAGAAATTCGTCGATTTTGTTCGGCCAGAACAGTTTATTCCAAATTCACCAGGTCAACATGAGGAATGGCTTCTCGCGATTCAGAATGGCACACCAACCGGTAGCCCGTTTAGCTACGCAGGACTCCTTACGATCGCCAACCATCTCGGCAACGTAGCTTTCCGATCCAACCAAAAACTAGAATGGGATGCCAGCCAAACGCGCGTCACTAATTGCCCCCAAGCGGACGAGTTCATTTCAAGGAAGCCTCGGGCTGGCTGGTCGCTGACGTAGCATCCCACCAAATTTCACGTCCTAAACCTTACTTCGGCACGACAAACGTACCGCTTGCGATGTCGTGTGGTCCTCGATTGGGCCATCGGAAAACGAAGACTAAATACAGTAATGGCAAGATTAAGAAGGCGCGTCGAAGTTGTTGAGACCACCAAATGAAATCGGTTCCATGCGAGTCCAGAATTTGAATGGCGGCTGCAATACAAAAGAACGGAAGCCAGAACAAAAGCGTTCGCCACGCACTTTGCAACATCCAAGCTCGGCGCCCGTCACGTCGAACAACAGCTAGACCGGTCACTGCATGAGTTAGTCCGCCGCGCGACAGTCCACCCCAGACGACAAGTACAAACAATGGAATGATCTGAAGGTCGCGCACTCGATTGAACCAACGGACCGAGTCGGGGGACTTTCGTTGGGCTTCGTATCGCTCGAAGCGGCTGATCATCGAAGTGACGGCTTCTTTTGGATCGTTTACTTCGATCTTGTTCGGATTAAACAGACCGCCGATGCGAATCCTCGGAACTGCCTGGGCCGCTTCTCCTCCCTCTGATTGCGTGTCTCCCTGCGTTTGCGAATCGGAGTTTTCACCGGAGGAGGTGGCGATACTTGCAAAGTCGGGCTGTGGTTTTTCGAGGAAATTCTCTCGGCCGCGGAAGCGATTCATCAATTCAATGAATCCGCGTTCCAGGAAGCCAAGGCTATTGTGAGCCTTGCTAAATTTAGCAAAGCGTTCTTCGGCTGCTGCCTCGATACTCGCAATCCGTCCTGATGCTACGTATTCCGTTCGCTTCGAGGTATCTATTTGTTTCAAGAATTCTTGATGTGGGTCTGGCTCTTTTAGCAGTGCTGCAAGCGTTGTAAAAGACCTCGCATCTTTTTGCACTTCAACGGTTGCGATGATAGCAGGCAGCAACAATGCAAATGTCAGGATGAGCCATGGTATAAAGGATACGATCGAAAGAATCGCGGCATGCACCAAACGCATCGTCACGGTTACGGATTGTGGTCCGAGTGCCACCCTATCGAGTTCTCGCCGAATCCAGTTCGTGTTAACCATTTTTCCTAGCTTCAACCGTTGCAGCAGTTGCGTTGCCCGAAGCGGTGCGATCAAAAAGACCGAACCCTTTTTTGCAGTTCGATCGCCAAGAATGCTGCTTTGGAGTATTCGATTCCGGTCAGGCAACGCCAACGACGCCAATTCAGAAAAGAGCGGTTGCGAGTTCGATGCAGTTAAGGATGTAGCTACTGCGGCCTCAGAGAGGGTGAGCTTGCCCGTCGAGGTGAGCCACCATCGAGCGATTGCGGTCGAATTGGGGTTGTCGCTCGTGTTGACGGCCTCAAGTTCGTCCATCGCTTCTAATATGACTTTCCGAGTCACATGCCAAGGCATTGGATTTCGGTAGTCGAACCAAAGCGAGATCGGTGCGCCATCGGGTGCCACGTAGGCGTCCCAACGCCATGCGTTTTGAATTCCGGTTTCGAGGAATCGCATTCGAGTTCGACGAACACACTTTTCGCGAGACTCGTTCGGCGGAGGGCAATCGGCTGGACGCAACTGAATCCAAACCGATCGTTCGATCGTGCTGTCGTGAGCCGCGAGCCATTGACCGCCATCGCTCGTAGGAATCTGCCCAAGGATTTCGAATCTGCCCAAACGATTAGGAATTGCCCAGTCGATGGGAGCGACTTGGGTTGCAATGGTCCAGCGAGGCTCGGGCAGGTCGATGGAGCCGATCATTGCTTTCTGAGTCGAAACCCATGTTTGAGTTTTGGAGATCTGTTCGTGTAGGAGCAGCGTCCTTTTCGATCGCCTCCAAACCGAGACAATTGCAAGGCATCCCACGATAAAGCCCGTCCAAGATAACGTTGCATAGAGCCCTAAATTGGAAGAGGGAGAAACAAAGGGTAACGCCAATATTTCCACTCCGCTTATGAACGCCATGAACGCGACAGACCGAAGCAAGCAACTCGAAAATCTCGGTTTTGTACCGAGTTCTGGATCGACCACGCGTAAGCCCAGAAGCCGTTTTCCTAACGTCGTTCCGAAAAGCGATTCGAAAGCGAGTAGATACACAAATTGAAAAAATATGCCGATCAGATTGAAGTCCGTTCGAAACTCCAATTCGCTCCATCCGCTTGTAAGCAAGACGAAAGCCAATAGGCCAAGAATCATGGACACAAGGAAGATATCTATCATGTACGCGATCGCGCGGCGCGGCAAAGTTGCAACACGATCTCGTTGGGCTACTGCTTGGAGTAACTCATCTCGAAATTCTTGAAAGCTAAGGTATCGTTTCGATCGATCTCTGGCCAATCCTCGCAGCACGACTTGTTCCAGCTTCTTGGGAACTTGGACGCCGGCTTCGGCAAAGTTTGGGGGATCGGCGGATACGATCTTGGCGATGACTTGGGTCGCATGCGGAGATTCGAACGGAGCCTTTCCGGCAAGTAAAAAATAGATCGTTGCGGCCAAGGAATAGATGTCCGATTGCTCGTCGACTTTTTCGCCGAGGATTTGTTCCGGCGATGCATACAAGGGCGTTCCCAGAAAACTTCCCGTCCTCGTCAGTTCGGAATCGCTAACGAGCGACCTTGCCAAGCCAAAGTCACCAATCTTGACGTTCCCTTGATCGTCCAGGTAGCAATTGGCGGGTTTGACATCGCGGTGAATCATCCCTCTGGAGTGCGCTTCGATCAAACCATCAATGCATTGTAAGACCAGCGGAATCGCTTCGGCAAATGGGAGCGGGCCGCGTTTTAAAACGATGTCCTTGAGTGTTTGTCCCGTCATTAGTTCCATGGCTATGAACGGGGTTCCAGCGTCTTCGTCGGCTCGATGCACAAAGACGCAATGCGGATGGCTGATCGCGCTAGCGATGACCCCTTCTAATTTAAAGCGATCCAGCGCTTCGGGCGATCTTGAAAGTTCAGGAGAAAGAAGTTTGATGGCGACCATTCGCCCGGATTCGTCGGCGGCTTGGTAGACACGACCCATCCCCCCCTCGCCTAGCATCTTGATGATCCGGTAGCCCCCGACGATTTTTTCCGCTTTTTTTGATCCGGTTTGTTTCTCTGCTCCGCTGGATGCAGATTTGGAACCCGCACTGGTTGGGGATGAGTCGTCCGCAAAAAATTGAGTTTTTTCCAGCGATTGTTCAGGCTCGGACTTCTCCGTCCCGATTGGCTGCTGCTCGAATTTACCTGTCTGATCGTCTTGGTTTGGCATGAAAGCGTATTTGGGGTGAGTTTCCGGACAATTCGCCCAAGCGATGAATTTCTTGGTATCTTAACTCCTTCGGCTTTTTCTGTCCCTCAAATGCCCGCAGAAAAGTTCGTGTTTACAGAAGCAAGCGGCGTGTTTCGATATATCTAGCACAACGCGCAAGGCAGTGATTCCAAGCACCTTCACTAGCTTGCGCGTCGTGCTAAGGTACTTTGCAGTCTCCCGCATGCCTTACTCAATCGTTCCATCATTCTGTTTTTAGGGAATTCAAATGAAATCTTTCGCTCGTTTTGCAAGTCTATCACTCCTCTTTGGATTGTCTGCAATCCAAGCAAGTGCTCAAGATGCGGCGAATACGCCGGGGGAGACTGTTAATGTTGCCGAGTTTAATGGACTCGTCAAAGCGGCTAAGTGGGATGAAGCGGCTGCGTTGGTGGATGATGCTCTCAAGGTCAATCCCGATTCCACTAAGCTGCTCGCTCTAAGCTTTCAATTGGCAAATCAAACGATGCGTGCGCAGCCAGAAGCGTCCGAAAAACGATACGCTGGACTGATTGACAAGTGGATCGCAGCACAGCCTCTTACCACCGAGTCCGCTCGCAGCCTCTCCATGGCGACCTCCACGCTCGGCTCCATGCTCATGCAGAAAAAGCGATTGCCTGAAGCACTTGAGGTTGCACAGCGATCCTTGGCAGCAGTGACCGCTAGCGGCGATTCCATTCGGCCCGCGCGGCGAGAATTGGAATCGCTGAATGCTCGCTTCTTGATGCAAGCTGAGAGAAAGGAAGATGCGTTGAAGATGCTGCGGGACTCTGTAGATAGCGTCAAGTCAGGAGTCGCTCTGGGAACAGAAGATCTGCGAGACCTCGTGCGAGTGACGAACTCATTTTCCAATATGTTCGATGAGACCAATGCGGACGAAGTGAACGACCGAAACCAGTTCGTCGAATCGCTTCTTCTTCAGAAACTGGACTCAAGGGATTTTGGAATTAACGACTTGTCGGCCTACCTATCGTTGCGTTCAAGCCAAATGAATGAACTCACCTATTCCAACCCAGCCAAGGGAATGGAAGTTGCCAATGAAGTAAAGGCTCGCTTGGACGCTTTTCCAGCTCCAACCGATACCAACGAAGTGAAGCAACTGGACGGAATGGGCAAAAGCCTCAAGTCGATCTATTCCAGGTTGGAATCGTCGATGGTTCGCGAACAACTTGTTGGGACCGTAGCCCCCGAATACGAAGCCCAGTCTTTTGTCGGAATGGAGGAAACTTCTTTGGCTGGCCTGAAGGGGAAAGTCGTGCTTCTCGATTTCTGGGCGGTCTGGTGCGGACCGTGCATTGCGACCTTTCCACATTTGAGAGATTGGCATGATGCTTACGGTGAGAAGGGGTTCGCTATCCTCGGCATGACATCCGATCAAGGCTTTGTCTGGGATGAAGATAAACAGCAAGCGGTACGCGGAACGGATGTATCGCATGAACAAGAGCTTGAGATGCTGGTGTCGTTTCGGAAACACCATGATCTGCGGCACGGGTTCGTATTGACTCCAAAGGGGAGCGAATACAACAAGCAACTCGCCGTGTCCGGCATCCCGCAAGCGGTGCTGCTCGACAAACAAGGTGTTGTTCGCATGATCAAAGTCGGCTCTGGTCCCAAGAACGCGAAGGCCCTAGAGGAAATGATCGAAAAATTACTTGCTGAGGATACCAAGCCCGTGGATGGCGAGAAAAAGAAAAATTCGGCCAACGCAGGTTCCTAAGCAGAATGCGTGAGCTAATCACTCAAGGTCACTCTTGCCGAGAGTGACCATGAACCTGCAGGTACAGAGAGACCCCCGCGGCCTCGTGCCGCTCGGCGAACAAGGTTCGTAGGTTAGAGGAAGTTGGCGAACATTTCAAAGACCCCGTGACCTCGAGTCACGGGTGAATCAGGTTCTTTAGCTAACGAGCCTTGCGTTCCAGTCGGACAAGCCGACTGGCGACGTGATGGCAGCGAAGATAGATTCTAGCTGTTAGCCTTTTGCACCAGTTGGACGAGCCCACTGGGGGCATGGAACTCTCCCGCCAAATTTTGATATCGAACGCTTGCCATTCCATGTTCCAATCCCACTTATTCCAAGTCATTTGCATTGTTGTTTTTTCGCAGTTCGCCGTTGTGGCGGATGAGCCAGCACATCTGGTTGAGCGAGCGCGAGACGCCATTTCTCGCGCTTTGCCAATGCTCGAAGCAGGTTCGACGGGTTCCGCAAACAAGCGGCAATGCTTTACTTGTCACAGTCAAGCCGTACCGATTTTTGCCCTTGTTGAAGCTCAGCGACAAGGTTTTAAGGTGAATGAAGAGAATATCAAGCGGCAGTTGAAGCATACGCACGATCATCTGAAACGTGGATTAGAAAACTATCGTCAGGGCAAGGGGCAGGGAGGCGACGTCTTAACGGCAGGCTATGCTTTGTGGACTCTGGACGCAGGCGACTGGCCACACGACGAAGTGACCGATGCCGTAAGTCATTATCTACTGGAAGCTCAGGCCGATCTTAAGCACTGGCGACATAGCGGAAGCCGTCCACCTTCGTCTGGAAGTGACTTCACGGCAACCTACGTTGCACTTCGGGGACTGCAGCATTTTGGAACTAATGAAGATACGGAAAAAGTGATCGAGCGCCGGACTTTGGTAACGGAATGGTTGAACAAGCAACCTGCCGTTGACACCGAAGATAGCGTCTTTCGCGTGAATTCTCTGCAGTATACGGACACTGGCCACGAAGTTGTCCAAATGGCCATCGCGGATTTGATCCGTAAGCAAAGAGAAGATGGCGGCTGGGGGCAAAAGGACGGGATGGCAAGCGACGCGTATGCAACGGGTTCTGCAATCGCTGCGATAAGCTCTTATCGCCACGTATCAGGCATTCCGAACGCAGAGAACAATGCTTCCATTCGGAAAGGAGTTGCTTACTTACTTTCGACACAGCAGGAAGACGGAACTTGGCATGTCGTTACTCGAGCGACACCGGTGCAGGAGTATTTTGAATCGGACTTTCCCTACGGCAAGGACCAGTTCATCTCCATTGCCGCGACCGCATGGTCGACAGTTGCGATGCTCCTGACGCTCAAGCCCACTGGCGCTGGTGAATCTCTTCTGGATGGAGCCGAGGTACCCGCAGAGAAAAGGATGCCAGACGTTTCGAACTTCGCGGAAGCCGACCAATTGATCGAAGGCTTCCTCGCGAAACACGGTGTGCCAGGTGCCAGTATCGCGATTGCAAACGCCAGTAAGATTGTCTATTCGAAAGGATTTGGCTTTGCCGATGAGGAAGCGCAAACACGAGTGACTCCTAAGAATCTGTTTCGAATCGCAAGTCTCTCGAAACCGATCACGGCGGTTGCGATCTTGCGATTGGTAGAGCAGGAGAAACTGAAATTCGAGGATAAAGTCTTTTCGTTGCTGGACTTTAACGTTGAAATAAAAGCAGCCGGGGAATCCTTTGACGCTCGGCTGAGCGATATCTCGATTGAGCAGTTACTGCAGCATCGAGGAGGTTGGGATCGCGATAAGTCCTTTGATCCGATGTTTCAATCGGTTCGATTTGCGGAACAACAGGGAACTCCATCGCCAGCGAGCCAACGGGACGTGATCGTCTCCATGCTCCGCCAACGATTGGATTTCGAACCAGGGGAACGGTTTGCGTATTCCAACTTCGGCTACTGCTTGCTTGGCCGAGTCATCGAAAAAATTTCGGGCTTGGGTTACGAATCCTATGTGCAAACGCATGTGCTTAAGCCTTTAGGCATTGGCAAGATGCGCATCGCTGCAACTCAAATCCACGGACGAGCGGCAGATGAAGTACGCTATTACGCAAGGGGCAAATCCAAATCGGTTTTTCAGGCTGATTTAGGAGAGGATGTGTTGCCTGCTTATGGAGCATGGCATTTAGAAGCGATGGATTCGCATGGTGGCTGGATCGCCTCTGCGGAAGATCTGGTTCAGTTTGCAGCTGCCTTCGATGACTGGGACCACTGTCCGATTTTGTCTCGGCGGAGCATTGAATGTATGCACGCCGTTCCATCGGTGCCTCCCGGCAGCGACGCCTACTACACGTTTGGCTGGAACAATCGAATGGACGCAAGCGGCAAGGCAAATTACTGGCATACAGGTTCACTGCCGGGTACGCTTGCGATCATGATTCGTCGGAGAGATGGGTGGAATATGGTAGCGTTGCTGAACACTCGAGATAGCCAAGACCCATCGGGCTTAGGTCAAGGGCTCGATCAACTGATGCACAAGGTTGCCAACGAGATCAAGAAGTCCAGTTCTGCAAAGTGATGCGATCTCACTTTAAAACGCCCCGATGGGCTTGCCTCATCGGACGTAAAGATTCGAGGCTAGGATCGAACTCAACAAAAAGTTGCCGCATCCCCGTCTCAGGCCAATGCCTACGGCGTTGGCCTGAGACGGGGATGCGGACGTTGAGGGAAGACGCTTCCCAGCTGTGAACCTTTGGCTCCTACGAGACACGCTCGTCGGGGGCCAGCCAAAGCAAACCTGAATAAGACAAACGCCCACATAACCCAACGAATTGATATTCGAAAATGCTTTACAGTGTTGTCGAAAAGGGTGAAGGGGAGCAATGATTAGAAATGTGACCTGCGGGTTTAACGTTTTGCATAGGGAGCGGATAGTGGATCACCGATTACTATGTCTTCCCACCCAATGAAGCGAGAGGCTGCATAAAAACTCTCGGCTAAGTTCCAACCTTGTGTGTAGCGATCAAACAAAATAGTTGGCGACGCGATGGCAGGAAGGAAGGGCTCGTTGCAATATCCTTTTACGCCCGTAACTCGAGCTTCAATCAAGTCTGCAATTAATGACTGGCCACCTGCCGATGGGAGAAAGGTCCGACCGCTTGTGGAGACCGCTGTTTCCGCAATTGCACCAGACGCGAACTTAAGCGTAGCATAGTTTTCAGCAACAAACTTCGCATCATTGCTCCCCCACGATGCGTATCCCATCAGAGCTTGCTTACTACCCAAAAATGCATCGGTTCGATCAGACTCGACCGGAAACCCCGCTTTGGCCAGCCTCTCGGAGGCGGCAAAGAGGTCCAAACTCCATGCGGGCATGCCCATTCCGCTGATCATTGTCATGTCAGTTTTTCCGTCCTTGATAGGCGAAAGGGGGACGGTCGAGGTATCCACCGGCTCCGCCAGAGGCATTGCGTCCAAAAGGATCGTTCCGGTTGGCTTCGTTTTTTCTCCAGCGATTGAGCTGTCGACCAATGCCAATGCAGAAGCGACCGTGTAACCATCCAAACGTGTTACGAGATAGCCGCCGTACTTGGCATGCGAAAACCGTTCGGTTGCATTCCAATAGCGATTCACGAATGCCTTGCCTAGATACCCACCTTCGTCGATGATGATCTTGAGCGAGTCGCTCTTGTCAAAATAGTCCAAGGCTGCGATGTAGGAATCAAGCGAGGGCGTGTTGTTTCCGAAACCAACAGGGGCATCAGATAGGCGAATAGGAATACCTTTGTTGAGGACGATGTAATCAATCTTGTTGTCCTTTACGAGGAACTCTCGCAGTGGTTTTTCAATGACCTCTTGAAATACCGCATAAGTCAGTGTCTCTAAGCCAACATCCAGTGCCGAGTCCGGGCAACTGATTTGCAAAACTTTCTTCACACGACGCTTTTCCATATAGTACTTTGCGATTTGCACGGATGTCGGGCTGTTGGTGTTTTCGACAACCAATACATGGTCCAAAATCGAATCGGTCGGGATTGCGGTTGAGGGTTTGGCGACGATTTCGCCCCCTGGTAAACCCGATTCGTTTTTGCAACCCATGGCAGCCAGGCACGAAACGCTAAATAAGGCTAGAGCCGAAACGGTACACTGTCTGCGGGTACTAACCAGTTTGGACATGAGTCAGTCTTTCGTTGCGGGTAATTGCTTTACGTTGTTCAAATACACTATTCGAAAGCGGTCGGTGAGATCGTCGACTTGGCTGGTTTCCCGGCAAGCTCTTCGACGTACTTAGGTACCGCGTATCCAGGTAGGATTCTTGTCAGTTGATCTAGAATTGCCAAGCCTTTTGCGCGGTCTACTTCGAAGTGCGTTGCGCCTGAAACGCGATCGAGCTGATGAAGATAATAGGGCAGAACACCGCAGTCAACGAGACGTTCGCAAAGAGCGCCTAATTGTCCCGCGGAGTCGTTGATTCCACGCAAAAGAACGGCCTGATTCAAAACCGTTGCACCGGTTTGTTGCAGTTTCCTGATGGCTTGGACGACATGGGAGTCGATCTCTTGGGCGTGGTTGATATGAAGCACGATCCACTTGGAAAGTCGTGTTTCACTTAGCCAACCACAGAGCTGATCGTCGACTCTCTGCGGAATTACGATAGGTAGTCGCGTATGGATTCTCAGTCGTTTGAGATGTGGGATAGCAGCTAATCGTTTGGTTAGTTCCGAGAGGTGCTCGTCGACCACGGTTAGGGGATCGCCGCCGGACAAGATCACTTCGTGGATGCTCGGGTCACTCTGAATGATGTCCAGTGCAGGCAGCCATCGCTCGATGCTTTTGGGGGCTGAGCCGTAAGGATAGTGGCGTCGAAAGCAATACCTACAGTGAACGCCGCAAACACCAGAAACAATCAATAGGACTCTGCCCGTGTACTTGTGGAGCAAGCCAGGAGCTTTTTCAACTACGGAATCGCCAACCGGATCCAAGCCGAATCCCGGATCGAGTTGCGATTCCTGCGAGCGAGGTAGAACCTGCAGCAGAAGCGGATCGTTCGGATCGCCGAGTTGCATCCGGCTTAGGAATTCGAGCGGCACAAAAACTGGGAATTGTGTTTCACCGTCGATGGAAGTTTGGAAAGTGTCAGGAGTAAGCTCGAGCGCAGCAAGCAAATCTTTCGAATTGCGGATGGCTCGTTTCATGGCGTTTTGCCATGAGTGAGTTGCAGGTTCTTGAGGAGGGACTGTTGTCAATTTCCGTTCCACTATGTTCGCTTGTTCATTTCGATCGGCCGATACCTTACGCGATATTCGTTGTAGAGAACGAGTAAGGTGGCAGGAACGAATGGCAGGAAATAGTAGATTACCCGGAATAGCACGACCGCAGCGACAATCGCACCATGAGATTCGATTGGAAAGAAGGACAGCAGGGTTAATTCCAAGACACCATACCCACCTGGTACGTGCGTCATTACAGTAATAATCTGTCCGGTTAGGTATGCGACTAAAACTGTAGAAAAGTTAATGTCCGGATTGGCTGCATGAGGAATCAGCCAATATAAGACGAGCGACGCCAGTAGGAAATCGCCGGCAGACACAATGAGTTGCATGGCTGAAAGGCGAACTGGGGGCAATGTAACTTCAAAGTCACGAATTCGAATCGGCTTTCGATAAAACGCACAAGCCGACAGGTAGATAGCAATTGATGCAAGGAACAGGTATCCCCAAACGTGGTGATCCAGCATCAGTTTTTCTTGGACGTCTTCGGTCAGCTTGACCGGCAGCCAGATGAACGCGACACCCGCCAATAGAAACAATCCAAGCCAAAATGTGGTGGCAAGGATCGTCACAAATGCGACGATTTCCACGAGTGAAAAACCCCATGTGGAATAGAGTCGGTACCGTACGGCGTTTCCTCCAAGCAGCCACCCCAAGACGTTGCCAAAGGAATAGCCAACGATAGCGCCTGTCATCACCTTGGACATCGGCAGGGTCTTCTTCAAGTGCCGAACGGCGATCCAATCGTAACCCGTCAGAATGAGGTAGTTGAGAGCGGTCAGGGCCAACGCCAAGCCAATTTGCCAGTACGGAACATTTGAGATCCCTTCTTGGACTTTCTCTACAGTAACTCCTGCTTCCTTAAGTTTCGATTTCACAAGCCAGAACGCCGCAAACATAATTGCAATAATCGCGGTGATTTTCGCAGACTCACCAAGCCGACTTACAATTTGCGAACCTGGATTCGTCTTGGAAATCTCCGCTACAGCAGCTGGTTTTTTTTCGTCGTCGTTTGAGTTCAAGAACTTTGCCTGCAGGTTTTGAATTGGGCTGGAGCGGAGGAATGACCCTTTAAAACATAGTAAGCTACGTAATTTAGGGTCAGTTTGATAGGCCTATATGAAAACTACGATTCTAACGGTTTTTCATGCCGATAAGTAATTGCCGCCTTGTTTCGGCGAAACTAACGTTTAGCAGGGACCCGTTCTTCGATGAATCTTCTTCACACTACTCTGTCCGTCAGTTTTGGTCTTGGCCTCTTCGCCTCTTCCGCAATGTGTCAGAATGCAACGGACATCGTCATTCCTGGAACCGGAGTTCAGTTGACTCAGGTTGGTGACGATTTTGAAGACGAAGGATGGGATTTTATTCCCAATAACCCGAAAAGCTCAGAAGACATCGACGAAAAACAACGAATGCCGATGGGGAAATCCACGAATGGTCGCTGGTACGAAGGTGCAAAACGAGGGCATCCGGACGTGGTGAAGCGAGTCCCAACTCCACCTGGCGGATTAACGCTTAGCGAGGGATCGTTATTGCTCAAATCGCTGCAAACCGGAATTCCGAAGTCTCCGAGCTTTACCATGCATCAGGACGATTTCATTTGCAACATTCAATATCGGTTGGGTGGTACCGTTAAGGTGGACCAATCCCCCAACATGACCACCCGCGTCTATCTGCCTCCTATGGATCATTGGGAGAAGAGAAACGGCCCTCACTTTGCCTTCCGAGCTGCCGTCGAAACGACCATCCAAGAAACAAAATCGAAGTTCCTTTTTGCGTCCAAGCAGGAAAAAGATGAGATTTATTGGCCAGGCCTATTCATTCTCAGAGCTTCTCGAAACGAAGGTGGAAAAACGGTTTCCTACGCACACTTTAGGATCCGTGCGGACAAAAGAGGAGGAGACTTCATGGGCCCCGAAATCAAAACGATGGGGTGGTGGACGCTCGGTATCTCCTTTACGCCAGACGGGCTAACGCATTACTTTGCGAAGCCTGGCATCGAAGAACTGACCCGCGACGACTATTTGGCTACGGCTATGCCATATGGCTATCGCTGTGAGGAAGTTCGATCGTTCTTTTACAACGTGGTTAATGGCGACAACGGCCGAGACTGGACGACTGATTGGATCATCGACGATCCGAAATTCTACGTTTCGAAAAACTCGCGCTTTGTAAACAAAAAGTAGATTCGAAAACCTCACAAGCTTGCGGCCCGTGTCTAGCCCCCAGTTCGCTGGTCCAACTGGAGCAAAAGGTTTACAGCGAGAATCGCTCTTCCCCATTCCTCTGGTCCCCAGTCGGCTGGTCCGACTGGAACGCAAGGTTCGTTAGCCAATGAACCTGATTCACCCGTGACTAACGCCCTTCGGCTGATAATTGCGATTGAGTCTTCGGCTTTAATTTAGAGAAGGCGACGCTTCCGATTCA
>Ga0105045_10003436_pt1 | contig 13587 bp, 10 predicted proteins | sample MAT02_FD_78089 | JGI IMG/M metagenome (GOLD analysis project Ga0105045, IMG submission 78089) | Freshwater microbial communities from Lake Fryxell liftoff mats and glacier meltwater in Antarctica - MAT-02 (megahit assembly) | ecosystem: Environmental > Aquatic > Freshwater > Ice > Liftoff...
AAAACTATACAAAAAAAGATTTTATTTCACGAATCAGGATTGACTGCGTCCATCCTGACAAAGCTCCGTTCGAAACTTCGGGATTGAAAAACTATACAAAAAAAGATTTTATTTCACGAATCAGGATTGACTGCGTCCATCCTGACAAAGCTCCGTTCGAAACTTCGGGATTGAAAAACTATACAAAAAAGAATTTTATTTCACGAATCAGGATTGACTGCGTCCATCCTGACAAAGCTCCGCTTTGAGAATACTAAGTATAAAAAAATACGCTCAAATAAATTTGGCGTATTTTTTTATACTTAGTATTCATTAGTGACCTCGACAGGATTCAAACCTGTAACCCTCAGAGCCGAAATCTGATATTCTATTCAGTTGAACTACGAGGCCGTTTTGTAATCCGTGTGCGAATTTACAATAAAAATTCTTATGCTAAAAGTTTTTTTACAATAGTTGAAATAGTTTTACCGTCGGCACTACCACCTAATTGTTTAGAGGCAATTCCCATTAACTGTCCCATAGAAGCCATTCCTGTAAATCCATTGTCGGCAATAATTTGAGCTACAGCCGATTCTACTTCTGCTTCACTTAATTGTTTTGGTAAAAATTTCTCGATAACCGCTGATTGCAACAATTCTGGTTCCGCTAAATCTTGTCTTCCTTGTTGCTCATAAATTGCAGCACTGTCTTTTCGTTGTTTCACTAAGCGTTGCAAGAGTTTGATCTCCTCCTCTTGAGCCAACTCTTCTTTTGCTCCGCCTTCAGTTAGAGCTAATAAAATAGCCGACTTAACCGCTCGCAACGATTCTAATGCAATGGTATCTTTTGCCCGCATGGCGTTTTTAATTTCCTCGTTTATTTCTGTTTGTAAACTCATAATGACTTTATTTGATAATTTATCAACGTATTTTACAGTAAATAATATCCTATTTAATGGATTACAAAGATAAAAAAATAACCCGAAAACTAGTGACTAATTTCCGGGTTAAATTCTGCTAGTTAGAGGTAGCTAATCCACGTTGTCGTGAAGGAAAGAATTGTTTGAACGCAATTGCGCGTCGTTATTACTATCTGTTCCTAAAGACATTCTGGATTGATTATTTCTAGGAGAATCGCTCGATAGATCAATTCCTTGTCGTTTAAAAGCTGGTTCTTTTTCCATCTCGTCTAACCGAGAGGAATTCGAGTGAAATTTATAATTGAATGCTTTCAATTTTTTTCTCCGGTCGTCTGCTCTCATTTTCAGGCTATCATCGATTGACATCTCCAATGGATTGATTTCATCGTAAGAAGCAGAAAATTCTGAAGTTTTATCACTTGTTTTCAAGGTGATATTCATCTCTTCATTTTCCGGTTCTTTTACCTCATTGACTACTGGTTTAGAGTTTAAAAGCTCGTTTTCAATTTCCATATAATCTTCCAAAGAAAATTTCACAACACCTTCTTTTCCAATTTCAGTTAACGGAATTAAATGTGTGGGTTCATTTACTACAATATCATTTGTAGCAGCAGGTTTTGTAGGCTCTAGGCCAAAAAGGATGGTGTTTTCTATTTCTTTTTTTGTTGATGCCGGTAATTCAAAAGATAGAGCGACTTGTTCTTTTTCTACAATCACAAACTCAGGTTCTTTTACCATAATTTCGCGTACTTCTGCTGTTGTTTCCATCAATTGGCTCTCAAAAGTAGCATTCACAATTTCGTACGACACAGCTATATTTCTGATTTCTTCGGAGGTAGGAATCAAATCAGAAATCAGTTTTGGCTGAACCACTTCTAATTCATCAATCAATTCAAATACTATTTTTTCTTCTGTAGAAGCCGATGGTTTATCCGTTGTAAAATTTGTGTCTAAAGGAGTAGCCGCCGCATTTTTAGATAAATCAATTGTATTGGACTGATTTTCATCTAAAGAATGAATAATTTTTTTTGGCTCTGCATTTACGATTCCTTTTTGCTGCTCCACATTAAAACCTGTGGCAATAATAGTAACAGCGATAGAATCACCTAAGGATTCATCTTCACCAACTCCCATAATAATATTGGCATTATGACCTGCTTCTACTTGAATATGGTCATTGATTTCACCAATTTCGTCAATAGTAATTTCGGATGTGCCAGAAACGATAAGCAACAATACGTTTTTAGCACCCGTAATTTTATTGTCATTTAATAACGGAGAATCTAAGGCAGAAATAATTGCTTCTTTTGCTCTGTTTTCACCTTCTGCTTTTGCAGATCCCATAATGGCTGTTCCACTATTAGACAAAACCGTTTTAGCATCTTTTAAATCGATATTTTGCGTATAGTGGTGCGTAATTACTTCTGCAATCCCACGAGAAGCGGTGGCTAATACTTCATCTGCTTTGGAGAAACCAGCTTTGAAACCAAGGTTTCCATAGACTTCTCTTAATTTATTGTTGTTGATAACGATAAGTGAATCCACTTGTTTACGCAACCGTTCCACACCAGCTAAGGCTTGTTCAGAACGCATTTTCCCTTCAAATTGAAATGGAATCGTAACAATACCAACCGTTAAAATATCTTTATCTTTTGCCATTTGAGCAATTACAGGTGCGGCACCAGTTCCAGTTCCGCCTCCCATACCAGCCGTGATGAAAATCATTTTCGTATTGCTATCGAGCAATTTGTCAATGTCTTCCATACTTTCAATAGCCGATTGTTGGCCTACTTCTGGATTGGCTCCTGCTCCTAAACCTTCGGTTAGGTTTACCCCTAATTGAATTTTGTTTGGCACTGGACTATTTTGAAGTGCTTGTGAGTCGGTGTTACAAACCACAAAATCTACTCCTTTAATCCCTTGCTTAAACATGTGGTTGATGGCATTACTTCCGCCACCGCCAACACCAATTACTTTAATTACATTTGATTGGTTTTTAGGTAAATCAAATGAAATACTTCCAAAATCTGAGTTGCTTGTCATACTTATTGGTTTTTCTAATTCATTTATTTTTATCGAGGCAGAATTATTCTGCACTGTCTAAAAATTCTTTAATTTTTTCTACATATTTTTCAAAGAAAGAACGTTTGATTTTAGTCTCTGTACTTTCTGGTTTGGAATTTTCAGCTTTCAGGTCTTCTGCTAATTTTTCCGCAATCGGTTCTTGTTTTGACGGCACTTGCCCTTTAGTCTGCTCCATTTCAGACAATAAAACCGCACTTTTAGTGTTGTTCTTGATGCTGTTCATCATTAACCCCACAGCAGTGGCATACAATGGACTAGACATTTCTTCGCTAGAATTTCCAGCTAAATGTTCGTTTGGATAACCAATTCGGGTATCCATTCCCGTGATGTATTCCACTAATTGTTTGATGTGCTTCAACTCGGCTCCACCACCCGTTAAAACTATTCCAGCAATTAATTTCTTTTTAGGATCATCATGCCCATAGGATTTGATTTCGTCAAACGCTTGTTCAATAATTTCAACAACCCGAGCGTTAATGATTTTAGAAAGATTTTTCAACGAAATTTCCTTTGGATCACGACCTCTCAATCCTGGGATGGAAACAATTTCGTTTTCTTTATTTTCTCCTGGCCAAGCCGAACCAAATTTTACTTTTAATAATTCTGCTTGTTTTTCAATAATAGAACAGCCTTCTTTAATATCGTCCGTAATTACATTTCCTCCAAAAGGAATCACAGCCGTATGCCGAATGATACCGTCTTTAAAAATAGCCAAATCGGTTGTTCCACCACCAATATCAATCAACGCCACGCCTGCTTCTTTTTCTTCTTGGCTTAAAACAGCATCTGACGAAGCCAAAGGCTCTAACGTCAAACCAGATAATTCTATTCCAGCACTTTGAATACAACGACCCACATTGCGAATAGAAGCTGCATGACCTACCACCACATGAAAACTGCTTTCTAAACGACCGCCGTACATTCCGATAGGCTCTTTGATTTCAGTTTGACCGTCGATTTTAAATTCCTGCGGCAACACATGAATAATTTCTTCACCCGGCAACATAGCTAGTTTATGCACTTGAGTGATTAATTGCTCAATATCATCTCCGCAAATCACTTCCTCCGCATTACTTCTACTGATGTAATCACTGTGCTGAATACTGCGAATATGTTGTCCCGCAATACCAACCACAACATCTTTAATCATATAGCCCGAATTGTCTTCCGCTTCTTTAATCGCAATTTGAATGGATTCGATTGTTTGCGTGATATTATTCACAACACCTCTATGCACACCCAAACTTTTAGATTTTCCAACTCCTAAAATTTCAAGTTTGCCATACTCATTTTTACGACCAATCATGGCCACAATTTTTGTGGTTCCAATGTCTAAACCTACTGCGATGTTTTCGTTTTTCATGTGCTATTATTTTGTGCAAACAACCTGTTGCGTAAACTTCAGATTAATCTTTTTGTATTTATAAATCGAACTATCTAAAACTGCTTTTTGCAAAAAAGCCTTATAATTTTTGAATTTTTGTTCCATATTGATGGTTCGTCCAAATTCAATATCGTAATTATAATTTCTATTCTTCATTCTTAAGCTACCGTTGGGCAAAATTTGAACACCAATGATATTTTTTCTTAAAAAATCATCTTCGTAAATTAGTCGCAATAATTCGTCTAATTTTTCGCTATTTTCTGCCCTAATTTCACCTGACACTAAGGGAACTCGTGCTGTATAAATAGCCGATATTGGCATCTCATTCCCTTTGTTATCAATATAATAGGAGCTACCTTGTTCATAAACCCTAGCTACTGGTGTTTTTTGTGTAACGATAGCTTTTAATTTTCCATCAATAGTCAAAAATACTTCTGCTTCATCAACCATCTCATGTTTTTTGATGGTATTCTCCAAAGTATTCAAATCTAAACCAACTTTCCCTATACTAGTAACATCTTCGTTATTTTCTATTAACAATTTATTAACCGTTTCGTGCGTCATAAAAAGTTGCTCATCTCCTAAAAATTCAACCGAAATTTCTTTCAATTTTCTATCCTCATTTCGCTTGGTCATAAAGGAATAGAGAAAACAAACGATTCCTAAAATCAAAACTAAACGAAGTGTTGGCCAATTAAGATATTTTTTCATTCAATCGTTCTTTTAAAGGGTTTACTAAATCACCAATATCACCGGCTCCAATGGTAACAATTATCTTCGCATTACTTTCTAAAACGCAAGAAATCAAGTCTTTTTTTGAAACTAATTTCTTGTTATTATTTTCGATTTTAGACAATAACCAAGCGGAAGTGATTCCTTCAATGGGCAATTCACGAGCAGGATAAATGTCTAATAAAATTAGTTCATCAAATTGTGCCAAACTTTTGGCAAAATCATCAGCAAAATCTTTGGTTCTACTGAACAAATGCGGTTGAAAAACAGCTAAAACTTTTTCGTGGGGATACAGTTCGCTAACCGCTTGAAAAACCGCATTAATCTCAGTAGGATGATGCGCATAATCATCAATAAAAACCAATTTATTGTGTTTAATTTGATAGGAAAACCGTCTTTTAATTCCATTGAATGTGCCCAAGGCTTTAACAATTTTGTCGGTTGGGGAACCATAGGTTTTAGCCATCGCCAAAGCCATGAGAGCATTCATTAAATTATGTCTTCCGGGTAACTTAAATTCAATATTATGTATCGTTTCTGTCGGTGTTTTTACATCAAAAACGTAAGCGCCGTTTGAAATTCTAACATTAAAAGCAGTAAAATCAGCTGCTTCGTCAATGCCAATGGTCATTCCTTCTAAAGGCAATTCTCTCGGGATAAATAGCCCTTTTTTATCTTTTATTTTGTCAGCAAATTCAACAAAAGTCGCTTCAATTGACGATTTATCGCCGTAAATATCTAAGTGATCGGCATCCATGGAGGTAATGCAAGCCAAATTAGGATGCAAATGCAAAAACGAGCGATCAAATTCATCTGCTTCTACTACCGTAACCGTTTTGCCATTTCCGATTAAGTTTGAATTATAATTCTCGACAATTCCACCTAAAAATGCAGTTACATCCACGCCAGATTCATACAGAATATGGCCTAAAATACTAGAAGTCGTCGTTTTTCCATGTGTTCCAGCTACGGCAAAACAAAAGGTATCCTTAGTGATTAATCCTAAAACGGCTGCCCGCTTTTTAATCACAAAGTTCTTTTCTTTGAGATAATTCCATTCCGAATGGTTCGCTGGAATTGCGGGGGTGATTATAACCAACGTATTTTCTGGTGTCCAATCTGCTGGAATGAACTGAATCGAATCTTCAAAATGAATAGCTATTCCTAACGCCTGTAAGGTTTGGGTCAATTCGGTTTCTGTCTTGTCAAAACCCGCCACTTTTTTTCCTAAAAAATTAAAATAACGAGCTAGAGCACTCATTCCGATGCCTCCGATACCAATAAAATAGACGTTATGTATTTGGTTTAAATTCATTTATAGTGTCGACTCTTTATTTTTTTATTAATTTTATAATTTCTTTTACGATGTCAAGTGTCGCTTTTGGTTTAGCTAGTTTTTTTATCGTATAACGCAATTCATTTTGTTGCTTTTCGTTTGAAAGTAAAGTCGAAAAAACGGTTTCAAAGTGTTCATCAAGTTCTGATTCTTTCAATAAGATTGCCCCTTTTTTATCAACAATTGCTTTGGCATTTTTTGTTTGATGGTCTTCCGCCACATTGGGTGAGGGAATAAAAATAACTGGTTTTCCAACTAAACAAAGTTCTGATACCGACGAAGCTCCTGAACGTGAAATAATCACATCCGCAGCAGCGTAAACCAAATCCATTCGATCAATAAAAGATACGACTTTTACATCTTTATATTCGTTAAAACGGCTGTATTCTTCAAAATATAACTTGCCACATTGCCAAATCACTTGGATATTAAGCGACAAAAGAAATTCTACCTCTTTTGCAATGAGTTGATTTATTCTGCGAGCTCCCAAACTTCCGCCTAAAACCAATACCGTTTTTTTATTGGCATCTAAATTAAAATAGGTAATGGCATCAATAGTTTTATCCTCAATGGACATTAAATCTTGTCGAACGGGATTTCCGGTGAGTTTAATTTTTTCTTTTGGAAAAAATTTATCTAAATTTTCATACGCTACACAAATCGCATTGGCATTTTTACTCAACAATTTATTAGTAATCCCCGGATACGAATTTTGTTCTTGAATCAAGGTTGGAATTCCCATTCCACCAGCTGCTTTTAATAATGGTCCAGAGGCAAATCCGCCTGTTCCAATAACCACATCGGGCTGAAAGGATTTTAAAATTTTTCTAGATTTCCACAAACTGTCAATAATTTTCACTGGAAATAAAGCATTTTGCAATGTTAGTCGCCGCTGTAAACCCGCTATCCACAATCCTTCGATGGCAAATCCTGCTTGTGGCACTTTTTGCATTTCCATTTTGTCTTTTGCACCCACAAAAAGAATTTCACAAGTTGGAAATTGAACTTTTAATTCATTTGCAATCGCAATCGCCGGGTAAATATGTCCCCCGGTTCCGCCGCCGCTTAATATGAATTTCAATTCGCTCATTGCTACTTTCTTATTTATTTAAGACCGCATTCATTGGGTTTTCCTCTTTTATAACCGCTTCGTCTTCTTGCTCTTCGTCTTCTTGCAACTGCTTGTCAATCATTTTTTGAAGAGCGGTTTCCCGTTTAATTTTTTCGGCATTATCGGCCGCTATTTCTTCTTCTTTTTTAGTAACATTTAAAATAATTCCAATGGCAATAGAAGTTGTCCAAATTGAACTTCCCCCGCTACTAATCAAGGGTAAGGTTTGGCCTGTTGTGGGTAATAATTCCACTGCTACACCCATATTAATTAGAGCTTGAAAAACAATTGGAAACCCAAGACCAACCACCAATAATTTTCCAAATAATGTATTGGCTTTGTGAGCTGCAATAACAATTCTAAAAAAGAGCAACATATAAATTCCCAGAATGGCAATTCCACCTACAAGTCCAAATTCTTCAACAATAATGGCATAAATAAAATCTGAAGAGGATTGCGGAAGAAAGTTTTTTTGCACACTTTTTCCAGGGCCTAAACCATAAATTCCTCCCGTTGCAATTGCGGTTTTAGCTCTTTCTATTTGGTATACTTCATCCAAATCTTTAACATCCTTTTGAAAATAGCGTTCCACACGAGCTTCCCAAGTGTTGACCCTAGTTGTTAACGGATTTGGAAAAGCTTTGGCCATTAAAATAAAAAGGAAAAGCAACCCAAGACCTATTCCAATAATGGCTGCAATATATTTAATTGGATATTTTCCGATAAAAACCAACATAACAATCATCACGAAAATTAAAGCGGCGGTGGAAAAATTTGCTGGTAAAATAAAGAATAAGGTTATTCCAACTGGCAACCATAAATCGATAAATGATGCTTTAAAAGTGAGCGGTTCTTCTCTTTTTTTGGACAAATATCGGGCAACAAATATCATCAATACCAAGAACGCAAAAGCGGAGGGTTGAAAAGAAATTCCTATAAAAGGAACCTGAATCCAGCGACTTGCATTTGCTCCTGCAATGATGGTTCCTTTGAATAAGGTATAGGCTAAAAGCACCCAAATAAATGGCAACAAAAACCGAGAAATACTACGGAAATAGTGATACGGAATTTTATGAATTCGGTAGATTATAAAAAATCCTAATCCAATATGTACTAAATGTTTAATTAAATAACTTACCGTATTTCCGGTTCCTTTTCCGGCATACGCCAAATTACTACTTGCACTAAAAACGGGCATAAAAGAAAACAAGGCCAAAAGGGCAACCAATGCCCAAATGACTTTATCTCCTTTTAATTTTTGAATAAATGCAAACATAACCGTTTAGTTAACAGAAGAAAAAAATTATTTTTCTTCATTTTAATACTTTATTTTTATAAATGACGAACAGCGTGTTTAAATTGCTGACCTCTATCTTCGTAATTTTCAAATAAATCGAAACTTGCACAAGCTGGAGATAGCAATACATTGTCTCCTTTTTCTGCAATACGTTGAGCGGTTCGAACGGCATCACTCATGGAGGAAACTTCTACCATAATATCTACCACATTGCCAAAAGCATCGATAATTTTTTTATTGTCTACGCCCAAACAAATGATGGCTTTTACTTTTTCACGAACCATTGCCATTAATTCTGAATAATCATTGCCTTTATCCACGCCACCAACAATCCAGACAGTTGGTGCACTCATACTATCTAAAGCAAAAAATGTAGCATTCACATTTGTGGCTTTACTATCGTTGATATACAATACATTTTGAATTTTCAGCACCCGTTCCAGTCGGTGCTCGACTCCTTGAAAGCTAGACAAACTCTCTCGAATGGTTTGTTTTCTGATTCGCATCAGTTGCGCAACAGAAGTGGCAGCCATTGCATTTTTCATGTTGTGTTTGCCTTCCAAAGCAATTGTTTTGGTTTCCATTGTAAATTCTTCTTCGTTGATGTAGCTTTCCATAATGTTGTTGTTTATAAATCCTCCTATTTTCGGTTTGTGTTGGAGCGAAAAAGGAATTAGTTGGGCTTTTGTTTTGTTATTTTTTAACCAATGTTGTATAGCTTCGTCGTCTGCATCATAAATCAAATAATCGTCTTCGGTTTGATTCATGGTAATTCTAAATTTTGAGGCTATATAATTTTCATATTTATATTCATATCGATCCAAATGATCAGGGCTTATATTTGTAATAATGGCGATGTGTGGCTTGTATTTAAAAATTCCGTCTAATTGAAAACTACTCAATTCAAGCACATAGAAATCAAACTCTTCATCGGCCACTTGCCAAGCGAAACTTTTTCCGATATTACCGCCGAATCCAACGTTTAATCCTGCTGATTTTAGCAAATGATACGTGAGCATCGTGGTGGTTGTTTTTCCATTGCTTCCGGTTATACCAACCGTAATTGCGGATGTAAAAGGAGCAGCAAACTCGATTTCTGAAATAACTGGAATTTGCAAAGCGTTTAATTTTTTTACTATTTCCACATTATCAGGAATTCCTGGACTTTTCATCACCACATCGGCGTTTAAAATCAAGGCTTCTGTATGTTTTTCTTCTTCCCAAACAATCGCATTGAGTATAAGAACTTCTTTATAATTTTCTTTAATTTTTCCGAAATCGGATAGAAAAACGTCATATCCTTTTTTCTTTCCTAAAATGGCTGTTCCGATTCCACTTTCGCCTCCACCTAAAATGACTAATCGCATACTATCTTAATTTTAAGGTGACGATGGATAAAATGGCCAATAAAATTCCGACAATCCAAAAGCGAGTAACAATCTTGCTTTCGTGATACCCTTTCTTTTGATAATGGTGGTGCAACGGCGACATGAGAAAAATACGTTTCCCTTCGCCATACTTCTTTTTGGTATATTTAAAATAGCTTACTTGTAAAATAACCGATAAATTTTCGGCTAAAAAAACACCACAAAGCACAGGAATCAACAGTTCTTTTCGGATGGCAATGGCAATTACAGCTATAATTCCGCCGATGGTTAAGCTCCCTGTATCGCCCATAAATACGGCTGCTGGATAACTATTGTACCATAAAAACCCGATTAGCGAACCCACAAATGCCGAAATAAACACGGTCATTTCTCCCGAATTTGGAATGTACATAATATTCAGGTAATTGGAAAAAATGATGTTACCCGAAACAAACGTGAAAATTCCTAAAGTGAGTACCGAAATTGCGGAAGTTCCAGCGGCTAAGCCATCAATTCCATCGGTTAAATTGGCTCCATTGGAAACCGCCGTGATGATAAAAATCACCACAGGAATAAAAATTAACCAAGCCCATTGCTCATAGCCTTCGCCTAAAAAAGACAATATCTCAGCATAATTCAATTCGTTATCTTTAAAGAAAGGAATGGTGGTTGCAGTCGATTTTTCTTCTAATGGACCAGCGGAAAAAACTGTTTTGGTTTGCTCCATAATATTGGTGCGTTGTGTATCCTTTCGAACAGTTACACCTGGATGAAAATAAAGTACAGAACCGACGATTAAGCCTAAACCAACTTGTCCGATGACTTTAAACTTTCCTTTTAATCCTTCTTTATCCTTTTTGAAAATTTTAATATAATCATCAATAAATCCAATTGTTCCCATCCACAACGTGGTTACAATTAGCAAAATGATATAAATATTATCTAATTTTGCCAATAATAAAACTGGAACTAACGTGGCTAAAATGATGATTAATCCGCCCATGGTTGGTGTTCCCGCTTTTTGCGTTTGTCCTTCTAAACCTAATTCGCGAACCGTTTCTCCAACTTGTTGATTTCTTAAAAATTCAATAATTCTTTTTCCGAAAATAGTAGACAACAATAACGATAACAGCACTGCTAATCCAGAACGAAACGTAATGTATTGAAAAACGCCCGTTCCAGGAACGTCCATTATTTTGTTTAAATAATCAAATAAATAATACAGCATTGCAGTTCTATTTGTTTCGTTGGGTTAAGAATTCGTTTACTATTTCCATATCGTCAAAATGATGACGCACTCCTTTTATTTCTTGATAGGTTTCATGACCTTTTCCAGCAATTAATATAATATCATTTGGATTTGCTAATTGACACGCGGTTTTAATGGCTTGTTTTCTATCGGCTATGGTGAGTGTTTTTCGCTGATTTTGTGGCTCTACTCCTTTTTCCATTTCTGTTAAAATAGCAGTTTGGTCTTCTGTTCGCGGATTATCAGATGTAAAAATCACTTTATTGCTCATACTTGAGGCAATCTGAGCCATAATGGGCCGTTTTGTTTTATCGCGATCGCCTCCGCAACCTACCACCGTAATAAGTTGCTCATTTTTTGTTCTAATATCGTTGATTGTTGTCAATACATTTTCAAGAGCATCTGGCGTATGAGCATAATCGACAATGGCTGTAATTTTATCATCGGAAACAATAAATTGAAAACGTCCTGAAACACTTTCTAATTCCGACATCAATCGCAATACTTCTAAACTTTCCATTCCTAATTCGATTGCTGTTCCATAAATGGCCAACAAATTATAGGCATTAAAAGTTCCAATTAATTTTACCCAAACTTCATTTCCATTAATTTTTAATAATAAACCACTTAATTGATTTTCGAGAATAGTTGCTTTATAATCAGCATACGATTTTAACGCATAGGTTAATTTTCTGGCTTTGGTATTTTGCAACATTACCGAACCATTTTTGTCATCATTATTCGATAAGGCAAAAGCATCTTTAGACAACGCATCAAAAAAAGATTTTTTTACATCGCGGTACTCGGCAAAAGAATTGTGATAATCCAAGTGGTCATGTGACAAATTGGTAAAAATGCCACCTACAAAATGTAATCCTTCGGTACGTTTTTGATGCACGCCGTGCGAACTCACTTCCATGAAGCAATAATCAATTCCTTCAGCATTCATTTGATGTAAAAATCGATTGATTGTAAGCGAATCAGGCGTTGTATGGGTTGCCGGATATTCGGTTTCATCCACCATAATTTTCACAGTAGAAAGCAAACCTACTGTATAACCCGCTTTTTTAAATAGTTGATATAATAAGGAAGCAATCGTAGTTTTACCATTGGTTCCCGTAATTCCTACTAATTTTAAATTTCGAGAAGGATTTTCATAGAAATTAGCCGCCATTAAAGCCAAGGCAAGATTGGTGTCTTTCGCCTGAATATAAGTTACACCATTTACAATTCGGTCTGGAAAAGTATCGCATACAATGACCGATGCTCCTTGATTTAAGGCTTTTTCAATAAAATCATGTCCGTTAGATATCGTACCGCGAATGGCCACAAAAACATCATTCAATTCAATTTTTCTCGAATCGAATTCAATTTTATGAATGGTAGCATCGGTTGAACCTTTTACCGCTTCAATACTTACTTTGTATAATATGTCTTTTAAAGTGGTCACGATAATTCTAATATAATTGTGGTGTTTTTTAAAAATGGTTCGCCGGCTTTGATGGATTGTTTTTTTACTTTTCCTATTCCGACTAATTTTACTTTGATATTTAAATTTTCTAAAAGAGCAACGGCATCCATTCCGGGCATACCTTCAAGATTGGGAATGGTTCTTATCGTTTTGCTGACATTGACATAAAATTCTTCGTAATTCTTATCTTGTTGAAGATTATGTTTATTAATATTTTTAATTTCGTTGGTAGATGGCACATCGGTATAGACTTTCTGAGCAATTCGTTTAAAAACTGGCCCCGATACATCAGCTCCATAATAGCCTTTGGAAGTACTTGGTCTGTGAACCACCACAATGCATGAATATTTTGGTTTATCCGCCGGAAAATAACCAACAAAAGAAGAAGCATAATATAGATTTGCCCTATCGGCATAGCCTACTTGAGCTGTTCCTGTTTTTCCCGCCATCGAAAAATCTTTAGAATATAGCTTAGAACCCGTTCCTCTTTTTACAACATTTTCCAAAACCACTTTTATTTTATCAATGGTTTCCTGCGATGCGATTTTGGGATTTATTACTTCTTTTTCGAATATTTTAATAGTTTTATTCCATTCTTTCACTTCTTTTACAAACAATGGTTTTACCATTTCACCGTTATTCGCAACAGCGTTATAA
>Ga0105045_10003437_pt1 | contig 13587 bp, 12 predicted proteins | sample MAT02_FD_78089 | JGI IMG/M metagenome (GOLD analysis project Ga0105045, IMG submission 78089) | Freshwater microbial communities from Lake Fryxell liftoff mats and glacier meltwater in Antarctica - MAT-02 (megahit assembly) | ecosystem: Environmental > Aquatic > Freshwater > Ice > Liftoff...
AGCTATGAAACTCTCCACTACGAATCGTAGATCATCAGTCTCTACAGGTACGCAAGCTTTCATAGCATCTTTAATTCTTTTGGCGATTACAAAGTTGGGATTCTCAAGCAGTGTTTCATCAATTTCTTCCTCGTTGAAGTAGTTACCAAGGCAATCAGTTACAAACTCTCGCAAAGCCGAACCAAAATCAAGATGTCTATATCCTGGTAAACATGGAGCAAGTAGTCCTGCTTGAGTTCCTTTGCCCGAGGCAGGCGGTCCATAAAAAATAATTACCTTTGGGAAGCCACTGAAGTTTTTGGTAAAAGACATAACCGTTTTATTTTAATTATCCAACCAGCAAATGTCAAAAAACCAAAACCCACCAGATTAATGATGGGTTTGAATTATTAAATTGTTTAATTAAAATTTTGTTAAAAAAACTTTTGGTAGTGCTACGGGGAATTGAACCCCGGTTACAGAGATGAAAGCCCTGTGTCCTAACCATTAGACGATAGCACCATTGTTAAACTGCCAAATTTGATTTGCTAGAATTTGCAGTTATGTCAAGCCTAGTTATAGCTTAAGAGCTAGATTTAATTCCTTGTTGTTACTATAACAATCCTACATTTGAACTAGCTTAGCTAGACAATACATTTAACTTTAGTTTGCAAGAACAATGATGACTTCGCTTCGTACCTATCTTACCAATAACAATAGTTTGGAACTTGTAGTTCAGTTAGGACTATATCAACCTATCGAAGTTATTTGGCAACAAATTAACCCGAGTGACAATGCAAGTCTTGAAAAAGTTTCAGCTAAAATTCAAGCTTTGATCATTAAGAATCTGTACCTAGATCAAAAAATGGCCGATGATGACAAAACAATTAAGGAAGACGCTAGCGACGACAAAGTTGAAATAGAACTCGATCTAATGCAAGAATTAGTACTACGCCCAGTGGCAATCAAAGGTAAAAAATTCAACACTGAGATTAATTCCAAGACAGCTATGGACGAAGTTGTTGCTAATATAGGTTCTAACCTTAATTTTCAAATTGAAGCTAATCAGACCAGAGGCGAAGTTAACCGTCCACGACCGCCTTTTACCACATCGACTCTGCAACAAGCCGCCTCTTCAGCGCTCGGTTACGGACCAAAAATCACCATGCAACTAGCCCAAAAGTTATACGAAGGTGTCGATGTAGATGGCCAAAACCTGGGTCTGATAACTTACATGAGAACTGACAGTCTAACTTTAAGCGCTGACGCCTTATCCCAAAGTCGCCAATGGATTAAGTCCAAACATCCATACTTCCTTCCCAAAGAGCCAAGAGTCTACAAGAACAAAAGCAAAAATGCCCAAGAAGCTCACGAAGCTATCCGGCCAACTAATCCATTACTTGATCCCGCAAGTTTACGAGCCAAATTAGAGCCAAGAATGTGGAAACTCTATGAACTTATATGGCGCCAGACTATCGCTTCCCAGATGACAGACGAGCAACGAGAACGACTTTTCTTCGATATGGTCAATTCTGACAAAACTAAGTTTGCAGGAAGTACTGCCTGGACTACTTCACTCGGCTGGAAAGTTCTTTATCCTAACCAAACCCGCCAAACTCAAGAAGATAGTTTCACAAATCAAATCAAAAAAGTCTGGCTAGCTGAATTAACAGTTTAGTCCAAAATTACTTCTACATATGCTTCAACCAAGTTTTGAAACTAAACAATCTAAAGAAAAAATAGTGTGGAAGGTTCGTGAAGCCATAAAGACTGATGCCAAAGTTATTCTGGAAATCAGTGAAAAAACCTGGCTAGCGACCTACGCAGGAATAAGGGATACAAATGGCTACATCATGGACGAGGCTTTTTTCAAATCTAAATTTGCAAAGTATTCTAATGAATTTAAGATTACTCGCATTGAGAATACAATTCAAGATCCAACCAAAAAAGTTTTAGTGAATACTATAGGTAACGGTCAAATTGTTGGGTTTGCATTCCTAAAGCTTTTGGAAAATAATATTTGGGCTTGGTATATCGATCCAGAATTTCAAGGCAAAGGAGCTGGTATGGCACTTTGGAATCAAATCCAAATCATTCTTAATGCAAATACTCAAAAAATTACTTTAGAGATTGCTGCAGAAAATTACAAAGCACAAGCTTTTTACACCAAAATCGGTTTTGTGAAAGATCCAAATAATCTAATTCCAGATTTTTATATGGGCAAAAATTCCAAGAGCGATCAAGTTTGGGCTCCGCAATTCAGAATGTTTCGCCCTCCAGAAAATCAAAATGATCAAATTGCATAGTTGAAATTAATTTGCTAAGATACAAAAATCCATTGTGGACTTAGAGCTATCTTTAATTATGTACGATTTGCCCAAAACACCAATATTGGAAAAACCTTTTGACGGGGAATCGCCGATTGTTAAGTTTCCAGAATTATCTTGGGCGCTTTTGGAGGAAGTTGTCTTTGACACAAAACCCAGGCGAACTACTTACTTTATGACATACCTGAAGAGTATTCACACCAACGATATTTTTACTCGACCTCAAGAAGAAAAGTATGGGCAAGAGTGCTTTAATGTAAGATACCAAGATAAAAGGGGAATCAGGAATCCGGGAAATAAATCTAATGGTGATTTTTCAGTTGAATTTGATTATTTTCCAGATAGTGAGAATTTTCAAGTAATTGGCATTGGAAAGGAGCTGACTGTCAAAAATTCAACTGCATTTGTAGATTACGAGTCAAAAGTTGAAGAAATGAATGGTTGGTGTCAATATATAAAGAATATTGTTAATTCCAACCAGCAGGACTTTAATAATTTAAGAAATACATCTAACTATAATGATTTATTTTTAAAAATTTGTTATTATTTTCCAGATGTTGACCTCTCTAAAGTTGCTTTAGAATCCTTTGAGAAGGCATATAATATTAAACATTTGAGGCGGAATGTTTTTGGTGCTTATAATTTTTTACAATTGGCACCTCTCGAAGACGTAGTGAAGTATTTGAATCCTTACTTAACTTTATTTGAAAATGAAATACAAAGCCAGGAATCCCCAGTCAACATATCAATTAAGCACCTGACGGTGGTAAGAAGTGGAATTAAAAATGCTCTTAATCGAATAGTTGGTGGTGATTGTATCAAAAATCCAACTCAACAAGAAGTCATTAACATTCGACAAAAACTGAGGCAGTAAGATGAATAAACATTTTCAAAAACTATTTTTTACCTCCTGTAAGTCTTTGTATCAGTTGCTTCTTGGCTATTGAGGCAATCGTATCATCGATTTTGTTGAATCGGAATTTGCTTCGAAGTAATTTTTCCCTTTTAACCTTGCCTTGAATAGCTTGATAGATTAGCCAATCTGCAAGTTCTGGATTCTTGGGTAAGCATGGACCGTGAAGATAAGTTCCAATAGCGCTACGATATACACAACCCTCTAGTTTTTCTTGAGTATTGTTGCCACTGCCAACAACCACCTTACCAAGTGGGCGAACTGAAGGACTTTGGTTAATCAGGAAATCTTTGACAGCACTGTCCAAGTCGTTGTTTTTGGAAAGCTTTTCGTCTTTACGCAGAACTTTTTCGATGAAGGTAGTTTGGCCAGAGTGGTTTTCAAAGCCAACAAGCCGAACACCAGTCAGCTCGGGGATCATACAGTCAATTAGAATATTACCAACCGATCTCGACTTTACTGAATTACTTGGAGCAGTGGTTGCCACAGGAAAAAGTCCAATACCTGGAATTCGCTGTCCATCACCTGTTGTAAAACTATGTCCAAGGAGTTGATAGCCACCGCATATTGCCAGGAGAGCTACTCCAGATTCAATCTGCTTGTTTAGCTGTTTCTTTTTCTGAATAAGATCCAAAGCAATCAACTTCTGCTCTCCATCTTGACCACCACCAATGAAATACATATCAGTATTACCAGGAAGTTCGTCGCCGATCTCCACAGCTCGATAATTAACTTCCAGCCCAAGCTTACCCAGGCGGTATTTGAGTGCTAGAATATTACCCATATCCCCATAGATATTCATCGAACTTGGATAAAGATGAGTCAGATTAAAGGTTAGCATGACGGTAAAATGTGAATCTGGACTTACTTGAATTGTCAAAGCCTTGAACAACCGCTCTAGTACAAGCTTTTGTAATAAAAAATAGTTAATTACATACCATCAACTCTTATTTGATCGGTACGGTTAAGCTTTAAATAATTAGTAGAATTAAAAATATTTTTAATCTCAGTACATTTAAATACAGTACTTGTTCCATTAACGTTGCCAATTATAGTTTGATATTCTGCTGGTAGTTGTTTTTGCATTATAACAATTCCGTAATATGAAAATTTACCCTTAATCTTACAAGGAATGTTTTGAGGTAAACTACCCTTTGTTGATGATTTGAGCACCTTATAGATTTCGCCGTAAGGTTGAGGTTTTTTGATTACTTTACTGTGGCGCGAACTACAAAAAGTAAAATAAATATACCAAGTATGAATATTCCATATCCAGCTATTTCCTCTTTTGAGTTTCTATTTTTCAATACTGTAACAAATTAATAATTGCCATCTAAATATTCAACAACGATATTATTTGTCACATATTTTCTGACTTCGTGCAAGAGTTGGTTTTGGACCTACCCCTTCTTAAGCATGTTCAAAAAAACTTCTTTGGGAATATTGACGTTGCCGAAGGTTCGCATTTTTTTCTTACCTTCTTTTTGTTTATCCAGTAGTTTCATGCGGCGGCTGATATCCCCGCCGTAGAGTTTGGCCGTGACGTCTTTACGAAATGGTTTGATAGTTTCTCGTGCGATCACTCTTGCACCAATTGCGGCTTGGATAGCGACTTCGATCTGCTGGCGCGGAATTAATTCTTTGAGCTTCTCGCAGGCTTGCCTGCCTATATTCTCAGCCCTAGATCGGTGTGTTATGAAAGATAGCGGTGCTACTTCTTTACTGTTGATTAGGATGTTAATCATTACAAGATCGGCGGGCTGGAATCCGATAAGGTCATAGGACATGGAAGCGAAGCCCCGACTAAGCGACTTGAGACTATCATAGAAGTCGATGATCATTTCGCCAAGTGGCAATTCGCAGCTAATCTGGATTTGGCCAGCGCTTAATGCTCCTATATTGGTGCAGACCCCGCGACAATCGTTAATCAACTCGATAATTTTGCCAGTATAAACTTCAGGTGAGATTATCTCCATCTTAGCCATCGGCTCCCAAATACTAGAGTAACTGGATGGGTCAGGTAGCTCACTAGGATTCTTGACCGAGATTAACTCTTTGGAATCTGTGGTCAACTTTTTGGTTGGAGCCTTCACACCAATTAATTCCAGACATTCGCTTTCTGTAAGATTGACCGGTTCCCAGTCTAATACCATTTTTTTGAAATTAAACAAGATTTGTTCCTTGCTGGTACTTTTGGCAATGGAATCATTCACCATGTCTTTGGCTGATACGCCGATGCCGCTGAGATCTAGGAAGTTGAGGAAGGCTTGATCCATATTTGATAAATTTAAAGAAAGTTAGAACTTACTAAAACTGTAATTGGTTTTTGAGCAAATTTTGGCTATTGTCACTTAGTGTTGCATGTTTTTTGCAATAAACTTGTTTTTAAATCAAGGCGCTAAGCGGTTCAAGTCTCTTGGGAACAAAGTTGCTTCCTTAACTGAAGATAGGCCAATGATTTTTTGCACTAGTCTCTCTAATCCCCAGCCCCAGCCGCCATGAATTGGCAGTCCATGCTTAAAGGCCATTACATAGTACTTATTACCAATTGCTTCAGGATCAATACCTGCAGCTTTCATTTGCTCAATTAAGATTTTGTATCGATTTTCTCGCAGTGGGATAGTTGCCAACTCGACTCCACGAAAAATTAGATCAGCCCGATCGCAAACTGCTGAATTAGAATCATTCTTACGGTGGTAAAACTTCATATCACTAGAAGGGAACTCGGTGATAAAAACTGCTTCCGACTTAAAATGTTTACTAAAATATTCACTGGCAAAGCGCTCATGAACTGGACTTGGGTCTTTTTCACTTCGGTTGTCTTCCCCAGTTTCTTTGTAATATAATTCTAAAAGCTCAGTTAATGTGATAGATGGAATGCCAGGCCCGCCTTGGCTTTTGGGAATAGGCAAAACTGGTTTTACAGAATTCATAGCTTTTAATTCCTTACAAGACTTTCCCCATACTACATTACAGACGTTAGTAAGCATTTCGCCAGCCATATCTAGTAGTTCTTGGTGAGAACTAAGAAAGCCTATCTCGACGTCGATATGCATGAATTCTGTCATGTGCCTTGGAGTAAAGCTTGGCTCAGCTCGGTAAGTAGGATTAATTTCAAATACCCGCTCGAAGGCTCCAACCATGATTTGCTTATAGAACTGTGCACTCTGCGCCAGAGCAGCAGTTTGTCCAAAGTAATCGAGTGTAAAAACTTCAGCCCCACCTTCTGTGGCTCCAGCTAGAAGCTTGGGAGTGTCGATCTCAGTGAAGTCCTGGGAAACCAGAAACGACCGAACAGCATTTTTGATAACACTGCGTACTCGAAAAATGTTCTGCTCTTCAACTGATCTGATATTAACAACTCGATTCTCGAATAATGTATCAAAGTTCTGGCTAGTATGATCAATTGGTTTATCAATTTCTATAGGGGAGACTTCTTTGACTTCAACATCAACTGTAATTAATGGATTATGAATCTCAACTCCTAGAGCTGCTCTTTCTTCCTTTTTGACGATGCCTTGAATTCTCAGAATTGAACCAATTTGGAGACCTTTGAGTTTGGCAATTTCGATTTCGTTCTCGCAGACAACTTGGATTAGGCCATTGCGATCACGCAAAATTACAAAGGCTAGTTTGGAACTTACTTCTCTTTTTTTATGGAGCCAGCCAGCGATTGTAACATCTTGATCTATAAAATTAATTAGGTCTTTGGATAAGATGCGGTTGAAGTACATATTGCAAAATTGTTTGAGTGTTGAAGTCGAATTTTGTGATTCAAGTCAAGCATATAGTTAATTTGGTTGCACATTTTATATATCCAATTTTTTGGATTTTGAGGCTCTGATAATTTAGAATTAATATCCTTAAAGTTGACTTTTAAAACAATTTATCGCAGGATTCTCAACGAATATGAATTATGAGCAAACTTTGGAATATATCAGCCAATCTATTAGTTCAAAAACTATTCATAAAGGCGAATTTGGATTAGAGCGAACCAAATTTCTACTTTCATTGTGTGGCAATCCTCAAGAAACTACTCCAACCATACATATAGCTGGCACCAGCGGCAAAGGTTCTGTAGCTTATCTCACAAGTACAATGTTGATATCACAGGGATTAAAAACTGGACTTCATGTATCACCTCACCTTACTGACATAAGAGAAAGACTACAAATCAACAATCAACTAATTAGCCAAGAATTGTTTAGCCAGTATTTTACTGAATTTATAGAATTTATTCAAAAATGCAGTCAAAGTTTTTTTGGAGCTCCAAGCTACACTGAAGTTATGTCATCTTTTGGTTATTATGTTTTTGACCGTGAAAAAGTTAATGTCTCTGTAGTCGAAGTTGGTGTTGGAGGCCTGTTAGATGGAACCAATGTAATTCAAAATTCTAATAAAATCTCAGTTTTGACTCGGGTAGGCTTCGATCATCAAACCATCGTAGGTCACACTTTGGTTGAATCAGTTTTTCAAGATGTTGGAATCGTGAACCAAAATAGTCAAATTATCGCCTTGGACGACGAACAAACTCGTGAAGTATACCAATATTTTGCCCAAAAAACTAAGTCCGAGCTCAATTTGCTATCCCCAAAAAATTATCAACTTAATCGCTTTGATTACCAAACAACTGAATTTGGCTATACTTATAAAAATCTACGATTGGAAGTTTTTTTTGGCATAAAAGGACTTTTTCAAGTAGAAAACTGCGCACTGGCTCTGGCGGCTATATATGAAATGATGAAAAAATTACAGCTACAAATCAATGAGAATTCTTTGTTAAAATCTTTAGAAAAAGCTTCTTGGCGTGGTAGGATGGATGAATACACAAGCCATGCTGGTGGTAGTGTACTCTTTGACGGTGCTCACAATCCACAAAAAATGGAAGCTTTGGTAGAAAGTCTAAAATTATACTTCCCAGGTCAAAAATTGAATTTTTTGGTAGCTTTTAAGCAAGGTAAAGATTTTGTTGAAATGCTTCAGACCATAATTCCGATTGCTAATAGTATTGCCATTACTAAGTTTTATATAGAGCCAAATTTTTATATTGACTCGGTCGATGTGGGTCAAATTGAAGAAGTGCTTAAGGCTAACGACTTTGGTAACTACGAGATCTTAGAGAACTTTAGCGGTGCAATTAATCACATCGACAGCTACCCTGAAACTGACAAATTACTAATTGTTACTGGTTCGTTATACTTACTAGCCAAAGTATATACTATTTTGGAGATTTAATAATATAAACTCAACAAAGACTGTAAGCAGTCGAAAATAATCAAATCAAATTCAGCTGATGATATTTTTATTTTGATAAACAACTCATTACGGCAGTTTCCCATTCTTCAATTTCAACCCCACTTAAAGTCCTAGAATAGCTCACAAACTCAACAGCATAGCTAAGTTTATCTTGGCTATTAATTATGGTACGACCCGTTGCGTCCCAGCTTATCTGACAGTTTGGAATAGAGACTGATTCTAGAACCTTGCTCATATCCTGCCAGGTAAAACTTGGAGAAATATCGATTGTATAACTGCGGCGAATTACTGGGAAATTACTCAGATCTTGGTAATGGCGATATCTGGCAACTATCTTGAACCAATTGTTAAGCTTGATTGATAGACTCCAAAAGTCTTTATTAATTGGAAGGTTCAAGGATTTTTTGGTTTTGTTGCTGACTTGGATTAAGTCAAAAGTAGTTGAGTTAAAAGTATACTGGGTGGTTTGTCCCATAGAATTCAAAGCTTTGGTAATCCGGGGCTGGTCATTAAGCTGCATCTTATTAGCTAAATAAAAAACCAAACTAGTCCAAAAGTAAGGATCCGGACTAACGCCAACCAGGACTAGATCTAGACTGATTTGAATTTGATCTTGCTGCAAGGAATTAGTCTGATTAAGTTCAAAGATATGCGGGCTTTTTTCACCTTGAAGTAGGTTAGCTGCCAAAGTTCGCAGTAAACTTAGAACTAGATTATCCCGCAAATACGGCTCAGTTGAGTTGGATGGATTCATGACCCGAACAGCCTGAGTAATTGGATTCAATAACATTGCTGGGGTAACAAAAGGCCTAGTTATTACTTCGTGGAAACCATACAGAGCAACGATTTCTTTGAGACTCTGATATCTATCAAAATCTGATTTGGGCACAGATTGAGTCGCCCCGACCATATTTTCCCGATTCAAATTACTAAATCCAATTAGGCGAATTAACTCTGTCAGAATATCATCTTGATTCTGGATATAACTATAATAGACGTTGGGTTGAAGGATTATCTCAGCTTCTACATCTAACTCCGACTTAGCTGGATAGACTTTGACCTCGCCAAGGAATTGAAGTTTGTTAAGGAGGATTGGATGCCAGTGATCAACTCCTTGGTTATCGAGGCGGGCGGCTATGTAAAATAAGTCAACTATAATCGCCGGCGTATCATCAACATAATCGGGCTTTTGCCAGTGACCAACTTGTGACAAAGTGTGAGTAATTTCATTATTTTCCAAGATTTTACGCATTTGTACTAAAGCCAAATTCACCCGTTGTTGCTTGACATCCCCAGCCCAAATTCTCGATCCCTCGCTTCGGTAATTCAGTGTGTAGCTACTGCGGGCAATTCGCTCACCTGGGAAGCTGGCAATCTCCACAATAATATTCCGAGTTGCAGTCTCAACTTTGGTCGAATCACCGCCGCTAACTCCTGGAATAGCCAGAACCTGGTCCTTAGCAACTAGAACTTCAACCCCAGCGGGAATTGTAGTTTGTTTCATTTGTCCAAGGCCTTGGAATTGAACTGGTTCAGGAAGCTGAGTGATCTGCCACTTAAGAGTTTGCATATGTAACAGGTTGAAGGTTGGTGAAGGGGTTTTGTCAATAAGGTTATTAGTCTAGTCTTAAGTTGACAAAAGTTCATATAGACTCGGTTTAGGAATTAAGTAATTAGGTCACCTTATTCGAACAGTATGAGGTTTCATTAGGTAATAATTAATTCTATATGTCACAAAATCTAAATGATAAAAAAATATATGCTGATATCTACGATATTTTTGAGCATGAATTCATTGTAATATCTCAATATGTGGCTATAATTGAGGAAAATAATATTGCTGCTTCTAACAAAATTCATGAATTACACCTTCGAGTCTGCGCTGAAATCGAGAATATATTAAAAATTGTTATTCAACGAGATTTTGTTCATGAAAAACCAGTCAAAGGTAAACCAGATTTTGCCCACTATCTCAAAATTGCTAACAAACAGTTTAGTCTAAATAAGAAATATATTAGATTTCTTGGCTATCTTTATAGTAGTGAATTCTTAATATGCCCATTTGAAGAAGTTAAAAACAGTAGCGTTCCAAAATGGTGGACAGCTTACAACAAATTAAAACACGATAAGATCGCAAATTATATTGCGTGTAATTTGGAATGTTTGATTAATAGTCTTGGTGGAATGTATATTCTTGTTAATTATCTTATTCACCATCAAAAAGACAACCCGCGAATTCATGGAAGTTGGCGAGTACCGAATGAGATGAGAACGCCGCAACACGGACTAATTAGATCTAAATTCTTTTCTGTTTTAATATTATTTGGTAGTTTTTCCAAGATCGAACCTCTTGATCAAACCACACTTAATATAAGACAAGAGCTATCCGAGAATGAATATAATAAGTATGAATACTTTCTTAAAAATTCTATAAATTATGCTACTCCTGAAAGCCAATATAAAAATGAAAATTGTGTCGTTTTTACTTACTTTGATTTTGAGCCTATATCTCGTGGAGTAAATGAACTTTTTGACGCTACAAGAATAATTTCTTATATAAAAACTCCATTATGGAAATTTGTTGATTGACCGAGGTAATTTTTAAACACACAAGATTATAAATTTGACTAAAACCAACCAACCCAATTCTTTGGTCCAATGACCGAACAAGCTCAATTGTCACCTGCCTCTCAGTGGATTCTCAGTCGATATATCGCTCTAGAACAAGAACTTGAGAATAATCTGGTCCAGTATAACTTCGGGCAATCGGTTGATTCGCTGTATTCTTTTCTTTGGGATGATTTGGCTGATTGGTATATTGAATATCTTAAGACTGATGCCAGTCAATTAGCTTTTGGCAAAAGTTTGTTCCAGCAGTTCGTAATCACTCTTAGCCCTTATTTACCATTTGAGACTGAAGTTCTATGGCAAGAATTCTTCCACCAAGATACAGTTCTAGCCAAAGTTATCAAAGACCCGGACTGGACCTCTAAATTCCAACTCAATTCACAGGAGATTCACAACTTTCAGCTTGTGGTTGACTTCGTAAAGCAGCTACGATCACTGCGAGGAGTTTTTGGGATTGATCCGTCCAAGCTTATGCAGGTTTTTACCAGCTCCCCAATTTGGCTTGTAAGTACTGACTTCATAAGACTTGTCGCCAAAGTCGAAATTATTGATGATCAAAGACCAGAACTATATACTGCCCAAATTCAAAACAACCAATACGAAATCGACGTTCTGGCTCACATCCAAGACTTAGCCAAAGAAATCGCTCGCAGTAACAAGAACCTTGCTGACCTTGATAAACAGATATCAGCTCTAGAATCCCAGCTGAATAACCAAGACTTTATTAACAAAGCCGAAGCTGACGTTATTGCCCAGAAGCGATATGATCTTAATTCCAGAATAGCCGACAGAGACCAGATTCGAAGCAGTTTAGCTTTTTTGAACGGCGTTAAGAATTAGATTAATTTCTAATTAACTTTTGCGAAGTGCGGATAGCTTGTCTGCATTTGACTGAGTAATAAGATTTGGCTTGGCTTTTGAAGGTTCTGTAACAGTTTGCATTTTTTTTGATTTTGAATTTTTATTCATTATTATACTTTTTCCGTCGCTAAGCTCTACTTCATAAATATCAGGAAGTTCAAGTATTTTTACCCCTTTGGTTTTTTCGTTCAACCTGAGACGAACTTTGTCATCAATATCTCGAACTTCTTTAACACCACCCACCTTCGTTACCAAAAATCTATAATTATCTACTACTATATCTTGGTTGTTAAAATTCAAAAGCTCGATGGTTTCGTATTTACCATTTAATACTTGGTTCATATCAGTATCATAAAGCTTCCAAAACTCCTTACCGCTTTTTTTGTCCGTAATTGCTAAAAATATAAGTTGGTTCTTTTTATCAAACTTATAATTGACAAACTCAATTGGCTTGAAGGCTTGATAATCAAAATTAACTGCCAAATAATTACCTGGAAATATCCTATCCTCAATTACTCTATCCACTCTTTTGGCAATGTATAAGTTAGGCGTTAACTCTTTTGGTATCTGATAAAGATCAACATGGTAAAGATGATTATAATCTTGAGATAACCAGAGTGGTAAACCGTTGGAAAAAGTATAAAAAGCATTAGCCAATTTTTGAGCAGCTTCTATCGCCTGTTTCTTGTCAGGTTGTTGGCGGCCATAATCAGGCCATTTGATAAAAATATATTTCACAATGGATGCCAAATCAGAACTTTTATACTTTGCATTAAAATTAGTATCAGAATCAGCTAATTGAATATTATTCAGCGCAAAGTAAAACACATCAATCTTATTAAGAATGAGAAATTTAGTTATATTGTATTGGCCCCAATAAACATAACCGTCAGTATCATAATAATATTCGTCATATAATTTGACCCCTCGTAATTTACTATGATATTCGCTATACAACTCCTCAGGTTCAAGGAACATTGTGCGGTTGACTCCACCATTTTTTTGCATTTCATTAATAGTGATTTTGTAATTCTCAAAAACATGAAAATCAAGTTTATTTTTGCAAAATTCAACAAAAGTTCGCTCAACAGGTATGTTTTCAAAAAGTTTTAAATGAAGTTCCGGCAAGCAATCAGCTAAATTCTGACTTGGGTCGATCTTGTGTATAGTTTCCATTTGATTTAACAATTCTTCGGCTATGGCTTGAGTGATTTCTTTACCTTGAATCTTAACATTAGCAATTTTTTGTCGAACTGACGAAAGCTTAAAAAAAGATGCCGCAAGAATTTGTTCTTGATTTTGGGTTAAATTTTTAACAGGCAGTTGGTCGATCATAGCGCAAGAATTTTTTGGATAGGAGGAATCCAGAACTCATCCATTTGATCACGTTAATTTGGAATTGTCAAAGCATTTAACACTCCAAAGGTTCAAACATCTGAAGGAATAAAAGGGTCAAATTTTTGTATTTGGTTGTATACGTTTTGAGAGTTCTATTTAAACTGCAGTTTTTATTTAACAAATCGTTTCCATCAGATTTTGCTCTATCTACGGCACGTTTATCTTTGAATCTTGCTTCTAAAATATTACTAAGGAACCTTCGCCTGGTTTCATTATTTTGTTTTG
>Ga0105045_10003438_pt1 | contig 13585 bp, 11 predicted proteins | sample MAT02_FD_78089 | JGI IMG/M metagenome (GOLD analysis project Ga0105045, IMG submission 78089) | Freshwater microbial communities from Lake Fryxell liftoff mats and glacier meltwater in Antarctica - MAT-02 (megahit assembly) | ecosystem: Environmental > Aquatic > Freshwater > Ice > Liftoff...
ATGCACAAACGCCACGATGCGCGTCAGACCCTCTTGTTGCGTGTCATTCCACAAGCCGGTGCAGCCGGGCGAGATACGGCCTTCGGGCGTCGGGCTGGTCATCTCCACCATCACCAGTGCTGCACCACCCAGGGCCCTGGCACCCAGGTGCACCAGGTGGAAGTCCTGCACCACGCCATCGACTGCACTGTAGGTCGCCATCGGTGAGACAACGATTCGGTTCTTGAGTGTCGCGCCACGAACCTGCAGCGGCAACAGCATCGGCGGCACAGTCGCCGCAGCTGGCGCATCTGGCCCAAGCAACTCAGCGACCGGCGCGTCCGGACCGCCCGGTGTCGGCAAGTGGCGCGCCATCCAATGCTCGAAACTGCCGAGCCAGTGCGGATCGCGCAAGCGCAAGTTCTCATGGCTGATACGTTGCGACCGGGTCAGCAAGGAATACGCGAACTGTTCGATCTGCATGCCGGTGTAGCGGCTCACGTTCTCAAACCACTCGGTCGAATTTCGCGCGGCATTCTGAATCTTGAACACCTCGACGCTGCGCCGATCTTCGTAATGCTGCAAAACCGCATCGCGGTCCGCCGTGCCGCGCGCCTGGCCGAAGGCATTGGCCAGATCGATCGCGTCTTCCAGCGCCAGTTTGGTACCGCTGCCAATCGAGAAATGCGCAGTGTGTGCTGCGTCGCCCATCAGCACCACCGGCACCCGCCCGTGCGGCAGGTCGACATGGTGCACCCAGGTCTTGCACATCACGCGCGGAAACCGGATCCAGCTGGCTGAGCCGCGCAGATGGGCTGCGTTGTTGATTAACGCGTGACCGTCCAGGTAGCTGGCAAACAATTTCTCGCAGAACGCCACAGCCTCGGCTGCATCCATATTTTGCAGGCCATGCGCCTCCCACACCTCCTGCGGCGTCTCGACGATGAAGGTCGAGGTCTGGTCATCAAACTTGTAGGCATGGGCCTGAAACCAGCCGTGTTCGGTCTGCTCGAAGGCGAAGGTGAAGGCATCAAAGGTTTTGTGCGTGCCCAGCCAGACGAAGCGGCACTGACGGGTATCGATATCGGGTTGGTACACCTGTGCATACCGGGTACGGATGCGGCTGTTCAGGCCATCGCAGGCGATCACCAGATCGGCGCGGTATTGGGTGGCGAGCGTCTGGTCGTCTGCCACGTCCTGCTCGAACAGCAACTCCACGCCGACCGCCTTGCAGCGATCCTGCAGGATATTGAGCAGATGCTTGCGACCAATGCCGCAAAAACCGTGGCCGCCCGAACGTACGCTGCGCCCCTTGAAAAACACCTCGATGTCGTCCCAGTGGTTCAGCGCGTCGCCGACCAGCTGCGCGCTTGGCGGATCGGCAAGCGCCAGGTTCGCCAGCGTCTGATCGGACAGCACCACGCCCCAGCCAAAGGTGTCGTAAGGCTTGTTGCGCTCGACCACGACCACCCGATGGGACGGGTCCTGCAACTTCATCAGCAAGCCGAAATACAGGCCGGCCGGACCACCGCCAATGCAAAGGATATTCATAGCGGAATAGTTTAAATTTAAAGTAAGTTGTGTCAAGGGCCGGCGCAAACCTGACTCAGGCCGGAGCCGTGCAACTCTTCGAGATTCAATTGCCTCGTTCTCCAAGAACCGTTCCCTCATACCTAGACCCAAACTCCCGGCTGGAGGCGGGCAATTCGATCAACGCAAATGAACAATGTGCCGACCCGACAAGTGGAATAGTTTGACGCCCAGCGCATAACCATCAGTCATGGTTCGGCGACCAGAAGCAATTGGATATTTGCGCTGAGACTTCCTACACTGGTGCCCAGGGTCGGGCATCGGGCTTGCCCGGCGCGGCGACCCTGTCGCCAGGGAGCGAGAACGCACGTGAACATTTCCAACGAATCGATCCGGGCTTTGGTCCGCGACGGCGAGGTCCATTCCTCCGTGTATACCGATGCGCAGCTTTTTGCGCTCGAAATGGAGCGGCTGTTTCACAGGCGCTGGTTGTTCCTCGGCCATGAAAGCCAGTTACCGGAACCGGGTTCGTATTTCACCGGTCGCCTCGGGCAGGTTCCAGTAGTGTGTGTGCGTGGCGAAGACGGACAGGTGCGCACGCTCGTGAACCGTTGCTCACACCGGGGTGCCAAGGTGTGTCAGGGCACGGCTGGGAAGGTTCCCAAGCTGGTGTGCCCCTACCACGGCTGGACGTTCGAACTATCCGGCAAGCTCAACTGGATTCCGCTGCGCGAGGAATACACCGGTGCGGCCTGCGATCGATTGCATGACCTGCAAGAGGTCGCAGCCATGGAGTCATACCGCGGCTTCCTGTTTGCCAGCTTGCAAGCGCCGGCCAGCAGTTTGTCTGACTATCTCGGACATTTCAGGACCACGATCGACAACCTCGTGGATCGCGCCCCTGGCGGCAGTGTCATCGCCTCGCCGATCCTGATCCGTCACAAGTACCGGGCCAACTGGAAATTGACATTCGAAAATCTGAATGACACCTTGCATGCGCGTGTAGCCCATTCCGCTGCGGCCCGTGCCGCGCAGCTGGTAGCCCGTGCCTTGCCGGCCGGACAGGCGGACCCGACGCTGAACATGATGACCGCCAACGCCAAGCCACTAGAGGCCTTCCGTGACTTGTCGCAGGTGACGGAGGCAGGCGGGCACAGCTATTTCGGGGCCCACATGCCCACCACCTACGGACAAATCCAGGAGGAATACACCGAGGCGCTGGTGCGCGCCAAAGGGTCTGAAGAGGCACAACGTATCCTTGGGGTGGAGCGCCATGTCGGCATTCTTTATCCGGGATCGAGCTGGCATGCGCGTTACCAGACGGTGCGCATCATGCAGCCGTTGCGTCCGGATCTGACGGAAGTGATCGGTTTTGTGTTCCGCCTCGACGGTGCGCCTGACGGACTGCTCGAGAGTGCGTTGCACTATTGCAATGGTTCGACGTCTGCGTTTTCGACCGTCATTACCGACGACCTGGAAATATACGAGGGGATTCAGCGCGCGGCGCACGGTGCGCCTGGCTGGCTGCAAATCGCACGCGAGACCAGGCACCGCGCAGCAGAACCGGGTACCGGGAGTTACCCGGCGACTAGCGAGGCTTATATACGCAACCAATACAACAGCTGGCTCGATGCCATGTGCGGAGAGACGGCATGACCAGCGACGACCGCACGCGCCTGGTGCAGGCCGACGAACTGTTGGCTCTGGAAGACAGGCTGCTGCGCGAGCGGCAGTTCCGGCAATGGTTGGCGATGTTTACGGTCGATGGGGCCTACTGGATCCCGGTTTCACCCGCACAAACCGACCCGCTGCTGGCACCGTCCCACATTTACGAATCGCGGCCGGCGCTGGATGCCCGGATCGAGCGGCTTTATGACGCGCGGGTCCTGCCACAGTTGCCGGTATCGCGGGTGTCACGTTTGCGCGGGCGCCCCTGGCTGGTGTCCAGCGAATTGGACGGCATGGAAGTGGTGTCGCCGTTTCAGCTCATTGAAGCACGTCAGATCCCCGACGACCATGACGAACTGCGCATCTTTGCCGGCGAGTGCCTTTACCGGCTGCTACCGGACTCCGACGCGCCGAGTGGTTGGCGCATCCGGCTCAAGCGGGTGGACCTCGTCAACAGCGAATCGGCCTTCTTCGGCGTCTCCATCTTGATATGATCGTCACGCCCCCGTGATAGGGGTTTGTGGTCTAAACGGTCGCGTGCGCCTTGGAACTACGACAGCTCAAATACTTTCTCGGCATCCTGGAGCATGGCAATTTCAACCGTGCGGCGGACGCCTTGTTCATCACGCAACCGGCCCTGTCCAAAAGCATGCGTGCGCTGGAGGAAGACCTGGGTGTGTCGCTGCTCGAACGCACGGCAGCCGGCGTGATTCCGACTCCATACGGGCGCATCCTGGCCAATTACGCATCGCTCGCCTGCCAGGAGTTGCAGCGTGCAACCGAACAGATCACGGCACTTTCCACCCATGGCAGTGGTCGCATCATCGTCGGTGCCGGCAGCGCGATTTTGCGCTACCTCATGCCGGCGACGTTTGCGCAGGTCAGTGGCTTTGATACCAAGCTTGAGATCGTTATCCGCGAAGGCCTGCGTGAATCCTTGCTGGTACAGCTGCAACGCGGCGAAATCGACCTGGCCATCTGCAGCCGTGGCGACGACTCGACCAACCACGAACTGGTGGAGGAAGTCATCCTGACCGACCGACCGGCAGTGGTGGCTCACCATTCCCATCCATTGCACGCCAAGAAGAACGTGAATGGCAAGGACCTGAGCCAGTATCGCTGGATCATGCCGGCGACCAGCGAGAAGGAACGGGAGCAACTGGCCGCAATGATGATTGCCGATGGCGGGAGCCAACCGGTGGTGGCAGTGGAGACCAGTTCGTCGACACTGATGGCGCAACTGATCGGGCAACAGCCCTTGCTCAGCTACCTGCCCAGCCTGCTGTTGTCCGCTGACCCGACCTATGCTGGCATCAAGGCGCTGTCGACCGCGCTGATCTGGCCGTCACACGAAGTCTGTATATTTCATCGCAAAGCAAGCATCCAGCTGCCAGTGATAGAGACGTTCCTGCGGGCGGTGCGGGTCGCAGCGCGCCTGGTATCGGCTGCGGCACCGCAGAACAATCTGTCAGGCTGACGCAGCGGGCAATTGAGTGGCTGCAGCTTCGGCCTGCACCCGGGCCTTGAGAACCTTCTTGTCGGTTTTGTTGACGGTCGTCTTGGGCAACGCGTCGAGCTGGTCAATGCGCTGGGGCAGCTTGTAGCGCGCCAGTCGTTCGCGGCAGAAAACAAGCATGGCTTGGGCATCCAGCGTTGCATCGGCACGCAGCACCACGAAGGCGCGCAGGATTTCGCCGCGGTAAGCGTCGGGTTGCCCGACCACTGCCGCCTCGACTACGTCGGGATGTGTGAACAGCACTTCTTCGACCTCGCGCGGATACACGTTGTAGCCGCTGACGATGACCAGTTCCTTCTTGCGGTCACGTATATACAGATAGCCATCGGCATCGAACTCCCCGATGTCGCCGGTATACAGCCATCCGTTGCGCAGCGATTCTGCAGTTTCCGCGGGCAGCTGCAGGTAGCCCTCCATCACCTGTGGGCCGCGCGCACGAATTTCGCCACACGCGCCCGCTGGCAATACCTGGGTGCCGGTTTCCAGGTCGACCACCTGCACCTCGGTCGATGACACTGGGACACCCACCGAACCCACCTTGACCGGACCAGCAGAAGGGTTGAAGGTCAGCACCGGTCCGGCTTCCGTCTGGCCGTATCCTTCGTAAATTGGCGCACCCGTGGCGCTGCGCCAGCGCTCCAGCGTCTCGGCGGACAGCGCCGCGGAACCGGAATAACAGGTGTGGACGCGTCGCCAGTCGGTCGCGGCAAACGCAGGATGCGCCATCAGCCCGGTAAACATGGTCGGACTACCTGGGAAGATCGTGATCTGTTGTGCGCCGATGGCCGCAAGCAACTGCTCTGGCTGGTATTCAGGCAGGATCACCAGCGTGTTGCCGGAGTACCCGCACAGGAACAAACCCATCGCCATCGCATAGGAGTGGAACAGCGGCATCACGCACAACACCCGCTCCGTGCCCGGCGCCACCGGTAGCAATCCCTCGCGTTGCGCTATGTTGGTGCTGATTGCACGGTGGCTGAGATTCACTCCCTTGGGAAAACCCGATGAACCACCGGTGTACTGCAGTATGGCCAGACTGTCGGGTGGTGGCAGCATTGTGGTCAGACGGTCCGCCAGAGCTTGGTCCTGGCATGCTTGCATGCGGCGTTCCAGCTCGGACGCCGGCATGATCGCACAAGCAGGAAGTTCAGCGGCGAGCGGACCCACGGTGTTCATCAAGGCGTCGGCAACGATCAGTACGCGCGGCGCACTGTCCTTGAGCATGTAGGCCAGTTCACGCGCTGTATATTGCGGATTGAGCGGCACGTGTTGCGCGCCCGCCGCCGCGATGGCATACGGCAGCACCGCAGCAATCATCGAATTGCCCAGTACGGTGGCCACGCGCTGGCCGGACGCGCCGGCTTCGCGCAGCGTTACCGCCAATCCGGCACTGGCGTTGCACAACTGGCTATAGCTGACCTTGGTCTGGCCCATCTCCAGCGCCGGGTGGTCGGCGTAGACGCTGTGGGTCGAGCACAGCATGGCGACAATGCTGTCATGCACCCTCGGCATGCAAGCAGTTTGTCGTAGGGTCATATCGGAGTTCGTCATGCGCGTGAATCGTCCACCTTGATGATCAGCGTCATGGCCGTGTCACCAGCCGCGCAGCCACTGAACAAACCGATGCCACCACCTTGAAGCACCATCTGTTCGATCAGTTCGATCAGCGAGCGCAACCCAGTCGGCCCTTGCGGATGTCCCCAGACCAAAGAGCAGCCGAACTGGTTCATTTTCTCAACCGGAAACCCCATTTCCCGCGCAAACGCAATATCGTTAAGAACAAACGGGTTATGCGTCTTGACGTGGGTGATCTGGCGCATTTCAAGCCCGGCCTGATTCAAGGCGGCATGAGAAGCTGGAATCGGGGCGTAGGGCATGTAGGCCTTGTCGGTGCGGGCCTGTCCACTGGACAGGATCTCGACCGTTACCTCTGGCCGCTGCGAAAGACTTCGGGCCACTGAGGGGCTGCAAACGAAGATGGCCGCATTGCCGTCGGCCGGATGGGTCTGTCCGCCATGGGTTACGGTGCCGCCGTCGAGCGCCGGCTTGAGGCGCTCCAGTCCTTCGCGGGTGGTGGCATGGATACCCTGGTCGCCGTCCAGCGTGGCGACAGTCTTGCGAAAGGCCGAGTCGGGCACGTCGAACGGCAGTGCGATGTATCGGCGTTGGAACGCCCGATCGTCTGCCAATGCATCCTGGTACTGCGCGTATCGCAGCAGCGTTACTTCGTTCTGTTCCGACATGCTGATACCCAGCTTGCGTGCCACGTTCTCGGCCGTTTCGATCATCGCGACCTGCGCGAACGGGTCGGCGCGGAAGTTGTCGAGCACCCAGCTCTCATGCTGCCCGTTGCCACCCGGGCCCTGCGGGTTCGGGTAATAAAGTTGCGGGCCGTTGCTGACCCGGTCGGCCGTCAGTACCAGCGCACATTGGGCCCGGCCCAGCATGACCTCGTCAGCGGCCATCGCGACGCTGCGCGCCGAGGTCGCGCAGGCCTGGGCCACGGTCGGGCCGGCAACGCCCTCGTGGCCTATCAGGCCCATGGCCCAAGGCAGACCGTAGAAGCAGCCTTGTTGTGGCACGCTCATGCCAAGCACGCCGAAATCGATCGGCGCCTGCTGCAACTGGCGCCGATCGAGTTCTCGGCGCGCGGTCCAGGCTGCAAAGCGCAGGCTGTGCAGATGAGACAACGCGCCCTGCCAGCGGGTGAAAGGTGTAGACCAATACTGGCCGTATGGAATGTGGGCGTTGTGCATGGGGATTGGGAAAGCTTGATGATGGACCGTGGTTTGATAAGTCGCTACATCGCGCTGGTCGCCAGATGCAGTACCGGCTCGCCACGCAGATGCCGCGCGATATTGGCGCTGGCCGCTTCTATCAGTTCAGTCATGATGCCGGGCACCATCGGAGAATTGTGGGGCGAGCCGATCAGGTTAGGCAGCGTGAAAAACGGATGCGTCACTTCGAACGCGCCGCCGTGCATCGGCTCCTGCCACCAAACGTCAAGACCGGCGCGAAACTGTGGCTGCGCCTGGAGATGCTGGTACAAGGCATCCTGCTGCACGACGGCGGCGCGCGACACGTTCACTAGGATTGCGTCCGGCTGCATGCGTTGCAGTTCCGCGCGACCGATCAGGCCTCGCGTCGCTTGGTTGAGTTCGATCGCCACCACGACAATGTCGGCCCGATCCAGCACCGGGCCAAGGCCTTCCAGCGTGTGGCACATGGCCACGGCTTGTGCCGTCCGGCCGCTGCGGTTGATAGCCCTTACCGTTACCCCGAAAGCCCGAAGCAGCGCTGTTACCCGCGATCCGATGGCCCCCATGCCGATCACGGCAGCGGTCTTGCCGGCCAGCCGCGTGTTGAGCGCCGATTGGTTGAACTGGCCCTGCGCCATCTGGTGGTGGCGCGGCAACAGGTTCTTGGCCGCCGCGAGGATCAGCGCCAGCGCATGTTCGGCGATCGGTTGTGCTGCCGCACCCTGATTGAACGCTACCGCAGTCCCTTGGAACCGCTCGAACGGAAAACGGTCGCGGCCGGCGGCCAGGCACTGGACCATCGTCAGATGAGAAAGCTGCCCCAATTCGGACTCGCCCAGCTCATGCTCTGGCGAGAAGGTGCTCATCACGGCTGCATTGCCCAGGCACGGCTGACGTTCGGATGGCGCCATCTCGGCCGCAAACACGCATTGCGCGAGGTTTTTCAATCGCGCGCCATAGGCTTGCCGGCCATCCGCGTCCACCCGGTGCGCGATCAATACGATGGGCAAGCCGCCACTCATTGCTGGAAGTCCGGATACAGGTTTTTGGCCAGACGCAGGCAGGCCGGCCAATCCTTGTTGCCACGGGTGGCTTGCTGGAATGCACGCACCTGCTGCGCGCCATGGGCGATGGTCTTCGCATCCGGCATCACGGGTTGCACGCCACCCGCGAGCGCTGCCACCTGGATCCGGCATGCCATCTCCAGGAAGTGGTGGGTCACGAAGGCCTCCGCGACGGACCCCTCGGCGACCAGCACGCCATGGTTGCGCAGCAGCGCCACCGGTAGCTGTCCCAAGTCGCGCAGCAGCGGTTCGGCCATGGCGAGATCGAACTCGTAACCGCCGAACGCATGCACCGCCACCTTGTCATGCAGCGTGTAGGCATGTTGTGACAAAGGCAGCAAGCCGTCCGGATGTACCGAGACCGCCACGTTGGCGACGGAATGGGTATGCACGACGCAATGCACGTCTGGACGCGCCAACATGACGCTGGAGTGCAGCACCCGGATCGTGTTGGGCGCACCGCGCTGTGTGCCTGCACGGGCACCGCCATCGAGACCGAACTTGATCAGGCTGGAGGCCGTGACCTCCCGAAACAGGTAGTCCAGCGGTTTGACCAGCAGAGCGTCTTCGTCTTGCACCCGGGACCAGATATGGTTGTAGGTCAGATCCTCGACGCCGAAATGGGCGACCATGCGGTAGCAGGCCGCGAGATCCAGCCGGGTTTGCCATTCAGCGTCGTTCATGTTGCGCTACCCCGGCCGGCTCGGTCACTTGACGCGGGTCCTCTCGTAGGCGGCAGCCTCATCGCGAAAGTATTTCAGCGTCGCTTCCCCGTCGATGCCCTTGGCCTTGGCCAATGCAATCCATCCTTGGTCGAAGAACACAAGGGACTGTCGCAACGCATCCACCATTTGTGGGTCGGCCACGCTGGTCTTGACACGCCCTTCGGCCTTGCGCGCCGCGAGAATGTCATCCTGTTGCTTGGCTAGCACTTTGCCCGCGAGTTTGGCGTAGGCCTCGCCCGACACTGCGTCGATCGCATCGCGATCGGCCTTGGACAGGGCATCCCACTTGTTCTTGTTGACGACCACGAAAAATGAACTGAAATGCAAACCACCTGGCACCTGAACGGCGTACTTGATCAAGGGCTCGACCTTGAAGCCGCCGATGGACGAGTTTGTGCCGATGACGCCATCGACAATGCCTTTGGCGACCGTGTCGTAATACTCCGGTGGTGGGCGGATCAGCGGCACTGCGCCCAGGTTGGTCGTCATCTTGCTGGCCGTGGAACCTGGCGCCAGCAGCTTGAGCCCTTTCAGATCACCTGCCGACTTTATCTCTTTTTCACTGGTGAAAAGGTGCAGCGAACCGGATGTGTGCAGCGCTAGTACATGGGTGTTGGAGTGTTCATTGGCCTTCTCCAGGTATTTTTTATAGGTTCGCCAGAATGCGACCGAAACCGATTCTGGCGAGTCGGTGCCGACATAGGTCTGCACGATCTGCGTGATCTCGAAACGTCCTGGAGTCAGCGCATGGTTTCCCGCCGTGATGTCGGCGATGCCCTGTTCGGCAAGGTCGAAGTTGCGGCCCATCGGGCCCATGGGCGCGGTCGTGATCTCGATTTTGACGCGGCCTTGGGTGGCGCGTTCGACTTCTGCTACCCACGGCACCAGGATGCCGGTGTGGTAAGGGTGCGTGGGCGGCACCAGTTGCGCGAAACGAAGTACCGTCTGCGCGTGCAGCGTGCCAAGTGGCAGCATCAAAAGGCCTGCCAACAGCAGGGAAAGTCTTCTAAACATTTTCATCATCGTCTCCTTCATGAAAAAAGCATCGTTATGGGTCTGGGTTGTAAATCCAGTCGGTTCATCGCATCAGATTGGGCAATACCAGCACGATGCCGGGAAAGGCGATCAGCGTGCTAACCAACACCAGTTCCGTGCCCAGGTACGGAACGACGCCCCAGGCTATCTGGTTCATGCGCACGTCAGGCAGCATGGCCTTCACGACGAACAGCAACAGGCCGAGCGGCGGATGAATCAGACCAGCACCGCTGACAATGATCACGAAGATACCGAACCAGATCGGATCGATGCCGGCGGCGGTCACGACCGGAAGCAGGATCGGCACCGTGAGCAACATGACCGCCGTGCCTTCGAGAATGAAACCGAGCGCTATATAAATCAGTAGCAACAGCATGATGAGTTGAAACTGGGTGAGCGCAAAGCTGTTGATCCATGCGCTGAAGGCGCTGGTCGCGCCCGAGACGGTCACGAAGTTGGCAAAGATCAGCGAGCCAAACAGCACTACGAATAACATCGATGACACCCGTGCCGCATCGGCCAGGGCGTCTATGAAGACCGGCACTGTCATGCGCCTGCGGGTGATGGCAAGCAGGATCGAGCCAAAAGCGCCAATACCGGCCGCTTCGTTTGCGCTGAATACCCCCAGGTAGATGCCGCCCAGCACAATCGCAAACAGCAGCGCGATCGGCCAGATCTCGCGCAGCAGGCGCAGTTTTTGCGGCCACGGCGTCTTTTCACCAGCAGGTCCCCATTCGGGACGCACTGCAGTTATCAGCGTGATGGTGATTATGAATAGCAGCACTGCCAACAAGCCGGGCAAAATACCGGCGACCATGACCTTGCCCAGGCTGACGTCGGCGATCAGCGCGTACAACACCATCGCAATGCTCGGTGGGATGAGGATGTCGAGCGTCGAGCCCACTGCCACCGTGGCGGCGGCGAATCCGGGAGCGTATCCATAACGTCGCATCACCGGCACCGACACCTTGGTCATGGTGGCGGCGCACGCCAGTGCCGAACCAGAAATCGCGCTGAAAGCGCCACAGGCGAGGATGGTCGCCATTGCCAGACCGCCGCGGCGCGCGCCCAGAAGCCCATGCGCGGCCGCATACAGTTCGTCGGCCATGCCGGCACGCGCAAACAACGAACCCATCAGAACGAACAGTGGCAATACCGACAGGTTGTAGTTAAGTGCCGTGTCGGCGATCAGGTTACCGACCTGATTGAGCGCGCCATTCCAGCCGACCACGCTGGCGAACGCGACGGTTCCTACCAGGCCCATCGTGTAGCCGATCGGCAATCCCAGAATCAGCAAGGCGAACAGGACGCCGAATGCCACCAGCGCCGAGGTCATGCAGTGCCCTCATGATGCATTGCCTGGCGCAACGTGAGCCATAGCAGCGTGGTGGTGGCAATCACCGCTGCCACCGACATGAGGGCCATGAAACCGATAGGTAGCCATAGCGGCAGGTAGATTGCTGACAACAGCTCGCCGGTGCGCATCTTGTTAAGCGCCTCCTGCACCAATCGCCAGCCGATGACCACCAGTACTGCCACGCTGATCAGTTGCACTGCGGGTTCGCGCAAGCGGTTCATACGGGCCGATACCAAATGATCCAGAATACCGGCACGTAGGTGCTCGTTGCGTGCGCAGACCAGGGGCAGGGCGGAGAAAGTGACCAGCGCCATCAGTGCACGCACCGATTCAAAGGCACCTGGCAGCGGTGTGTTGATCAGATAGCGACCAGCAACATCGATGACAGTGACTAGGATCAACATCGCCAACGCAAGTGCCGCCAAGTAGACCAGCGCCTGGCGCATCGCCACGATGGCCGGATGCGCCGAATCGAAGGTCGGCACCTGCTGCGCGGGATCGGCGACTTCAGTCTCAGCCATGCGGGGCTCCATTTGAAAGCAGTTGTCGTGCGTAGGCCTGCACAAAGTCTGCGAAGCTGCGTGGAGCTTGGCCGGTCAGCCGCTGTACCGCATCGGTGCAGCGCGTATGGGCGGAATCCTGCAAGTAGGCATACATGCGGATCAGCTCTTGGGCCTTCCACGGCGGTACGCCACTGGCCAGGAAACGGCGCATGGCTTCGTCCATTGAGGTGGCCTCGTAGCGGATGGGCCGTCCGACCTGGCGTGACAGCAGATCGGCGAATTCCTGGTAGGTGGGCGAATGGGCACCGGTAACGACAATCGGCATATCGGGAGTGGCATCACCCAGCAAAACCGCAACCGCCACCGCCGCGAGGTCCTCGACATCGACCAGGCTGATTCGCGCATCGCCGAGCGGTGCCGAAAAACCATCACCTGCCTGCAGTTCTGCCGCGAACACCTGCAAGTTCTGCATGAAGTTGCAGGGGCGCAGGTGGCAGTAAGCTATTCCCGTGCGCTCGACGGCCTGCTCCGACAGTCCATGCCACTGACCGATCAAGGCATCGGACTGCGGGTCGGCAATCTCGGTCGAGATCTTGACGACGCGTTGTACCCCAGCATTGGCGGCCGCCTGGGCCATGCGGGACTGCAACTCCACCATGCTGGCGTCAAGCGGCGAGATCAACAGCATTTGCCGTGCGCCAACAACCGCCGCCGACAGCGAATCCGGTTGGGTCATGTCGGCCACGACCACCTCGATGTCGGCACCGAATTGGCTTGCCTGCGCCGGGTCGCGAACCATGGCCCGCACTGGGTGACCGGCGGCGGCGAGCTGGCGGACGACGGCACGCCCGGTATTGCCGGTAGCTCCCGTGACCAGGATCATCACGCTGCCACCACTGGAGGACTGATGCGATCAAGAAATCGCTGCAGCAAGCTGTTGAACGCGGGGCCGTTATCCATATTCGAGAGGTGGCCGGCACCGGGCACGATATCGAGTTGGCACGACGAGAAGCGTGCTGCCAGATTCTGCGCGCGTTCCAAGGGCGTGAGCTGGTCGTGTTCGCCGACCATCACGTGCACCGGTACCTTGACGCTGGCATGGTCGAGTCGCCGTGTATAGGTCGCCACGGTGTCCAACGCCTTGAGATACGATTCCTTGTGCAAAGCGGCGATGCTGGCCTGCAAACCCAGAAAGCTCGATTCAGGCGCACCGGGCGCTGCAAGCGAACGCGCTACCATGGGCGCGATGTCGGCCGGCGACTTGCCGGCGATGAGTGGCGCCTTGCGCAAACGCAGGAACTCCTCGATCCATTGCGCATCGTGCTCCTCGCCCGGGCCGGCGGAGGTGTCGGCCAACACAGCCGACAGCACCATGTCGGGCTGGCGCCAAAGCATATGTTGTGCGATCAAGCCGCCCATGGAAAGGCCCACCACGTGACAGCGCGATTC
>Ga0105045_10003439_pt1 | contig 13584 bp, 9 predicted proteins | sample MAT02_FD_78089 | JGI IMG/M metagenome (GOLD analysis project Ga0105045, IMG submission 78089) | Freshwater microbial communities from Lake Fryxell liftoff mats and glacier meltwater in Antarctica - MAT-02 (megahit assembly) | ecosystem: Environmental > Aquatic > Freshwater > Ice > Liftoff...
AGCGTCTGGTCAGCCCTGAAACTCGCCGATGAACTCGAAGCCAACGGCGTAGAAAACGCCCTGATTGTCTGCATTATCTGCGACCGGGGCGACCGCTATCTCTCGTCGGGCTTGTTTGGGTAAATGCTTCGTTGTTAGTACTATTGACTCATGGAAAACATACCGGCTGTGATCGAAGTAGCCAAATCACTACAGGATAATAAAGGTCTAATCGGACAAGCCTGGCGTTCGCTATTGGAGAAACTGATAGGGAGGAAGTCAACAATTATCTTTACCGGACTGCCGGGCGTGGGTAAAACGACGTTGCTGGATAAGATTTCCGGGAAAATGGAGTTGACCGACTACAAACTACCCGGACGTTCGGCAAAGGTTGAGCGAAACACTAAAAAGATTTCGGCTGATTCGTTGCGGGACGAACCCAAGAAGCGGCTGGCCTACGTAGTAATTCCGGGTCAGGAATCGTCGGTCAGACAGCGGGCTTTTGAGGACTTGTTCAAGGGCGACGAAGCTGTAGCGGGGGTTGTTCACGTAGTAAGCGGTGGTTTGCCGACGATACGGGAGCGAGTTTCTTTGTTGAAATTGACAGAGAAGGGAATTGATACAATTGAGAAATTTCGTAAATTTCAACTGGAAAATGAGTTAGAAGACTTGGATATGGTCTGCGATGCAGTGGAGCGGTACATGGTTGCTTCACGCAAACCCTTGTGGCTCCTAATCGTTGTGAATAAAGCGGACCTATTTGCGGCAACCGTTAATCAGGAAATGGATGGGTACAGTAAAGCAACAAGCCCTTTTTCAGAAAGAGTCCGGCTGCTTCAGGCCAGAATAGGCAGTCTGTATTTTGACTGGGACGTTACGCCGATGAGTTCCTATATAGAAGATTTTACGTTTCAGACCCAGACGATTGATTCAGCACTACGGCCCGCGCAACAACAGGAGTACGTGAAAGCGTTTATTAAGAAACTAATTGAACGGTGTTGACATGGAAGCGCTCGAAGAAAAATACGTCAAGCATGACAGTTTTGAAGAGGTCAGTCGGATACTGTCTATCGTTGAGGACGTCCAGAAGGAATTTGAACAAGTAAGATACAATCTCTTTAATAGAGTACTACTTTCTGCGTTTGTTGGCTGTGTATTTGTGATCGCATTTCTTGAAATACTCAAATCCAGCAGTGACTATACTGCAATGTCAACAGCAACAATAGTCATCGCTTTAGTAGGCTTCCCGTTGATAGCAGTGATTATTCTATCAGGCACTACTTATTTAACTTATCACCGAACAAAATTTCATTATAAACTGACATCTGGCTCGGCTTTGGAAGTTGTTCGTGAACTTATTCCAACGCTATCAAAGTCTGAGAAGTGGTCAGTTTTACGTCAGTTTGAACTCAAACTCCGTCTGTCCAAACTCGGCATAAGTTCGGAAAAGCTATTTTCTGAGAACACCTTCTGAACCGCCGTATCTTTGCGTTATGTACAAACGCATTCTCCTGCCGTTGCTGTTTCGGTTCGATGCCGAGACGATTCACCATAGCGTAACGACCCTGCTCAAGTTCGCGCTGGCTTTGCCCGGCGTGTCGGCGTTGTGCCGGAAACTGTATCTTATCGAAGACAAACGGCTGGAGCGGACGGTATTTGGGCTGACGTTCCCCAACCCAATCGGTATGGCGGCTGGCTTCGACAAAAACGCCGAACTGGTCAGCGAACTGGCCGATATGGGTTTTGGCTTCGTAGAAATCGGGACCGTAACGCCCCGCCCGCAGCCAGGCAATCCGCGCCCGCGTCTGTTCCGGCTCAAAGCCGACGGTGGGCTGATTAACCGTATGGGTTTTAACAACAAAGGTGCCGGACCTGCCGCTGGAAAATTGCGGGAGTTTGCCAAAAACAGGAACGGTCGGCGGGTTATTGTGGGGGGAAACATCGGCAAGAACAAAGACACGCCCAACGAAAACGCGCTGGACGATTACCTGCTCAGCTTTCGGGAGTTGTTCGATGCGGTCGATTATTTCGTGGTCAATGTCAGCTCGCCCAATACGCCCGGTCTGCGCGATTTGCAGGAACGCGAACCGCTAACCCGGCTCTTATCGGCTCTGCAAACTGAAAACCGGCAACATGCTTCGCCTAAACCCATTCTGTTAAAGATTGCACCCGACCTGACCAACGGGCAGTTAGACGACATCATCGCCATCGTTTCTGAAACGGGCATTGCGGGTGTCATTGCCACGAATACGACCATCAGCCGGGCCGACCTCACTACACCGGCAACGGATGTAGAGCAAATGGGCGCGGGGGGCGTTAGTGGAAAACCATTACGAAACCGATCTACGGAGGTTATCCGGTACTTACATCAGCAGTCGGGCGGAGCATTTCCGATTATTGGCGTGGGCGGCATTTTTACGGCAGCAGACGCACGGGAGAAACTGGACGCCGGAGCCAGTCTGGTGCAGGTTTATACCAGCTTTATCTACGAAGGCCCGATTTTGGCCAGGCGAATCTGCGAGGGATTGCTGTGAAGTCCCGTTGAGCTACTTTTCACGCTATTTTTCGTAGTTATTCGTTAAAAAGCGGGAAATTTACCCCTGCCGCCCGGCCTAACCCTGCATCGAATGGCCCAACCTACCACATCGCCCCGTCGAAATACGCTTCGTGAACCCGTTGAACCCCGGACCACCACCCGCAACAACGGTGAATCGGCCCGCCGACCTCGTCCTAAATCGTCGATAAACTGGGGTGCCGCCCTCGACGGCTGGTTTACTGATTACCGCTCTACCCTGACGCTGGGCGTTTTAATGATGGTGGTGGCCGTTGGGCTGCTGATTGGCTTTGTTTCCTACCTCTTCAACGGGGTTGCCGACCAGAGTACGGTAGCATCGGCCTTGTCGCGGCCACTGGCCGAGTCGGGTAACGAAACCCGCAACTGGCTGGGGCTGGTGGGCGCGTCGGTAGGGCATGCGTTCGTGTTCCGCTGGTTTGGTATGGGAGCATTGGCGTTGCCGGTCATTGTCTTTCTGGCGGGCTATAAACTGGTGTTCCGTACTGAACTTTTGCCGCTCCGGCGGGCTACCATCGGGCTGTTATTTGCTGCCATCTGGACAAGTTTACTACTGGGCTACATTGTGCTGGTTACGGATTCGACCGAAACCCGTAGCGTATGGTGTGGCGGTATCGGCTACGAACTCAACGTAGCACTGTACAGCCTGTTTGGCTGGGGAAATCTGGCGTTTATTGGGTTAGCCCTGTTTTTTTTCGTCGTCTATTTCTTCGATGTTCGAAACATCAAACTGCCTGACTTTACTCCGAAACAAACCCGCAAAACTTATCAGTACACCGACGAAAGCCCACTCCAGACATTCGTTGAAAGTGACGAAGTGCTGGAATCGGAGGTGGTTAATGAGATTACAGCCGAGCCGGCAGCAACCGTATCGGCTACAGACGCGCCTGCCAATGAGCGTATCGAAACGCCGTTGCCGGAAGTTGTAGCGCAGACGTCGGGCGTGGCCTTTTCGGTTAAAAACCGCGAAGCTGTATCGGACAGTGACCCTGCTGAGCAGGAAGAACTCAGTGCCGTACCCGCGCCGGTATTCGAGCCGGACGCGTTTGAAGACGACGATCTGGTGGCTATTCACGGCCTGTACGACCCCACGCTCGACCTGCCGCAGTACCAATACCCGACCGATAACCTGCTGTCCGAATACGCCAACACCCGCAAAGCATCGGTGTCGGACGATGAACTGACGGCCAACAAAGAGCGGATCGAAACCACCCTGCGCAACTTCGGCATCGAAATCGACTCGATTCAGGCGTCTATCGGGCCAACCGTAACACTGTACGAAATTGTACCGGCCAAAGGCGTTCGCATTTCCAAAATCAAAAGCCTCGAAGATGACATTGCGCTGAACCTCTCGGCTCTTGGTATTCGGATCATCGCACCTATGCCGGGCATGGGAACCATTGGTATTGAAGTGCCGAACAAGAACCGCGAAATGGTGTCGATGCGGTCTATGATTACGAGCGAGGTATTCAGCAGCAGTAAGTTCGATTTGCCGATTGTGCTGGGTAAAACCATCTCGAACGAAATCTACGTGGCCGACCTCGCCAAGATGCCCCACCTGCTTATGGCCGGAGCCACCGGGCAGGGTAAGTCTGTAGGGTTAAACGTGCTGCTGACCTCGCTGATTTATAAGAAACACCCGTCGCAGCTGAAGCTGGTGCTGGTCGATCCCAAAAAGGTGGAACTGACGCTGTTCAACAAACTCGAACGTCATTTTCTGGCTAAACTGCCCGACGCCGAAGAGCCGATCATTACCGATACCAAAAAGGTAGTGAATACACTGAATTCCCTGTGTATTGAGATGGACAACCGTTACAACCTGCTGAAAGATGGTGGCTGCCGGAACCTAAAAGAATACAATGCCAAATTCGTAAAACGTCGGCTGAATCCCGAAAAAGGCCATCGGTATCTGCCGTATATCGTGCTGATTATTGATGAATTGGCTGATTTGATGATGACCGCTGGTAAAGAAGTTGAGCAACCCATTGCGCGGCTGGCGCAGCTGGCGCGGGCCATCGGCATTCACCTCGTAGTAGCCACGCAGCGGCCATCGGTCAACGTCATTACGGGTCTGATCAAAGCCAACTTTCCGGCGCGACTGTCGTTCAAGGTGACCTCCAAAATCGACTCGCGCACAATCTTAGATACTGGCGGAGCCGAGCAACTGGTGGGTATGGGCGACATGCTGTTATCGTCCAACTCCGACATTATCCGGCTGCAATGCCCGTTTGTGGACACCAACGAGATCGAAGAAATCTGCGAATTCGTGGGCAATCAGCGCGGTTACGACGACGCTTATAACCTGCCCGAGTTCCTGGGCGATGATGGTGGCCAAAGCGACGACAAAGACGTGGACCTCGACAACCGTGACCCCATGTTCGACGAAGCGGCCCGGCTCATCGTTATTCATCAGCAGGGCAGCACGTCGCTCATTCAGCGCAAACTCAAACTTGGCTATAACCGCGCCGGTCGCTTAATTGATCAGCTCGAAGCCGCCCGGATTGTTGGTCCTTTTGAGGGCAGCAAAGCCCGCGAGGTGCTGGTGAGTGACCTTCAGACTCTGGAAGAAATACTGAAGCGCCTGAAAGGCGAGTGAAATTAAACGTTCAGGTTCGCAGACGGTCTATCTATCATAAAACGCGGCTGGACATCCGCCAGTCAACACCCAACTCTGAGAACATTACCAATTGATTATGAATAAGATACCTGGAATACTAATCATCTTCACGCTACTGACTTTGCCCGCAATGGCGCAGAAAGACAAACGCGCTCAGGCTGTTCTGGACGCGATGAGCAGGAAATATCAGGCCCTGAAATCATACCAGGCCAGTTTTTCCTACTCGGGAGCCGGGGGCAATACCAAAGGTGATCTGACGGTGAAAAACGACAAATTCCGGCTGTTGCTCGGCGGGCAGGAAGTCTTTACCGACGGGAAAACGATGTCCACATATATCAAAGAATCGAACGAACTGAACGTACAGGACTACGATGCCGGATCAGGCAGTGAACTCAACCCAACCCAGATTTACACAATCTACAAACGCGGCTTTGACTATCGGTATCTGAAAGAAGTAAAGCAGGGTGGTCGTACGCTCGAAGTCATTGAACTGACGCCCAATCGCGATAAGAGCAACGTCAAAACCGTACAGATTTCGGTCGATAAAGCCGATAAGTCGGTGCGCAACTGGGAGATTGTCAACAAAGATGGCAAGCGCACAACCTACACCATTACGAAATTTACGCCCAACGTCACCGCACCAGACAGCTACTTCGTCTTCGACAAATCCCGTTATCCGGGGGTAGAGGTAGTTGATTTACGGTAGGTTGGTCGGACAAGAGTGTCCAACTTACAATTTCTCCCCAAATGCCAGATCACCCGCGTCGCCGAGGCCGGGTACGATGTACGAAAGTTCATTGAGGTGGTCATCAATGGCACCGAGCCAGAGATGACATTGTGGCAATTGCCGTTGCACATGCCGAACGCCCTCCGGGCTGGCAATGGCAGCGGCAATGTGCGTTTGGGCGGGTGTGCCGTAGCGCAGCAGGGCATGATATACTTTTTCGAGCGAACGGCCCGTGGCCAGCATGGGGTCGGAGAGGATAAGGATTTTGCCGCTCAGATCGGGGCTGCTGATGTAGTCCATTTCGATCTCGAAGGCTTCTTCCTGGCCGGGGGCGTACCCCCGATAGGCCCCCGCAAAAGCATTTTCGGCCCGGTCGAAATAATTCAGAAAACCCTGGTGCAGAGGCAGCCCGGCACGCATGACCGTAGCCAGAACGGGCTGTTTACGAAGTACTTGTGCCGCAGCAGCACCCAACGGAGTTTGTACAGTAGTATTCTGATACAACAGCGTTTTCGAAATCTCATAGGCCATCAGTTCGCCGAGCCGTTCGAGGTTCCGGCGAAACCGCATCCGGTCCTGCTGAATGGTCACGTCGCGTATTTCGGCAAGGTACTGGTTGGCAATTGATGGCTGATGAGCAAAAATAAACATGGAAGTGGGGGTTACTTTCGCCGTAAATTAGCCGCACAGTTGGCGTATATGCAAGTCAACTGTTAATTTAACCCGCTCGTTTAGCTTCTAATTTGTGAAGTTGATAAGCGACAGTGATTTCAGGAGTTGATAATCCTCATGCGCAGTATCCGTTACCTTTCGTTTTTTCTTGTGTTGTCCTGCATTGCCGTGGCGCAGAGTCCGTTTGTGCCACTCAACACAGACTACTACCATCTGATTGACCGATTTGAGATTCGGCAGAATCGTTGGGCAGAGGGCTTTCACAGTTCCGTGAAGCCGTATAACCGGCAGGGTATCATTCAGCTCACTGACAGTGTCATTGCTCACCCCACGCGCGACCTGTCAGATACTGATTATTTCAATCTCGACTACCTGCGCAACGACAGCTGGGAACTGGTCAACTCGCGCTTCGATTCGCTGGCCGTCGATCCGTTTTCGCGGCATCTGATGCCTACTGCGGGGCCGGGCGACAGCCGGAAGCCGTTTCTAACCAATTTCTACCGCAAAAAAGCCGATTTCTACAGCCTGAAAACTCCCGATTTTGACCTGCACGTTAATCCGGTCTTTTATTTCGGTCTGGGTGCCGAGAGCGTTACCTACCGCGACAGGGAAGACCCTGCCCCACCAAATAAAAGTCAGACCCTGTTTGTAAACACGCGCGGTCTGGAAGTACGCGGCACCATTGCGAAACGGCTGGGTTTTTACACCTTTTTCGCCGACAATCAGGCTGTGTATCCCGAATACATTCAGCAGTATGGCCAAACCTACAGCCGCTACGATATTGAAGGGGCTTCGGCTCCGGGGCAGTCGTTTGTTAAGCCTTTCCGCACCAACGGTGTCGATTACCTGTCCGCCCGAGGGTATATTACGTTCGATGCGCTGAAAATCATCAACGTCCAGTTTGGTCACGACCGCACGTTCATTGGCAACGGATTTCGCTCGCTGCTACTGTCCGACAATGCACCACCCTATCTCTTCGCCCGGTTCACGACCCGGCTGGGCCGCCGGATTCAGTACACCAACCTGTTCACACAACTGCAAAATACACAGGTACCTCTGGCTGCGGGCGTGCGGCAGATACCCCCCAAATTTGCGGCCATGCACCACCTGAGTGTAAACATCGGCGATCACGTGAACGTGGGCGTTTTTGAGGCCGAGGTCTTCAGCCGCGACCGGCTTGATCTGAGTTACCTGAACCCGGTTATCCTGTATCGCTACGTAGAGTCAAGTCAGGGTAGTGCCGATAACGCGATGATCGGTATTGATGCCAAGGCTAATTTCCTATCGCATTTTATGGTCTATACGCAGGTCATGCTGGATGAATTCGTGCTGCGCGAATTGCGGGCGGGCAACGGAAGCTGGACCAACAAGTTTGCCATGCAGCTGGGCGGTAAATACATCGACGCTTTTGGCATACCCAACCTCGATTTGCAGCTCGAAGCCAACCTGGCCCGTCCCTACACCTACTCACACGAGGGTTCGCCAACAGTCAGCGCGGGACAAACTAACTACGCGCACTACAGCCAGCCACTGGCGCATCCGCTGGGAGCCAACTTTGTTGAAGGTCTGGGCATTGTCCGGTACCAGCATAAGCGGCTTTCGCTCAACGGCATCTTTGGTGTCATGACGTCCGGGGCTGATTTGCCGGGCCGAAATTACGGAGGCAATATTCTGCTCGATTACAACACCCGGGTGCGCAATGAGGGCAATTTTATTGGGCAGGGCCGTAAAACCATCACAACCTACGCCGATCTGCGGGCGTCGTATATGGCCCGTCATAACGTTTTTCTGGAAGGGCGCGTATTGTACCGCTATCAGGACAGTCAGAACAGGCAGAACAAATACACCGATCAGGTAGCCACGCTGGCCCTGCGCTGGAATTTGCCACATAGCAACTGGGTGTTTTGAATGATATACACTAAAGTCGGTTAGCGAACCCTTTGGAAATTAGGTCCGTTATTTCATGATCAACTACAAACTCCCGCGCTTCGGCGCCCATCCTCATGAGTGACACTATCAAACATGAGTGCGGCATTGCCCTCATCCGGCTCCGTAAACCGTATCAATACTACATTGACAAGTACGGAACGGCCCTTTACGGGGCCAATAAACTGTACTTGCTCATGGAGAAGCAGGTGAACCGGGGGCAGGACGGTGCCGGTATTGCTAACATTAAACTCGACGTACCTGCCGGCCACCGCTACATTAGCCGCTACCGATCCGTAGATCAGCGACCCGTAACAGAAATTTTCGAGAAGGTCAACAAGAAGTTTCAGAAGGCACTCAAAGGCAATAAGGACAAAGCCAAAAATGCCGATTGGCTTCAGCAAAACGTGGCGTTTACGGGCGAGGTCTGGATGGGCCACCTCCGGTATGGTACGCACGGCAGCAACGAAATCGAGAACTGCCACCCCATGCTGCGGCAAAGCAACTGGCGCAGCCGGAATTTGGTCATGGCGGGCAATTTCAACATGACCAATGTTGACAGCCTGTTCGATAAACTTGTCTCGCTGGGTCAGCACCCTAAGGATAAGGCCGATACCGTAACGGTGATGGAGAAAATTGGCCACTTTTTGGATGAGGAAAATCAGCGGGTATTTGACCGGTTCAAAGGCATCTACGAAAACCCCGACCTATCGGACATTATCGAAGATAATCTCGATTTACAGCGCGTACTGCACCGCTCCTGCCGGGATTTTGACGGCGGTTACGCCATGGTTGGTATGACGGGCTCCGGCGCGGCTTTTGTGGCCCGCGATCCCGCCGGTATTCGTCCGGCTTATTGGTACGCCGACGATGAAGTGGTGGTGGTGGCATCAGAAAAACCGGCCATAAAAACCGCTTTCGACGTTGAGTACAGCGAAATTCAGGAAGTGAAGCCCGGCCACGCGCTCATCGTTGATAAATACGGCGAATATGGCGAGTATGAGTTCATAAAGCCGGTAGAAAAGCGGTCGTGCAGTTTCGAGCGTATCTATTTCTCCCGCGCTACCGACCCTGACATCTACAATGAGCGTAAAACGCTGGGTAAACTGCTCATTCCGCAAATTCTGAAAGAGATTGATTACGATCTCGAAAATACCGTCTTCTCCTATATCCCGAACACCGCCGAAACGGCCTTTTTTGGGATGGTTGAGGGACTGGAAGAACACCTGTACAAGCAGCGGAAGAAAGCCATTATGGAGGGCATCCTGTTTGAGCAGGAACTTGACCGCGTATTATCCTTCCGGCCCCGCATCGAGAAACTGGTGGCTAAAGACGTGAAGATGCGTACGTTTATTGCTGACGACAGTCAGCGCGATGAGATGGTATCGCACGTGTATGATACCACGTTCGAGGTGATTCGGAAGGGGAAAGATACTATCGTGGTCGTTGACGATTCTATTGTGCGCGGTACGACGCTGGAAAAGAGCATCCTGAAGATGCTTGATAAGCTCGGCCCTAAGAAGATTGTAGTCGTGTCGTCTGCCCCACAAATCCGGTTTCCCGACTGCTACGGTATCGACATGTCTAAACTTAAAGAGTTTATCGGCTTCCGTGCCGCGCTCGACCTGTTGCGCCAGCGCGATCAGGAATATATCCTTGAAGAAGTCTATGCGCAGTGTGTAGCAGCCATTGAGTCGGGTAATGCCAATCAGGAAAATTATGTGAAGGCCGTTTTCGAGCCTTTCACGCATGAAGAGATTTCGCAGCAGGTAGCCCGCATTATTACCCCTTCCAACTTAAAGGCCGAGGTAGCCGTGGTCTATCAGACCGTTGAAAACCTGCACGTAGCCTGCCCTAATCACTCCGGCGACTGGTATTTTACGGGTAACTACCCCACCCCCGGCGGTAATAACGTAGTGAACAAGGCCTTCGTCAACTTTATGGAAGGAAAGCTGGTACGCGCGTATTGATGTATGATACAGGGTATATGATATATTGCTGACGCAGGATTGTTCGCGTCAGCAATACATCATATACCTTGTATCATACATCATTTCATTTCCTCCACTGCAACGCATTCACATTGCCGCCAATTTTTTTGCCTTCTGTAAGTCCAACCGCATTGTCCTGATCGGTATGGATGTTGCCGTAAAAGCGCGAATCGGCAGATTCCTGTGCTGACGCGGCAAAGGATGCAAACGAACGTGGTTTGTAGTCAACCCCACGCAGCGCGTCGCGTTCGCGACCCACGTGCGAATCGTCAATGAAGGCAAAATTGTCTCCAAAAACATCGGTCAGTACCGTAGCGGCTGCCGATGATTGCGTAGCGTGTCCTGATGGAAATCCCGGGAACGGTGGCGCGGGCCAGAACGGAGTCCAGGTGGGGTCAATGGCCAGCCGGACGTAGGTGTAAGGCCGCAGGTTGTTGTAGGTAAACTTACACCGCCAGCACATCACAAACGCATCAGAAACGGCCAGGCCTGTCCGGGCAAACGTTTCGGCGGCTTTGCCGAGGTCAGCCTTTTGCTTTAGTATAGCCGTGCGGGCAATGTAGTATGAGTGGCCCGGTGGGGTCGAGGTTTCGCCAGGATTATCGGCCCACCAGACCGCTATCTCTTTCTCGGTCTCGGTCAGTTTTTTCGATTTCTCATAAACGGCGAGGTACTGCTTAAAGAAAGGTGAATTGACGTTAGTCGAGTATGGGAGGGGCTTCGGTATGGGTAACTCATTGGTCGCTTTTACGAACGTGCGATTGTTACCCCAGTAGGGCTGTACCGGGATTTTCTGCCCGTTTTCAGTAGGCTGCCACATACCCGCTCCGGTTGGTACAATAAATGATGCGGGTGTATTGTGCAGAAAACCTTCATGGCCACCGTCAGTTTTTGAATACGTAAAAATAGTCTCTGCAATTTTTTTGCCAAACTCAATAGACTGTGTCAGTGTAGCGGCATCGCTCTCAGCCAATTGGGTTACCATAGCCCGCTCAAGCGAATCGATAGACGCCTTGTTGGCACCCGAAGCATTCGGATAGAGGCTGCGCAGAATGGTTGCCTGAGCCGCGTTGGCACTCACTGCCCAGTTATAGGTTTTCCCCGCTTCGGGCTGTGGTAACGCGGCCAGTCCCTGAAGCTGACCCACCAGCGATTTGCCACTTTTGACACCCGACACGACCGACTCATAGAGGGCCAGCCCAGCATAACCTAATGCCCTGGCTGCCACTGGGGGCGTAAATCCGGGCGTTTCTTTCGTTAATTTAAGCTGTAGCGCAGCCCATTTTGTTGTTACATCGGCGTTGTACAGGTCGGCGGTTTTACCCATTGGCGCAACGGGTCCGCTCAGTTCTTCAGGATCGGTCCGGCAGGACTGAATGAGTACGAGTAGTAGCAATCCGAAGACTATAGACGTACTGCGTACAGGAGCAGACTTCAACAGGAAGCCAGACGTGAACGATAGTAGGTAGTGGCTCATAAGACGTTACAGAAATTTTTGAGACAGGGTAATAGACAGTGTCTGGTCTATGCCGAAGAAATAGTTGCAAATAGTTTGCCAAAATAAACAACCCCATCTATTCGTCCGAATCGGCATTGCCCGACTTTCGGCGTAAATTTGATTGACTCTAGTTTAGGTATCTTACTCATGCGCATTCCCGAAGAAACCATTGACCGAATCCGGCAGTCGGCAGATATTCTCGAAGTAATCAATGACTTTGTCTCGCTCAAAAAGCGGGGCAGTAACTACATTGCCTGTTGCCCGTTTCATAATGAAAAAACACCGTCGTTCAACGTTAACCCAACGCGCCAGATTTACAAATGCTTCGGCTGCGGCAAAGCGGGCGATGCCATCCGGTTTGTGATGGATATCGAGAACATAGGCTACGGCGAAGCATTACGGTATCTGGCCAAAAAATACGGCGTCGAGATTGAAGAGCAGGAACAAACGCCCGAAGACCTGTTGCGGCAGAACGAGCGCGAAAGCCTGCTGATCGTGCTGAACTTCGCCAAAACGTTCTTTCAGGAAACGCTGCTTAACTCTGATGATGGGAAGAGCATTGGCCTGAGTTACTTCCGTGAACGGGGGTTTACCACGCCTACTATCGACGCGTTTGATCTGGGGTATAGTCTCGATCAGTGGGACGGGTTATTGCAGGAGGGATTGCGCCGGGGACACAGCCGCGAAATGATGGAAAAAGCCGGGCTGATCCTGATTAAAGAGAACGACAAGGTGTTTGATCGGTTTCGGGGGCGGGTTATGTTCCCGATTCACAACGTATCGGGCCGGGTCATTGCCTTTGGTGCCCGGATTCTGAAGGCGGATAAGAGTCAGCCGAAGTACCTGAACTCGCCCGAAACGGCGGTGTATCACAAAAGTCAGGTGCTGTACGGTATTTTTCAGGCCAAGCAGAGTATCCGGCAGGAAGACGTTTGCTACCTCACCGAAGGTTATACCGACGTCATTTCGCTCCACCAGGCGGGTATCAAAAACGTAGTGGCATCGTCGGGTACCTCCCTCACGACCGAGCAAATCCGGCTCATTGCCCGTTTCACGCCGAACGTCACGATTTTATATGATGGCGATGCCGCCGGGGTTAAAGCCGCCCTGCGTGGGCTGGATATGGTGCTGGAAGAGGGGCTGAATTTACGGTTATTACTGCTGCCCGATAGCGAAGACCCGGATAGCTACGTACACAAAGTAGGGGCCGATGCCTTCAAGGCGTACATTAAAGAGCAGTCGCAGGATTTTATCGACTTCAAAGCCCGTCGCTGGCTTACTGAAGCAGGCGACGATCCGCTCAAACGCGCCGAAGGTATCTCCGACGTCTGCGCCAGTATTACCCGCATTCCCGACCCACTGAAACGACAAACGCTCAGTCAGCGGGTGGCGCAGGTCTTTCATGTGGGCGAACAGTCAGTCATTTCCGAAATCAACCGGCTGTTGCGGCAACAGCACGATCAGCGAAACAAAGAAGCCGACCGGCAGCGCGACCGCGATAAACGTCAGCAAACCCCACTATCACCAGCCCCGCCGGGACCGCCCGACCAAAGTCTGGAGGACATCAACGCGCTGCTCAACGGTCTGGATATTGATCTGCCC
>Ga0105045_10003441_pt1 | contig 13581 bp, 5 predicted proteins | sample MAT02_FD_78089 | JGI IMG/M metagenome (GOLD analysis project Ga0105045, IMG submission 78089) | Freshwater microbial communities from Lake Fryxell liftoff mats and glacier meltwater in Antarctica - MAT-02 (megahit assembly) | ecosystem: Environmental > Aquatic > Freshwater > Ice > Liftoff...
AAGCTCGCCGCGCTGCCATTCCAGGAGGCGGGGTCGACATCGGTGAGGCGCGCGCGACCTCCGAGCACCGTGATCGCATGTGCAGGGCTCGGCCATGTGAGCGCAGGAACTAAGACTTCGGAAGTGCCGAGGTCCAAGGCACGCATGGCGAGAATGAGTGCAGCCGTTCCGGAACCAACTGCGATGGCGTGGGCCCTCCCACAGCGCGCGCGAACGGTGTGTTCAAAGCGCTCAACCATCGCACCCGAGACCAGCATCCCGCTCTCAAGCACTGCAGCAATCGCCTTGTTTTCACGGTCATCCAGCGCAGGGCGTGCGAGTCGAATTCGCTCTTCAGGCGTCGTAGCGGTCGTCATCAACTCTCACTTTACCTTTCGCTTACGCAGCGGAAGGGAACTTCGTCAAAAGCCGTACGTCATAGGACCTCGTTCGTTGTTCGACTCACCCAACCTCCACGCTGCATGAGCGCTTTGTGGAGGAACTGTTCGAGGGTTCACCTCGCTCAGCATTGAGACCTGATGAGCTTCACTCCTGGCTGAAGCTTGAACCCCTGTAGCCTTGCCGCTGCAGGCCTCCGCGAATCGCGGATCTAAAGGAGTTGCTATGTCGCGCCCGGTTCAAACCACACACCGTGTTGGTCTCTCAACGTCGCGCCGCTGGATGCTGCGCATGGGTCTCCTGGCGGCGCTCTCGGGGGCGCTGCTGACAGGGCCACAAGGCTGCGGAAATGGCGCGGCTAGCTCGGCTTCCGCAGCACAAGGGACGCTGGCCACGCTGACCCCGATTCGCGGGACGGTGAACATTGACGAGGAGTCGGTCGGTGCGCTGGGGCGCGTGATGAGCGGTGCCACGGTATCGGTCGCAGCACGCTCCGAAGGCTCCGATGGAGGCCTCGCGCGGCTGGTACTCGATCAAGGCGCGACCTTCCTGCTCGACCAGGGCGCGACTCTGGTGGGTGTCGATCCGAGCACGGTGGAGCTGCAAGCGGGACGCGTCCTCGTCGAAGTAGGCGCGGGTGATCCGGCCGTGATTGAGACGGCACGCGGCACTCTGCGATGGACCGATGGCGCGGCCTCGGTGACGGTGGAGGGAGGTCGCATCGAGGCTTATGTGGTGCGTGGTGAAGTGAGCTACGCGTTGCCTGCGAATGCCGATGTAACCACCGCGCCACGTGGCGTCGTGCGGGCCGGTGAGATGCTTGTGCTCAGTGAAGGTCAGGCGCCTCTGGTGCGCGCAGAGACGCTCTTCTCGGATTGGACTGGAGGCCTCCTGAGCACGGGCCCTTCGAGCCAATCTTTCGCCCCCGGCATGGGCGTCCTTGAGGCGCGTGTGCCTGATGAAGTGGGCCTCTCCCGTTGGCCGCTCTCGATCCGAAGGCTGGATGTACGCGTCGAGGTGATCGGCGAGTTGGCGATCACGGAAGTGGAAGAAGAGTTCTTCAACCCGGCGAGCGAGACGGTCGAAGGGCTCTATCGATTGCGTGTTCCCGAGGGCGCAGTGCTCCAGCGTTTTGCGGTCGATCGCAACGGACAGATGGTTGATGGCTTTGTGCGTGAGCAGGCCCAGGCGCGTGCCGCCTATGAGGCGCAAGTCTATCGCGGCTCGACGGACGACCCGGCGTTGCTGGAGTGGGATGCGCCGGGGAGCTACCGCGCGCGCATCTATCCGATCGCGCCGGGCGAGGTGCGTCGCATCACGATTCGCTATGCCGAGTGGCTGCGTCCAGCCGAGGACGGAGGGCGCCGCATCTATCGCTATCCGATGGGCGGGGGGACGCGTGCACCCCACGTTCAGGAGTTCTCCTTCCAAGCGAATGTCGGACGCGCGGAAGCGACCGAAGTGCGCGCAGGGATGGGCGCCGTGGTGCAGGCAGGACGCGTGGAATTGCGTCGCTCGGATTTTCGTCCGCATGCCGATCTCTTCATGGAGCTGACGCCGCGTGATGAATCCCAGATGGCCTATCGCGCGCCGCATCACGCGCCCACGCGTGCACCAGGCTCACGCGTCATCGTCGGTGAAGCAGACGAGCGCGACTATTGGTACATGCCGCTCCATCTGCCCGAGACGTTGTTTCGCCCAGAGTCGAGTGAAGCCACGGCCGAGGGCATCGATCTCGTCATTGTCGCGGACGTCTCCGCGGGCACCGATAGAGCCGAGCTGGAGCTTGGACGAAGCGTCGTTGAGTCGATCGCGAGCCACCTTGGACCTCACGATCGCGTGAGCATTGTGTCAGCCGACCTGGCGATTCGCGGTGTGATTGAAGGCGCCGATGCGATGGCCTTGGGTGCACCGACAAGAGAGCGCATTGATCAGCTCTTGAATGGCCTCGCGCGCTTGCCCGCAGGCGGCGCGACTGACCTTGGCGGCGCGATTGCCCAAGCGGCGTCGCTGCTTGATCCCGCGCGTCAGGGTGCGGTTGTTTATGTTGGTGATGGTGCGCCGACGGTCGGTGAGCTCGGTGCGGAAGGCCTGGTGGAGCATCTCCTTGAGCTGCCAAGGCCCGTGCGTCTCTATGCCGTCGGCGTGGGTCGTGAGGCGAACCTCGATCTGCTCTCGGCCATCTCGCATGGCGGCGGTCTGGCGATGCGCGTGGAGGGACGTGAGGGCGCCGCCGATGCGACGCTGTCGATCCTGGAACACGTCGCGCGACCGATCCTTCAGCGCGTGACGGTGGAGCTTGGAAACGGCATCGAGAATGTCTTTCCGCGTGTGCCTGTGGATGTCGCGATGGGCGATGTGCTCGATGTCGCGGGACGTGTTCGCGACATGCCGCCGACGAGCTTGATCGTGCGTGGATTGCGCAATGGACAGCCCTTTGAGGAGCACCTCGATGTGCGCACTGTGGCTACCGATGAAGACGCAGATCTGCGCCTGCGCTGGGCGAATGAGCGCTTGCGTCAGCTCCTGTTGAGCGGCGCACGAAGAGAGGAAGTGGCCGAGCTCGGAACACGCTACGGCCTCATCACGCCCTACACGAGCTACTACGTCCCCTCGGCGCGTGAGATGGCGAGCGGCATGTACGGCGCGCTTCAGCATGTGCCTCTGCTGACGCCGCGTGAGGCTGAAGACGACACGCTGGCGACCGCCGTGTTGGCGATCGCGCTGGGTCCCCTCTCACTGATGGGCTGTGGTCGCGCGGACGCTCCTTTGGGGCAGCCGACGCCAGCGAGCTCCGTCGCCCCCATGAACGAGTACGGGATCGAGGCGCTCGGGGAGCAGGCCGTCGACCCAGTCATAGCTGCGCGCGTGGCCGAGATGGAGCCTGCGCCGGAGATGGCCCGAGGACCTGCATTGCCTTCCGCATCCTCAGCGCCGATGGCTGCGCCTGCGCCCACGATGCCGACCTCGGGCGCAAACATCGACGATAGGTTGGCAGGTACAATCGACCCCTCGCCGAGCGAACCTGCTGACCTCTCAGGCACGGAGATCGGGGACAGCTTTGGATACGGTGGCCTTGCAGCTCAAGGCACCGGACGCGGTGGAGGCGGTTCAGGCGAGGGCACGATTGGCCTAGGCGATTTTGGAACGATCGGCCACGGCGCAAGCAGTGGAACCGGAAGTGGATATGGTGCCTCCGCAGGCGCTCCGAGGACTACTCGCGCCCGTCCCCCCGACACCGATCGACGAGAGCGTCGTTCGTTGCGACGTGAAGCCGCCAACGCAGAAGAGTCGGAGCAGCAGCGTGTTGTCGAGCGCACGACGATCACGACGATCATCACGACCAACGCTGTGAGTCATCAACGAAGCCGTTGCAGCGACGCCTCACGCAACTCGCTTGAAGACCGCACCTCCCTCTGGCGTGAGCGACTCACACAGACCGACAACGTGAGCAGCTGGATCGAGACGTACCGCGAGGCAGGTCAGCGCTGCGAGATCGCCAGCGGTCGTGATCGGCGCTCCTTCCTCGAAGCGATGCTCGATCGCGCGGGCAGCCTGCCGCGCATGGTGAGTGTCTATTCGTATCTGCCGGATGCCTCGGCGCGCTCATTCTTCCGAGGCGCGATCTTGCGACGCGTACGCACCGCCGACGATCTGCGGCTGGTGCGCAACGCGTTTGGTCTCGGCTCGGGAACGGACTGGAACCTCGTCGAGCAGGTGCTCACCCGTGCGACCACGCCGGCCGCTCGCATCCGTGCACTGCGTCAGTTGGTTCAACAAACGCCAGGCTCGTTCGAGCTCCAGCTGCGTCTCCTCGAAGAGCTTGAAGCGCAAAATCACGTGGCGGAGGCTGTGCGACTTGCCGAGCGCTTGCGCACGGACCCCCTCGCAGACCCTGGCGTTCGCACCGCGATTGGGGAGCTCTATCTGCGCCTTGGACGCGAAGACGATGCGCGCCGCACCTTCTCGGAGATCGTTGAATTTCAGCCGATGGATGAGCTCGCGCGTCGTCGCTTGGGAGACCTCTATCGCGCCCACGGCTGGTACGAGGATGCGTATCGGCAATACGAGACGCTCGTCTCGATTCGTCCAGATGACCCGACCGCGCTGCTGCTTCTCGCGCAGGCTGCGGCGGGCGCAGGGCGTGTCGATGAGGCGCTTCGTCTGGAGCAGCGTGTGATGGAGACGTCCGCGCAAGGTGCACAAGATGGTCTTGCACGCGTGGCGGCGCTCTGGTCATCCGTGCGCTTCGCTGAGCTTCGCAAAGCGGCGCGTACGGGTGGCTCGGAGGAGCAGCTTCAAGCGCTTGGGATGCGCATGCGTCGCAGTGGTGTGTTGCGCACCGCAGGCGCGATGCGTGTCTCGCTCGTCTGGTCGCATCCTGATGCGAACCTGGGCCTCTGGGCCGCGCACCCTGGTCTCTCGCTGACCCGTCCGGATGACCTCTACTCTGAGCTCGGCATCGAGGCCTTTGATGTCGCGGAGCAGGAGGCGATGCCCTATCGCATCGAGGTGCGGCGCAATGTGCGTGATCGTCTAGGCACGATCGAAGGGCGCCTCATCGTGGTGTGGAATGAAGGCCAAGTGGACGAGCAGATCGAGATCATTCCGTTGAGCTTTGACGCCGAGCATCGCGCGCTGGCCTGGACGATCTCAGGTCGTACGCTCGCTGAGGCTGCACCCAGCGCGGATGCCTTGCGTAGGGATGACGATGCACCCTCGCTGCGCACCAATGGAGGGGCGCGATGAGGCCCACGAGGACCCTCGCGTTCGTGCTCGCGTGCAGCGCGCTTGGCGCATGCGGCGGGCATGGTCCGACCACGAACCCCACAGACACTGTCGCCACCGCCGAGGTCGTGCGCGGCGCGATGACGCTTACACGTGAAGGCGTGAGCGAGACCGTCGAAGGACAAGCGCGCGTGGAGACCGGCGCAACCGTGGCCACAGGTGTCGATGGTCGAGGCTCGCTCTCATTCGATTCTGGCGCATGGGCGCTGCTCGATCGCAACACGAGCCTCGAAGCCGAGCTTGGCAGCGCGCGCCTGGATAGTGGTCGCGTCTGGGTGGATGCATCGCAGTCCGACGCCCTCGTCCTCGACACGGGCGCGCTCCATCTCGTGCTGCACGAAGCCTCGCTCGCGCTCGCGATCGAAGACGGCGCGACGGTCGTCTATGTAGGCTCAGGCGAGGTCGCCTACACGGCAGTTGGCGTCACCGGCGAGGGCGCGGAGGGCACGATCGCCCAAGGCGAGACGCTGCGCGCGACGACGGGACAAGCGCCTGCGCTCGCACCCGAGGCGATGTGGGATGACTGGACGGGTGGGCTTGCCGATCCCGCACGCAATCGCTTCCGCACGGTGGAGCCAGTCGGTGTGCTCTCGGGTCGAAGGCTCGACGAGATAGGCATGGCGCGCACGGCGCTCCCCGTGCGTCGTCATGATGTCCACGCCCGCATCGTGGGCGATCTCGCGGCGACCGAGATCACGCAGACTTTCTTCAACGCGCGCAGCGACACACTTGAAGGCGAGTGGGTGATCCGCATTCCACGCGGCGCGGTCGTCCAGTATTTCGCCGTCGATCTCGGCAACGGTTTTCAGGAAGCCACCCCTGCCGCTGTGGGCCTTCAGCCTGGCTACGCGACGATGTGGATCGGCCCCGAGATGCAAGAGAGCCGTCTCGTCTTTGATGGTCCGGAGCGTCTTCGCGCACGCATTCATCCAATCCAACCTGGCGCGAGCGTGCAGGTGCGCCTTCGCTACACCGAGTGGCTCGAGCGCACGGGAGAGCGGCGCACGTACACCTATCCGATGCGCAGCGATGGAACGCCGCCGCTCCTCTCTGAGCTCGTTCTTGATGTCGATTTGGAGCAAGCGAATGCGGGCGCCGTACGCGCGGGCATGGGCGCCATCACCGAGCGTGGCCATGTCGTGCTGCGCGGCTCCGACCTGCGTCCCCACGCGGACTTCACACTCGATCTCTTCGATCACACGCCCCGCCCCAATGCCGATGCGGTGCATGCCTATACGGTGGGCTCTGGTGTACGTGCGCGTGAGGAAGCGCCAGCGGAGGGCCGTGAGGCCTATGTGCTCTTCGATGTCCCGACGGAGTCCATCGGCGCAGGCGAGGCGACCGCGCATCCGCTTGAGCTTGTGCTTCTGCTCGATGTCTCGGGCGCGACGGACCCCGAAGACTTGGAGATCGCCCGCGCTGTGATCGAGTCCGTGTTGCGTCAGCTCTCACCTGAAGATTACGTGACCTTGCGGCTCGCTGATGTGCGCGCGCATGCCCCGGAGGGTGAGGGTCTCGAAGCGCTGATGCCTGCGAACGACGCGACGCGAGAGCAGATCCTCGCCTCGATCGCGCGCGTTGATCTCGGTGGTGCGACCGACCTGGGCGAATCTCTTCGTCAGGCCGCGCAGCTTGTCGCTGGGAGGCCGCGCGCGGCCGTGCTCTATCTTGGTGATGCCCTGCCAACGACGGGCGCGCTCGACGCAACCTCGCTGCGCAATGTGCTCGGCGCGGTTGAGGCGCCTCCGCGCTTCTTTGGTCTCGCGGTCGGCGAGGGCGCCAACCACGATCTCTTGCGTGCCCTCTTTGGCGATGCGTCGGCGCATGTGCGTGATCGCGATCAGGCCTCGCGCACGGTGATGAGCATGCTCGCCGAGGCGGCGCGCCCGACGCTGCGTGCCGTCACCGCCGACCTTGGTGAGGGCGTGGAGCGTGTCTATCCGCGTGGTCCACTCGATATTGCCGTGGGTGCGCATCTTCGCCTCGTCGGTCGCCAAGCCGGTGATCTGCCCACCTCGATCGTGCTTCGCGGAACGCGCGATGGCGTTCCCTTCGAGACGACCTTGCCCGTCGAAGCCTCGCCGATTGAAGACCAAGGCGACATCCGTCGTCGCTGGGCATCCTCACGCTTGATGGAGCTCGTTGATGCCGACGCGGGACGCGAAGCGCTCGTCGATATCGGCCTTCGCTTCGGCATCCTCACGCCTTGGACGAGCCTCACCGTGGGCGGCAATCCCACGCTGCTCATCCCCTGCGTGCGCACCTTCGACCACGACCCCCTCGCAACTCCTTGGGGCCTGGGTGGTGGCGCAGGCAACGTCTCGACGATGGGTATCGGTGGCGATGAAGGCGCTTGGCGTCGTCGCATCCAGACGACCGCCACACCCCCTCGCACAGCGCCCGAGAGCACATGGCATTCGCACGTCACCGAGGGCGTCACGACGGGACCTTCCGGTGATGGAGGCCTCGCGCGTGCTGCGGTCGACCGCACGCTCTCCGAAGGCGAGCGCGGCGTACGCCAGTGCTACGAGAGACGCGCGATCGTGCGCCCTGATCTGCGCGGCGCGCTCTCCGTCTCCGTCACCGTCTCACCCGACGGCAGCGTACGCGAGAGCCAGATCGTCTCCAGCACCTTGGCCGATGACGACGTCTCGCGTTGCGTCACGACCGAGGTGCGTGGGCTCGCATTCCCTGCCACCGAAGGCGAGACAGTCACGGTCATTCACACCTACACATTTGAACTCCCCGAGCGCGAATTCGGATCGCGACGTCAGTGCAGCGAGGCCTCGACACAAGCCCTCGAGACACGCCGCTCGCTCTGGCAAGAGCGCATCACGCAGGCCTACGGCGTCGACCAGGTGATCGAGGTCATTCGTGCGGCGCGCGGTGCATGTGAGGTCGGCACATGGCGCGCACGTCGCGCGCTCTACGACGAGGCCCTCGCGCACTTCCCGAGCCTCGCGGACAAGGTGCGTCTCGTCCAAGCGCTCTCGGGGGATCCAACCGCGCGCAGGTATCTTCGAGGTGCGATCTTGCGTCGCGTCTCGACACCCCAAGAAGTCGACTACGTGCGCCGAGCGCTCGGTCTCGAGCCTAGCGTCGAGTGGATGGTCTTCTCGCGCATCTACAACCAGAACACGAACCCCGAGCAGCGCCTGCGCATCGTGCGTCGCTGGCTCGAGGTTGCCCCCGACGACATCGATCTTCGCCTTCGACTCCTCGGCTTGCTGGAGCAAACGAACGCCACGCCCGAAGCACGCCGCGTCGCACGTGGCCTTCGTGAGGACCCGCTGAGCGATGCGAAGGTGCGCACCGAAGTGGGCGAGTTCTGGCTTCGTCAAAACGATGAAGGCGAAGCGCGTCGCGTCTTCTCCGAGATCGTCGAGCACACGCCGCTTGATCCGTGGGCGCGCAGGCGCCTGGGCGATCTCTATCGCGCGCATGGTTGGTACGACGACGCCTACCGCGAGTACCGCACGCTGGCGGCGCTGCGGCCCGATGATGGCGATGTCCTCTTGCTGCTCGCACGCGCCGCCGCAGGCGCCGGACGCATCGACGAGGCGCTTCGCTTGGAGCAGCGACTCTCCGAAGAAACAGACCCCGGCGACGACGCAGGTGCAGCGGCGAGCGCGCGTCTCTGGAGCTGGCTGCGCCTCGCGAACTTGGCGGCGAGCGACGAGGCACCGCTCGCGCGTGCAGCCAAGCAGCGCATGCGTGAGAACGGCGTGCTGCGTGACCCACCAGCGATGATGGCAGCACTCACCTTCGGTCATCCCGACGACGCGTTCGAGCTTCGCGTTCGTCATCCTGATGCAGCGTCGTTCGAACTGAGCGAGCTTGGCAGCGTTGCGCACGGTGTGATCGCCACGCGCGTTCGAGAGCGCGAAGAAGGCGTCTACACGTTTCAGATCGCTCGCACCGATCGCGAGAACCTCCGCGACTTCACCGCGACGTTCACGATTATCCTCGCGCCGAGCACACCCGAAGAGCGTCTGCTCACGCAAGAAGTCGTGCTCTCGCGCACCGATCTCATCGCGACCTACGCGCTCGCAGCCGACGGTGCATTGACCCGCGTCATCGTCCGCCCATGAGGTGCGTGCGCTGGCTCAGCGCTGCATGCCTGGTGACGGCGTGCAGTGCTGCATCCGCGCCTTCGTCGACGAGTTCGGTGCCAGCCACAGCAAGCCCTGCGGAACACCCCGCCTCCTGGCCGCAGGGTCTCTAAATCTCGTGAGGCTTGCGGCTCGTCTGCAGGTACTCACCCGGGAGCGCTTCGGTCTTCTCGCCCAAATCCGATGCGATGACATCGGGCCCGATGGATGCGCCTGGATGCACCACAAAACCTGCGGGTACGAATGCGCCTTTGCCGATGACGGCGAAGTCTGCGCTGGGCTGGCCCTCGGGTGAAACGCCAATTTTGGCGCCCTCGCCAATGCGCGATCGGATGTCGCAGATGCCGCGCTCGACCACCGCGTCACGCTGCACGATGCAGTCGGTGAGGAGCACGGAGTCGCGGACGATGGCGCCCGCTTCGACGCGCACGCCTGGCGAGAGAACGCTGCGCTCGACGATGGCGCCGCCGCCGATGTAGCAGCCGTGGGTGATCAGGCTGTCGGAGACGACCGCGCCTTTTCCGACGCGCGCCGGAGGACGATTCTCCGAGCGCGTATGAATCAGCCAGCCGCGATCGTGAAGGTCGTAGGCCGGTGGGTCGGAGAGCAGGTCCATGTGGGCGGCGTGATAGGACTCAAGCGTGCCCACATCGCGCCAATAGCCGCGGTAGTGCCAGGCCGAGACGTGCCTTCCATCGGCGATCATCCTGGGAATGATGTCTTTGCCGAAGTCATGGTTTGAGTTCTCGCGGACGTGATCTTCACGCAAGAGCCTGTCGAGCGCGGCGTAGCTGAAGACATAGATGCCCATCGAGCCGACGCCAGGCACTGGCTCTTTCGGCTTCTCGATGAAGTCCGTGATGCGTGAGTCGGCGTCGATCTGGCAGATGCCAAAGCGCGACTTCTCCTCATCGGTCACGTCGATCGTCGCGACGGTGCACTCGGCACCCTTGGCCACGTGATGCGCGATGAGCTCGCGGTAGTTCATGCGGTAGATGTGATCACCCGAGAGGACGAGCACGAGATCGGGATGCCGATCTTTGATGAAGAGAAAGTTCTGCTGCACGGCATCCGCAGTGCCCGTGAACCAGCCCGAGTCGTCGCGGGAGCGGTAAGGCGTGTAGACGCGGAGGCCGCCATCGCGCTCGCGGTTCATCTCCCACGGGCCGCCGGCACCGAGATGTTCGATGAGTGAATGCGGTCTGTATTGCGCGACGCACATCACATCGTGGATGCCCGAGTTCGAGCAATTCGAGAGCACGAAATCGATGATGCGAAACTTGCCCGCGAAGGGCACAGCGGGCTTCGCGCGCTTGGCGGTCAGCACACCGAGACGCGTTCCTTCGCCACCCGCGAGGATGACGGCACAGATTCTCCCGGTCGGGAGAACAGAAAACTCAGACGGGTCGGGCATGTGCCCACCATACAGAGTTGGTTTGCGACAGCACAACAACTCCGCTCGGTGCCCTAGCCTCGCTTCGCACCCGGTTGAATCGCGGCGCGGCGCGGCACGTCGAAGTTCACGACGCGCAGTCCATCGAGTAGGGTAAGGCGATCGCTTCGCACTCGATGGCCATTCACCCGAAGGTGAACCGGCGAGCCAGCATTGCGCTTCATCAAGGAGACCTATGCGTACCATTTCAAAGCCCACGCGCACCCTATTCAACGCCATCGTCGCGTTGCTTGCCATCACCACCCTGGCGCTCACGGGCGTCAGCGACGCCTTCGCTCAGACGCGCGGGTTCCGTGCGGTGAGTGGATGCCGCATGCAGTTCGTCTCCACAGCACCGCTGGAGACCACGACCGGCGTGAGCACCACGATGACCGGTGAGTTTCAGCTCGACCCGGCCAACCTCGCGGCCTCGCGCGGACGCATTCAGGTTCCGATCTCGTCGATCCGCACAGGCTCCAATCTGCGCGACGAGCATCTCCGCAGCGACAACTGGCTGGACGCGGCACGCAACCCCAACGCGGTGTTTGAGATCACGGGCGTCGAGGGCGCGACCGCGCTCGTCGCCGGTCAGGTCACCCGTGTGACGCTGGTTGGATCCTTCTCGGTGCACGGCGTGACGCGTCCTCTCCGCGCTCAAGCGCAGGTTCGCTGGATGCCCGCATCGCCGGCGCTGGTCGCCCAAGGCATCCGCGGCGATCTCATCCGCGCACAGGCCTCGTTCACGGTGAACCTCCCCGATCACAATGTGAGCGTGAACCCGCTCGTTCGCCTCAAGATCTCGGATCAGATCCGCGTGAACGTGACCCTTCGCGCAGCCTCAGGCTCGTGATCGGATTTCCGTCGATGCGTGGAGGAATGCCCGAACTGTCACAATGAGCGCCGCGAGAGTTTGCTAGATCGACGTTATGTCTCGCCTGACGCTCTTGTCTGTTCGTCCTGAGGAGGGTTCGCGTCGCGTCGCGCTCTCGTTTGTTCGCGAAGCCCAAGAGGCCTGTCAGCGGCTTGCTAAAGATGGCGCCGAAGCAGGCAACGATGTCGAAGCGCTGCACGATCTCCGTGTGGCGCTTCGTCGTTTGCGCTCGGCGATGCGCGCGTATGCCCAGGTGCTCGATGAGGCCGTGCCGAAGAAGCGGCGTAAGAATCTGCGCTCGCTCGTGCAGTCGACGAATGAAGCGCGCGATGCCGAGGTGCAGCTCTCTTGGATCGTTGAGAATCAAGACGCGCTCAGCGAGATTGAGCGCCTCGGCGCGGATGCGTGGCGATGCACGCTTGAGACAACGAAGCACCACGCGTATCGGCAGATCGTCGAAGACAAGGTGCCGCGTTTGCGCACGCTGCTTGTTCAGCTGGCGCGCGATCTCTCGGAGTACGACGTGCACTGCGTTGTCTTCGCGTCCAATGCCGAGGAGACCTTCGGCGAGGTGGCGAGCGATACGCTGGCGCTCTTGAAGCGCGATCTGGAGAAGGCGCTCTCACGTGTCCGCTCGCATGAAGATGAGAGCGAGGCGCACGAGGCGCGCATCGTCGGCAAGCGTCTGCGCTACGTGCTGGAGCCGCTGCGTGAGGCCTCCTCTGAGGCCAGCGATGCGCTGCGCGAACTGAAGAAGCTCCAAGATGTGCTCGGCGCGCTGCAAGATCTGTCGGTGCGCACGCACGCGCTCTCGAAGGCTGTGGAAGACGCTGCGCTCGCCCGTGCGCGCACGGAGGTGGGCCTCGTCGTGAACGATGAGCGGCGTAAATCAGGCCACGTCGATACGGAGCCCGGCCTGCTCGCGCTCTTGCGTCTCGCGCAGACGGAGAAGCGTCGCGTGCTCGATGAGGTGATCGCCGATTGGGCGACAGGTACCCAGCTAGCGACCCTGGCCGAGGCGCTCTCGCGAGCGGTGCGCGCGCTCGGTGGAGAGGACGAGATCCCGCGTGAGATCGAGCGGAAATACCTCCTCCGGGCGATACCACCCGAGCTTGGCGATCACGCTTCGTCGCGTCTGGAGCAAGGCTATGTGCCAGGCGGAAGCATCATCGAGCGCGTGCGTCGCAAGGTGGACGCGAAGGGCAACAAGAAGCATTTCCGCACGGTGAAACTGGGCCGCGGGATTGAGCGCATCGAGATCGAAGAGGAGATCACCGCGGAGCTCTTCACTGCGCTCTTTGCGCTGACCAAGGGCCGCCGCGTGCGGAAGAAGCGCTATGCGATCAAGGACGGTGCCTACACCTGGGAGATCGATGTCTTCACCGACCGCGAACTCGCGCTCGCCGAGGTAGAGCTCCCCTCCGCCGAGATCCAGCCCGAGCTCCCGGCGTGGCTTGAGCCCTATGTGGTGCGCGAGGTGACCGATGAGGACACCTACGTGAACGTCAATCTCGCGCAGTAGCGCCTGCGCTTATCGATATAGATAGACGGCGCCAGAGTTGCTCGCGTCTTCGTTGGACACGCCGTCGATGGCGATCGTGTCGCTGTCTTCGTTCACGCTCGAGACCGCGAGAAAACGTCCATCGGCGCTCAGCGCGATCGACGTCCCGAATCGATCGTCGGAGCCTGTGTTGCCTGCCTTGATGTACGCATCGAAGCCCCAGCTCGTGCCGACAACGCGGTAGATGTAGACCGCGCCTGCATCGAAGGCGTCTTCGTTGAAAGGCCCGTCCACGCCGAGGCTTCCGCCATCTTCGAGGACCGAGCCTAAAGCCAGCGTGGAGCCATCGCGGCTCAGCGCGATCACGAATCCGAACTCGTCGCTGCCACCGTTGTTGGGTGCCTTGATGAAGGCCTGAGCCCGCCACGCGCCCGCAGAGAACCGGTACACATAGGCCGCGCCGCTCTCAGGTGCCCTCTCGTCCGACGCGGGTCCAACG
>Ga0105045_10003442_pt1 | contig 13579 bp, 11 predicted proteins | sample MAT02_FD_78089 | JGI IMG/M metagenome (GOLD analysis project Ga0105045, IMG submission 78089) | Freshwater microbial communities from Lake Fryxell liftoff mats and glacier meltwater in Antarctica - MAT-02 (megahit assembly) | ecosystem: Environmental > Aquatic > Freshwater > Ice > Liftoff...
CGAATACCACCCGTTGTAAACGGCGAGGTCATGGAGTAACTGATGGCTTTCTGCACGGGTGTAAAGTCAGGGTGGGCCGCGTCGGGGCCGCCGTAAGCATCGAGCCAGGCCGTTTGCAGATACTGGTTTGCCGTGGCAAAGTAGTGGGGCGGTACGAGTGCATCGGAGTCGAAGATGACAAAATAGTCTCCCTCGGCGCGCTCAAAGCCGTAGTTGCGCGTGAAGCCCTGACCGGAGTTGGGCTTGAAAAAATACCGGATGCGCAGCCGGTCAGCAAACTCCGCTACTACACCGTCTGCTTTCTCGGTCGATCCGTCTTCAATCACCAGTACCTCAAAAGGCGCGTAGGTCTGCCGGGTGAGACTGTCGAGCAGTTCACGCAGTTCGCCAGGGCGGTTAAAAATAGGGATGATGACGGAGAATCGCATTATTCACCATTTACCATTACGGCCAGGCTTTCCTCATTGGCCTGAACAACCTGCTCAATCAATTCATCTGTCAGCGCTACCGATAGGAATAAACTCTCGAACTGCGCCGGGGCTAAATACACCCCACGGTCCAGCATGGCGTGGAAATACCGGCCAAAGGCGGCAACGTCGCACGATTTGGCCTCGCTGAAATTGCTCACGGGGCGGTCAGTCATAAACAGCGTGAACATCGAGCTGATCTGATTGATGGTGTAGTTCAGCCCCAGTTTTACCAAACTATTCCGGAATCCCGTGCGCAGTTTATCGCCAATCTCGTCTAAGCGCGTATAAACTTCGGGGTGGTCGTTGAGGTGATGTAGCATGGCCAGACCCGCCGACATGGCGATGGGATTACCCGACAGTGTACCGGCCTGATAAACCGGCCCGGCAGGGGCTACCATGTTCATGATTTCACGGCGACCGCCATAGGCACCAACCGGCATACCACCCCCAATAATTTTACCCATTGTGGTCATGTCGGGCGTAATGCCGAAGCGTTCCTGCGCCCCACCTTTGGCCAGCCGGAAACCAGTCATCACTTCGTCGAAAATCAGAACAACGCCGTGTTTGGTACACAAGTCGCGGACACCCTGCAAAAAACCGGGTTCAGGCAGTACGCAGCCCATATTGCCCACCACCGGCTCCAGAATGACGGCGGCTACCTGATTGTGGTTATTGTCTAAAAGAGCCTCTACTGCCGCTAAATCGTTGTACGGGGCCGTGAGTGTGTTAGACGCGGTGGCTTTGGTAACGCCCGGCGAGTCGGGAATGCCCATCGTCATGGCCCCGCTGCCAGCTGCAATCAGAAACGCGTCTCCGTGACCATGGTAGCAGCCTTCGAACTTGATCATCTTCTCGCGACCCGTAAAGCCCCGCGCCACCCGAATGGCCGACATCGTGGCTTCAGTACCGGAGTTGACCATCCTGACCATCTCTACCGATGGTACCATGCCGATAATCAGTTCGGCCATTTCCACCTCTTTTCGCGTGGGCGCGCCGAACGAAAACGAGTGCTGAATAGCCTCACGTACGGCCCGTTCTACCGGCTCGAAGGCATGACCCAGAATCATGGGGCCCCACGAGTTGATGAGTTCGATATACTGCCGCCCATCTTCGTCATAGACGTATGGCCCCTTCGCCGATTTGATGAACAGCGGAGTGCCGCCCACCGACCGAAACGCCCGCACCGGCGAGTTTACCCCGCCCGGTATCAGCTTCTGTGCTTCTTCAAAAAGTTGTTCGCTCGTTGTCATGTGTCAAAGAGCGAGAGAGTGAAAGAGTAAAAGAGCGAAAGAGCTGACGCAGGTATCTCCTGCGTCACCCTTTCACCCTTTCACTCTTTCACTCTTTCACTCATTAGTTAATTTTCGTGAATCGTCCGCCTTCGTATTTGACAATGGGGACAACCTTATTGTCGTTGCCCTGCGTGTAATCAAAACCGGATAGCAGGTAATCGTCAGTGTCGGAGCGGAGACTGGACCGACTGGTTAGTTTCCCCCCGGTGCGGGCCAGTTGCCGACCAAAAAAGAGCAGCATATCGTACCCCTGTATCGCAAAAATTGACGGAATTGTGTTGCGGTTCGCTAAGTACTCGGTTTCGAACGTCTCGACTATTGGGCGCGAGGTATCAATGAATTCCGGATAGAGCAGATACAGGTTTCGGCGGGTAAATGTTGATGCCGGGTTTTTAAAGTAGTTGAATGCTGGTCCTGACGCCACTACTGGCCCCGATGCGTGCCGGCGGCTGAGTGCCTCGAGCAGTTTAGGTCCGTCATCATCGCTACTGCTGGCAAAAAAAATGTGGTTCAGCGAAACAGGTTTAGTCGATGCGCCACTTGTAGCGGTAACCGAAACACCGGGACGGGCGGTGGCAGGCAACATCTGCCCGGCCATCAACGAAGCCGAGCCCGTCAGCTTTCGAAAATCGACTACCTGAAATCTGCGCCGTTTTAGTTCTTGACTGTACAACAAAGCCAGCGACGAATCCTTGCGCGACTCACCGAAATACACCGCTACTCGTTTATTACCCGGATCGCCTTTCGACTGCATGAACTCTGCTACTTCGGTAGCCTGCCGCTCCAGCGACGGCTGCGCCAGAAACGACATGGGCTTATCGGCAATCAGGTCGCTGCCGGTAGCAATGGGATTCAGCAGCAGGACGTTGTTCTGGTTGGCATAGGCCGAAGCAATCCGATTGGGTTCAGCATAGAGCGGGCCTACGATTAGGTTGGTCTGCGAAAAAGCCGGGCTGTTGACAAGTTCAAGAGTTTTGTTGGGGTCATTCTCTACGTCATAGGCCAGCAGGTTCACCGCAATGCCTTCTGAGTAGAGCTTTGCCTGTGCCAGTTTCATACCATTATACAGGTCATACACGTACTGACTGGACAGCATCCGGCGGTCGCCGTCAAACGCACTGAGCCGGAACGGCAGCATCAGGGCCACATTATAAGCACTCTTCGGCGGGCCGGACCGGGCTGGCCGGTTAGCTGGGTTTGTCTTTGGGGGAGACACTGGATTTGAGATGCCGGGCTGGGCAGGTGCCGTCATGGGTACTCCAAACCGATTGGTGAGCCGGTCAGAGAGTTGCAGATCTTCTTTGCCACCACTCCGCTGAAGTTCCTCGATCAGGGTAAGGGCTACTGACCTGTTCTCGGGAAACTCCCGATTTAGCTGCCTGAGTTTATCCAAATCCCGGATGCGTCCTACAAGGTACTGCTCCAGTTTAGCCACGTCTTTGCCCAGCTTAGGGTCACCAACGCGCTGTAGCGTACTTAGAGCGTCTTCATAACGGCCCATTTCCACAGCATTGGCAGCATAGAGATAATGGGCATCGTCAAGCTTGTTCCAGTCGGGAAAACGTGTCATCAGCTGTTTTAGCATCAGCCGCGATGCATCGTAATTACGCTGCTGGTACGTGGCAATGGCGTAGTGATAATGCGCATACGGAGCCAGCGCACCACCCCGCTGAATGATATCGTTCAGCGTTCGTTTAGCCGGTTCATACTGCCCCCGCTTCACCATGCCAACTGCGTCGAGGTACCGGCGCGTAACATCTCCCTGCGCCCAAACCGGCGAGCCAGTTAACCAAACCAGCAAGAGTACGACATGAAACAGCCTGGTTTTCATTGGGAGAGGGTTATGATGTGTGCTGGTGTTGTCACGCTGACAAAGGAAGCATCTCTATTACAGGCAACTATTAGCTACTCATAGAGATGCTTTCCTTGTCAGTATGACAAAAAACCGCTTACGATTTTTTCGGTTTGGGCTGCCGTTTGGTGTCGGCCTGCTTGCGGGCTTCCTCGGCGGCTGCAAGCTGCTTTTGCAGCATGGCCTGAAAACCACCTGGCTTCTTCACCTCGCCCGACGCTATCTTCTTCCGATTCTCGTTCAACACGGACAGGATTTTATCCTCGTCAACAAACCAGCGGATGAGCTGTTGCTGCCCAATGGTTACGATGTTGGAGACGAAATAGTAGAACGTCAGACCAGCCGGGTACGAGTTCAGTACGAACATGAACATCAGCGGAAACACGTAGCTGAGAGCTTTCATGTTCACCGGGCCCGGCTGCGTGGGTGTAGTCTGGTTGTTGAAGTACGCAAACGCGATGGACGAAGCCGTCATCAGCACGGTAAACAGACTTAGGTGACTGCCAATGAAGGGAATGGCCGGAAATGTAATGAAGGCGTCGTAGGTGGAGAGGTCATTGGCCCATAGGAACGATTTCTGCCGCAGTTCGATCAGGTTCGGAAACAGCATGAACAGCGAGAACAGTATGGGCATGGTAGCCACCACCGGAATGCAGCCACTCAGCGGACTTACGCCCACTTCCTGATACAGTTTCATCTGCTCAGACTGCTGCTTGGCCATATCGTCGCCCACGCGGGCCTTAATGGCTTCAATTTCCGGGGCCAAGACCCGCATCTTGGCCATGCTGATGTACGATTTGTAGGTCAGGGGCGTCAGAATCAGCTTCACAAACACCACCAGCACAATAATCAGCAAACCGTAGTTCGAGATAAACTTCTCGAGAAAGTTAAACACCGGCACGAAGAAATACTTGTTGATGGGCTTCAGCAGCGAGTAGCCGAGATAGACGTTCTGGTCAAATTCAGGGGCCACACTACCCAGCAACTGAAAATCGCTGGGGCCGTAGTAAAACTTATACGCACCCTTGCCCGCCTTTACATCGGCCATCGGCAGCATGACGTCGGCCACGGCAGTTTTAACGAAGCTGCTATCGGTTTCGGGTGTCAACGACTTGAAATCGGCGCGTTGCAGGGGGCTGTTTTCGGCAATGAAGCCTGCCAAAAAGTACTTGTGCTTGAAGGTGAACCACTGCACCGGCTGACTGATGGTTTCTTCGGCACTGGCTGCGCCTTCTGTCAGGTGTTCAAAATTCTCGTCGGCAGTGAAGTAATTGACAGTAGCAGCCTGGCGGTTGTTGGCCAGATCATTCTCGTACTGCTGCATCTTATCCTGCCAGAAAAATCGGACGTTGTCATTGCCAACCGTGTTGTTCAGCCCGTTCAGTTTCAGGTTGTAGTTCAGCACGTAACCCTCGGCAGGAATGGTATAGACCTGCTCTACCGATTGCCCCGGTGCTATCTCGGCCCGGAATGTAATGGTTTGGGAACCACCGCTTACCGTACCGCTCTGGGTGCCAGTCTGGTAATACAGCCGGTGCAGGTCAACAGTGCCACGATTGGTAGGCAATTCAAGCCGGGTGGTGCTGTTTTCCGCATCGACCAGCACGAGCGGTTTCTGCTGATAGGTTTTGTAATCTTTCAGTACGACTTCCTTCACCCGGCCACCCGCTGTGCTGAAGGTAACTTTGATGTCTTTGTCTTCGATGACCACATCGCGGGCATTGCCGGTGGCTACGGAAGCAAAATCGCCAAATTTGGCAAGAGCAGCTGACGAATCAGCGGGGGTTGCTGCGGTGGCCACAGCCGATGTGTTTTTTTGGGTACCCGTTGTGCCGGACGTGGCAGTGGGCTGGGAGGTTTGAGCCGGTTTTTTGCCGGCCTGTTCTGCTTCAGGAGCAGGTTTTGGCACCAGCAGCTGATAGCCGACCAGCATGGCCATGATCAGTACGATGCCAATAAGTTGATTGCGATCCATTCAGTTTTTAAGTCAGTAATTGTTGGTCAATGAGTCATTAGTTTGATGGGGCCATGACTAACGACTCATTGACTAACAACTATCGACTTTTTTTTGCAAAAATACGCCAATCGGACCGCTTAATCAACCGTTTCGGCGGCTTCTACACGAGCGGTCTGTACCACCTCAGACCGGCGTTTTTGCAGACTGTACGTCAGGGCGGCCTTCACGAAGCTGACAAACAAGGGGTGAGGCTGCGCTACGGTACTTTTCAGTTCGGGGTGAAACTGCACGCCCACATACCACGGATGGTTGCTCAACTCCACAATTTCAACCAGTTCCGTGTCGGGATTGATACCGGTGGCCCACATCCCGGCCCGCTCAAAAGCATCGAGATAGGCGTTGTTGAATTCGTAGCGGTGGCGGTGGCGTTCGCTGATCTGGGTTTTTCCGTAAATTTTGTGCGCCAGCGAATCACGCTTGATTTTGCAGGTATAGGCTCCCAGCCGCATCGTACCACCCATATCAACCACGTTTTTCTGGTCTTCCATCATGCTGATAACTGGTGCGTCGGTGTTTGGCTCCATCTCGGTCGAGTGCGCATGTTCGATGCCCATCACGTTGCGGGCGTATTCTATGACGGCCATCTGCATACCGAGACAGATACCGAGGAACGGAATGCCGTTTTCGCGTGCAAACCGCACGGCGTTGATCTTGCCGTCGATACCGCGTTCGCCAAAGCCGGGAGCTACCAGAATACCGTCAAGGTCGCGCAGGGTTTCCGTAGAGTGGTGTTCGTTGACCAGCGTTTCAGACTGAATCCACTCCAGTTTGACTTTGCACTCGTTCTCGGCTCCGGCATGAATGAATGATTCGGCAATGGATTTGTAGGCATCTTTCAGTTCGACATACTTACCCACCAGTCCGATGCGCACGTCGTTGCCGGGGTTCTTGAGCCGCCCCAGAAACGATTTCCAGGCGTCCAGATCGGCGTCTTTATCATTGTAAATGTCGAGCATGTACAACGCCCGCTGATCGAGCCGTTCTTTTTGCATCAGCAGCGGCACGTCGTAAATGGTTTCGGCGTCGATGGCTTCAATGACCGAGTTGACCTGCACATTACAGAAGAGCGCGATTTTTTTGCGAATATCCATCGGCAGCGGATGTTCGGTACGACAGACGATAATATCGGGCTGCACACCGTTTTCCAGCAGCATTCTGACCGAGTGCTGCGTAGGCTTGGTCTTCAGTTCACCCGCTGACTGCAAGTAGGGTATGAGCGTGAGGTGAATAACGAGCGTATCGTGTTCGCTCAGTTCAAACTTGAGTTGCCGCACGGCCTCTACAAAGGGCAGCGACTCGATATCGCCCACACAACCGCCAATTTCGGTGATGATGATATCGTAATCGCCGTTGTCCTGAAGCCGGAAATTTCGCTTTATTTCGTCGGTAATATGCGGGATGACCTGCACGGTTTTGCCGAGAAAGTCGCCTTTGCGCTCGCGGGTGATGACATTATTGTAGATGCGCCCGGTGGTGATGTTGTTGGCCTGCGAGGTGGGCCGGTTCAGGAAGCGTTCGTAGTGGCCGAGGTCGAGGTCGGTTTCGGTCCCGTCGTCCGTTACGTAGCATTCGCCGTGTTCGTAGGGATTGAGCGTACCGGGGTCGATGTTGATGTACGGATCGAACTTCTGGATTGTTACCGTCAGCCCGCGCGACTGGAGGAGTTTGGCGAGCGATGAAGCGATGATGCCTTTGCCGAGTGAGGACGTCACCCCACCGGTGACGAAGATGTATTTAGCAGATTTTGGTTCCGTAGTCGCCATGATGCAAAGTGTAATTGGAAGCGTTACGGGATATAAAAGTACGAAAACTTTTGCGGCTTCGGGCAGACCGGTCTGGCAAAAAATTAGTGCGGATGGGTAAGCGGCTGGTGGTCAGAATACAAAAAATCGCTAAAGCCTGCCCTGTGCGGGCGCTTTTGAATGCCTGAACCGGCACTTATTTCATAATCGGGAACTGCCATGATACTTTCACACATATGCAGTTTATCATGGTGTCAATTTTCAGGCTGAACGTAGCTGAATGGCCCATAAAACACGTTGCTGTTGCATAAGTCAGCGAAGCCTGCGTATGTTTAGGGTATGAAAATCCTGCCCGCCTTTACTGCCATTATCCTGCTGGCCATTGCCCATTCTGGCTTTGCCCAGCCCATTACCCCAACGCGCCAGCGCGAATGGATTTACGAACAGGCTCCTTTCCCGGAATGTCATGCGTCAACGCTGGCAGAAACAGGCCAGGGCATTGTTGCCGCCTGGTTTGGTGGTACCCGAGAGCGCAATCCTGACGTGGGTATCTGGGTGAGCCACCGTAAGGGAGATCGCTGGACACCACCCGTTGAAGCAGCTACCGGTCTGCCCGCCGAATCGGGAGCGCGCGGGGGGCGTGGCAAGCGGCTGCCCTGCTGGAATCCGGTCCTGTATCAGATTCCCGATGGTGACCTGCTGCTGTTTTACAAAGTCGGTCCCAGCCCTTCTACGTGGTGGGGTATGTTGAAACGATCAGCCGACGGTGGGCAGACCTGGTCAGCCGCCGAACGACTGCCAGACGGTATTGTGGGGCCAGTCAAGAACAAACCGGAGCTGCTGCCTTCGGGGGTTTTACTATGCCCTGCCAGTTTAGAAGACCCTAACTGGCAGGTTCATTTTGAGAAAACCACGGATTGGGGCAAAACCTGGATCCGTACCAAACCCATTAACGACGGCGTTACCGACGGGGCCATTCAGCCAAGCATTTTGATTCATCCTGACGGAAAACTTCAGGCACTTTGTCGCAGCCAGAAAAGCGGCTTTATTCTGCAAACCTGGTCTGACGATGGGGGCAATACCTGGTCGCCCCTGCAACCTACCACCCTCCCCAACCCCAATTCCGGCACCGATGCCGTTACGCTGGCCGACGGCAGGCACGTGATGGTGTACAACCCGGCTTCGCCCACGCCGGGGAAATGGGGTGGCCCCCGCACACCGCTCTACGCGGCAATTTCGCCCGATGGTGACAGATGGACCACCCTCGCCGTACTTGAAAACGAGCCGGGCGAATACTCATACCCCGCCGTGATTCAAACCGCCGACGGGCTTGTTCACATCACCTATACCTGGAAACGGCAGCGAATCCGGCACGTTGTCATCGACCCCAACCAATGAGTATTTCGGTAGTTGAGGGGGTATCTGAACGGGCAAAAAGGCCGGAGTTGCTCGCTTTCCGCCGGGTACCCGGCATTGCGGCATTTTATTTGCAGGTAGCTGAGCTAATCTCCCTCTGATCCTATGCGATGCCTTCTGCTCCTTTTTTGCGTCCTGACTGGCCTGACCACTTTCGCCCAGAAAGTGCTGACCAAAGAAACGCTGCCTACCCTGTTCTCGCTGACGGCGGTCGATGAGCAGACAGCGGCTGAGCTGCCCGCCAAATTCACGGTGCGGGCGGTGTTTGCCAAAACCAAATGGGAAGGAAAAAGTGAACCCGGCAAAGGCTTCGACCTGACGCTGAAACAAACGGATACGCTCTACGTCATTGCGGCCTCGCCGGGCTACTACGAAAGCGAACTCGTGATGCTGGTCGATTGCGACACCTGCTCCGCCAAAGGCTATGGCTATGCCGTACAACTTGAAAAAGCGACGCCCAAAGCCGACAGCATATTTCAAAACCTCGCCGTAAATCAGGCCTTCCGGCTCGATAATGTGTATTTCGATCAGAGCAGCTATGTGTTGCGGCCACAGTCGTTTCCGCAGTTAGACAAACTGGCCAAAACGCTCCAAACCCTGCCGGGACTGAAAATTGAGATTGCGGGCCATACCGATAACGTCGGCGACCGGCGGCTGAATCAGGCCCTGTCCGAAAATCGCGCCAAGATCATTACGTCCTACCTCGTTCGGCAGGGCATTGCCGAAAACCGGCTCCGCTTCACTGGTTACGGCGATAACCGCCCGGCAGCCCCAAACGATTCGGAAGCCAACAAACGAAAGAATCGGCGCGTCGAATTCGTTGTCTTAGTGATGTAATTCGTAGCCCGAACGTGGATCGCACCGGCGCACCGGTCCGGGCCACAATCAAGACAATGACCTATTTCGTTAAACCCAGCTCTGTTGTTCGCGAAATCTGGGGCGATGCCGACGTGATTTTGCTGATTTTTGCGGGATCGGCGGCTGAGTTTGCCCTGAACCGCGCCGTGGACTGGCTCTTTTTTACCGGCAAACTCCCCGCCGATCCTATTGCCCGGCTATTCTCGACGGTTCGCTACGCGCAGGACATCGTGTTTTTGCCCGACGCGGAGGCCCGGCAAGCCGTTGCCCGGATGGGAGCCATTCACGGTACAGTCGAGCAAAAACGCGGGACTATGATTCCCGGCTGGGCCTACCGCGATGTGCTGTATATGCTGATCGACTACTCAGAACGGGCCTATGAAACTCTGCACCGCCCGCTTACCAACCCCGAACGCGACGAACTGTACGCCGTTTTTCGCAACGTGGGCGTGGGCATGAACGTCTCTGGCGTGGATTCGCCCGGCGTGGATTCGCCCGGCGTGCCTGCTACCTACGCCGACTGGAAAACTGACCGGCAGCAGCATCTCGACCATGATCTGATCCGCAGCGAATACACCGATAAACTGTTTCAACGCTACCGCGAGCAACTTGGTGGCTGGCGGTACGATCTGCTCCGGCAGGTGCAGGCGATGCTGGTGCCAGACGTAGTGCGCCAACGACTCGACCTGCCCCAAAAGCCGCTTTTGGCCCGGACCATTGGCCTGTACAAGTTCCTGAGCGCGTTTGGTCTGCGGTCCGTTGTGCAGCGTATTCTCTTACCCACCGAGTATTTAGCGCAGATTCGGGGTTTAGACAGGAGATAGGTTTATGATTTTTCTCATCAACATGACTACCCCCATCTTCGACCTGTTCAAGGTTGGGCCGGGGCTGTCGAGTTCGCATACCATCGGGGCGATGAAAGTGGTTTTCGACTTCCAGCCGCGCGTAGGCCACCTGCCTGAACTGGAACAGCAACGCGCCAATGGGTTGCACGTATATCTGTACGGTTCGCTCAGCGCGATGGAATGCTGACGCTAAACAATTTGGCTTTAATATAGTCATTTGTTTTGCGTCATTTTCGTTGTCCTTCCGACGAGGGAGGAATCTTAAGGCTTCTCTGTACGTGGGTTAAGAAGATCTGAGATTCCTCCCTCGTCGGAAGGATAACAAAAATGACGCGCAGCGAATGACAATCAACTGGCAATCAAATGACCACTATTTACACTCCCCAGCAGCAACGTATATTATTAATTTCAAGTCTGCTCATTATTGCGGGCTTCATCATTTTTGGCCTCAGCGGCTATATCTCGGCCTTTCTTGGCGCAGGCATTCTGTACGTAGTACTGAAGCCGTGGTTCGACAATCTGGTACACAAACGACACTGGAACCGAACACTCGTCACGTCATTGCTGATTGCCTTTTCTCTGGTTGTCATTATCCTGCCGTTTCTCACGCTGAGCCTGATGCTCATCGGGCGTATTCAGTACTACAGCCAGAACGCCGACGATATTCTGAACCTGATTCACAAGGGTGAGGAACTGACCGGATTCAAGGTAACGAACCCGCAGAACGTCCGGCAGATTGTGCAGCAGGGCGCGGGCTATGCCAGTCGGATTTTACCGTCCATTGCGGGTGGTGCGCTGGATTTTATCGTTATCATCGGCCTGATGTTCTTCACGCTGTATTTTATGTTTACCCAGCAGGAAGGATTTCAGAAAGGACTTCATAAGTACCTGCCTTTCAAGTACGATACGCAGCATGAACTGGGCGATTCGCTGAAAAATAACGTCAACGCCAATGTAATTGGGCAAGTGCTGGTTTGCGCCGTACAGGGTGTCCTGACGGGTACTACGCTCTGGATTTTCGATGTACCCGACGCGCCGTTCTGGGGCGTCATTGGCTTTTTTATGGCGTTCATTCCGGTGTTGGGAACGCCCCTTGTCTGGGGGCCGGCAGGTCTTATCAAACTCTCGCAGGGCGAAACCGGTGATGGCGTTGGCATCTTGCTGGTTGGCCTTATTGTCATCATCAATATTGACAACCTGCTGCGCATTGCGCTGGCCAAGCGCATGGGCGACATCCACCCGCTCGTAACGCTGTCAGGTATTGTGCTGGGCGTACCCATTTTCGGCATTTTGGGGCTGGTTATCGGCCCGCTGCTCATCTCTTATTTCATCGTTCTGATGGATGTCTTCGCCCGCGAAAATCGCAAACAGCGTAAGCAGGTCGCCAAAGACGAAGCCAGGCTGGAAGAAACCGCCGGGCGGGAGACGCAGGAGCAGTGACTCACGTGTTTGAGCAGCTGAGCATACCTGGTGGCAGTCCTGTGCATGTTCTGGGGGCCACTGTATGCCAAAGCTGCCGGGCAACACCCCGAAATCGAGCGGGTCTATCGCGGTTCGGCGGTGTTTCTGACGGTGCAGTGGCTGCTATACCCCACCGTCTGGGCGTTGGGTACGCCCGGTCTGGAACTGCTCGGTCCGTTACTGACCACATTTTTACTGATTCTTCTGCCTATCATTTCCAAAGCCGGATTTGCGTTTTACAACCTCGGCAAACTGCGGGCATTGCCAGACCATTTGCATCCGAAGGAAGAACCGCTGGCCACCGCCAATGAATTTTCTCGCTGATCAATCACCCCACCGGGCTACGCCGATGAAAAGAATTCAATAGATAATCTTCGCTATCTGTATAGGGATAACCACGTCAGCTATGGCACAAACGACGATGAATCCAGCCGTTATTCACCCGTGATGAACCGGCAGGAAAGCGGGCCAGGGGGTGGGTGCTATACCCGCTTTTTTGAGTTTCTGCACCACGAAGCCACCGATGGAAAAAGCCGCTACTCCGTTTCGCCAACGCCACCGCCCCCCGGCGTTTCGATGCGGATGCGTTCGCCCGGCTGCATGGCGCGTGTGAAAATACCCGGCAACGGCTCTTCGCGTCCATCGGCATGAATCAGCGTTTGTTGGCCTACTGCGCCGGGTTGCCCGCCGTTCAGTCCGTAGGGCGCGATATGGCGGTGCTGACTCAGAAGCGTGGCCTGCACGGATTCCAGAAACTCGATTTCGCGGATAATGCCGTCGCCCCCGCGCCAGACGCCCGTGCCCCCGGACCCCTTGCGGATGCTGAACCGATGCAACCGCACGGGGTAGCGTCGTTCCAGTTCTTCGGGGTCGGTGAGTTTGGTGTTGGTCATGTGCTGATGTACCGCCGACCGGCCATCGGCCCCGACCGTCGCACCCGTACCCCCGCCGATGGTTTCGTAGTAACCGAAATTAGCCCCGCCAAACAGAAAATTGTTCATCGAGCCGTAGCTGCACCCGGCCAGTTGTAACGCTTTCAACAACGTATCGACCAGCCGTTGACTCACTTCGGTATTACCGCCCACTACGGCGGGGCAGTTGCGGTCGTCGTCGGGAAAAGCCGGGTTCAGAAATGAGAAATCGGGCAAAATCAGGTCAACAGGCGCCATCAGTCCCTCGTTGAGCGGAATATCCTGCGCTACCCACAGTCGCAGTACGTATAGAATCGCGCTGTGCAGAATGGATACGTTGGCGTTCAGATTATGCGGATGCACGTCCGACGTACCCGTGAAATCGAACGAAATACGCCCTGCTTTTACCGCCATCTTTACCCGAATCAAATGCCCATCATCGAGCGATTCTTGCGCTGTGAACGTCTGCCCGTCAACCTGTTGCAACAGCGTTGTAATGGCGTTCGTGGCCGAGGTTTTCAGCCGCGCCATGTAATGCTGTATCGTATCGGTACCGTGCTGCCGGGCGAGGATTTTCAGGGCCTTTTCGCCGGTTTGGAGCGAGGCCAGGGCGGCTTCGATGTCAGCGCGGTTTTCGCTTAGGGCGCGGGTGGGGTGGGGGGCGTCGGTGAAGCGATGCGATAGTCCGTGCTGGCCCGTCTCAGGGTTGTCGTCC
>Ga0105045_10003443_pt1 | contig 13579 bp, 12 predicted proteins | sample MAT02_FD_78089 | JGI IMG/M metagenome (GOLD analysis project Ga0105045, IMG submission 78089) | Freshwater microbial communities from Lake Fryxell liftoff mats and glacier meltwater in Antarctica - MAT-02 (megahit assembly) | ecosystem: Environmental > Aquatic > Freshwater > Ice > Liftoff...
CGGCATTTGGGCCGGCGTCCACTGGGCCTACCGGCTGCCGGTGTTCATCGCCTTCGCCGCCTTCGCTTTCGGCTCGTTCTTCTGGCCGACGGCCCGCGACTTCGGCCAATTGCTGGCGGCGAATTCAGTGCTGCTCATCGGCATCCAGTTTTGGTTCGCCGACCGGGGCGGAGAATATGTGCTCTGGTATGCCCCGCTCTTGATCCTCATGATCCTGCGGCCGACGACGACGGAGATGCAACCGCCGACGCGGAATCACAAGACCCTGTTCGGTTGGCTGAGGCGCCGGCGGGCACCGAATGTCGGCGCGGCCCCGAGCCTCGCCGTTTGAACGAAGGATTCGCCCGATGCTGTTGAAAGTCTTGCTGCCCGTGGCGATCGTCGCGCTCATCGTGGCGACGCCGCTCTTGCACAAAGTGAACCGAGTGCGGACGGTGCGGAACTTGCGCACCGTCGAGCGCGACGAACTCTACCGCAGCGGCCAAATGAGCCCGGAAGCATTCGAACGCGCCGTCCGCGAACGCGACATCAAGACCGTCTTTTCGATCCGCGATGCGAAGTTCTCCGGCAGCGAGCAGAGCGACGATTTCGAACAGACCTACTGCGAAGCGACCGGGCGGAAGTTCCACCGTTTGCCCATCCCGGATTGGGAATACTCGGGTGACAAAATTCCGGGCGAAGAAACCAAACGGCAGTTCTTGAAGCTGTTGGCGAATCCGGATGTCACGCCGCGGCCGATGCTCATTCACTGCTTCGCCGGGGAGCACCGCACCGGGGCGATGGTGGCGATCTACCGCATGGAATACAACGGCTGGACAAACGAAGAAGCCATCGAAGAAATGACCGGCATCGGCAACCTCCGCACGAGCTACGCCCGCAGCCTGACCGACTACCTCCGGAACTACACCCCGGAGCGACCCCCCGCTGGCGGGCCGGGCCAAAGGCGATAAGCTAGAAAGACCCTGCGAGGGTGGCGGAATTGGCAGACGCACAAGATTTAGGTTTGCCAGAGCCGCTTACCGACTGCCTTCTGCTTCCCGCAAGCTCGCGTTCGTTTTCACCTAGAAATCCAGCCTACTATAAAAGCTCAGGTGCCTCTGGCTGCCCCGAAAACGCGAATTCTGGTGCCCCGTTTGGTGCCCCTGAGAGTGCCTACTAGGTAGCTTTCTGAGAGTCCGGAAGTTGCCCAACAGGATGCCCGAAGTAAATTCTGAGAATTTGTTTGACTACGAATCGGCGGTCTTTCAGTTTTCTTCTTTCAGAAATACCTCCATTTATTAAGGGATCTTGTCATGATCAGCATTAACAAATCCGTCCCATGTGCTTTCATCTCTCTCTCCGCAACTTTGCTTGCGGTACTATTTGGACTTGGGCTGCCTAATCAATCATCTGCCCTACAGGGCAAATCCCTGCTGGAAAAAATCAAAGAAGATAAAAACCCACCGGACGACGACATGAAAAAGCTTCTCGACCTCTGCAATGAGGCAAGAAAGAAAGCAAATGCCCCTCCTCTAAAGTTTAATGAAAAACTCCAGAAAACAGCCAAGTATCACGCCGCATACATGTGTGATAACGACCAGTATGCGCACAAACTCGATGGTAAAGAGCCGGTCGACCGAGCGAAACTATTTGAATACGGATCCACATATGTCGGAGAGAATATTGCGAAGTCGGGTGAGAAGACTTCCTTTGAAGACGTCTTCAAATTGTGGATGGACTCGAAGGGTCATAGGGAGAACATTCTAAATCCAAAATTCACTGAAATGGGCATAGGAATGTTCTGGAACGGGGTATCTGATCAAAGCAAAACAAGCAAATATTGGTGTCAGGTTTTCGGCAATCCCGTCTCCAATCCTAAATAGATTCAGCACAAGATGATGGCTGAAGAAATCCGATCAGCACCTTCGCCGCGCACGCCGGAACTATGGCGTTTCCGAGGGCTTTGTTTCGGTGAATGAGGTCGGGTAGCCCATCAGCCTTTCGACAATCCAAGGGTTCGCCAAGAAATGTCCCTTCGGCTTTGATTCTCGCCCATTCAGCTTCAGTGAGAGGCGCATGAGTTGGGCGAGCAGATTGCTGCACCGCTCCCAAGTTTCGTTCGCCCGCAAGCAGCTTGAATCGCTTCTCGTTCCGAGCTTGCCCCACGGATGCCGAGCGGGGTTTGTCGCCCGTGAATCCAGCAGTACCATGAGTTTTTCTCAGAGCGGTCAAACCTTTGCCGTTGCGTGCGGACATGCCAGGAGTCTCCCCGGCAATGCGATGTTTTGGTGCCCTTTCTACCCCTGAGAGTGCCTACTAGGAAAAGTATGGTAGGCGGAACTTCTCAGGAAAGGCTAGATTTCTAGGAGGAAACTGGTAAAGTAGCTTCCCTGCGAGGGTGGCGGAATTGGCAGACGCACAAGATTTAGGTTCTTGCGGCCGCAAGGCTGTGCGGGTTCAAGTCCCGCCCTTCGCACTCGAAAGACTTAGCCCGTCCGGAATTTCGACCCGCCCATTTCCGCATCCGCCGGTACATCTTCGATTCGAACCAACCGTAGGCGAAACCGATGGACAGCACCAGCATCCACGCGGCGGGCAGAAGATTCCAACTGCCGGGGCCTACCCAGCCAAAGCGGTCGTGCATCAGCTCCAAATAAGCGACAATGATCGGGACGTGCAGCAAATAGATCCCGTACGACGCGTCGCCGAGGCGAACTAAAAAGTGGGTGTCCGCAATCGCCATATCGGCGAACCACCAAATCATCAGCGCTGCGGCCACGCCTTCCATGACGAGCCAAAGTTCCGTTTTCTGCGCGTAGAGATAAGAGTGGAACAGCAGCGTGACCGCGAGGAACTTCCAGCCGAGGGCCAGCGTGCCCGAGCGTTCGCGAATCTGGTAAGCGAAGACGCCGATGAGCGTCGGGATGTGCCAGCCGGACAGCGGCACGTTCGACCAGTGCAGCCGGGCCGTCATTTCGATCATGCCTTGATTGGGCCAAACAACGCAGCGGATGACGATCGCCGCGAGCCAAAGCCCGCAGCCGATGAGAAAGCCCCGATAGCCGCCGATCCAAGCGAAGAGCGTGATCGCGAGGTAGAAGAAAAGTTCGTAGATCAGCGTCCATTCGACGCTCAGCGCGAAGTGCACATTGTCGCCGCGCGGCATCAAAAACAGGCCGGTGACAATCTGCAGTGCAGAGACGTTGTAGTGGCCGTCGCGGATCAACTTGAGGGCCATGACCGCGAGCGCGGCGAACCAGTAGGTCGGGTAGAGCCGCAATAGTCGCAGCAGTAAGAACTCCCCCGGCGGGGCGGCGCGCATGGCGTGGGCCATCACGAACCCGCTGATGCCGAAGAAGAGCACGAGCGCGTAACTGATGATGGCGTGGGTGGCGAGGAAGTCGAGAATCGCAAAATCGAAATGAAAAATCCGAGTCGAGTACAGGCTGAGGTGGCTGGCGGCCACGGTCAAGGCCGCAATCGCGCGCAGAATCTGGATGCCTTGAAATTTCATGGTGTCATCCGTGACGGAAAAATAGTTAAGACGGCTTCCGCTCCGGCCCCATCACCAGCTTTTTCCGAAGGTGCTCGAGGGCCTTCTCCAAGATCTTGTCTTTGTAGTTCGGGTCGAGCTTTGGTTCGTCCGGGCCGGGCTTGGGCGCTTCCCCCTTCGGCTTGATCTTGTCGAGTTGATTGAGCACCAACATATGCTGCCGGCGGTCTTCGCTGGTCAGCTTCACATCGAGGCCGGTGTCCGGCGTCACGCCCCATTCGTCGGTATCTTTCGACGTCGGCCAGCGGTGGATGTTCCTGCCGTTCGGCGTCAGCCAGACCTCGGCCGTGAGCTTCACCGCCGACTTGCGATCCGACAATTCGAAGATTTTCTGCACGCTTCCTTTGCCGTAGCTCCGCTCGCCGACGATCGCGGCCCGGCCGTTGTCTTGCAGCGCCGCCGCGACGATCTCGCTGGCGCTGGCGCTCTCCGAATTCACGAGCACCGCCATCGGGCGTTCGCCAAAAATGGTACCGTCTTTCTTCGCCTCCCATTTGCGACCGGTACCGGTGCGATCTTTGGTGGACACGATCCGGCCCGAAGTCAGGAACAAGTCGGAGACGAAGATCGCTTGGCTGAGCAGGCCGCCCGGGTTGTTGCGCATGTCCAAAATCATCGCCTTGGCCCCGGCTTTCTCGGCTTCCAGCACCGCGGCTTTCACTTCTTCGCCGGTGTTTTCGTTGAAGGCCGACAGCCGGATCATGGCGATATTGTTTTCCTTGTCGGCGAGGAAATCCCACTTGGTCACGTCGTTCGGATCGCGGACGAAGCCGCGGACGGCGTGGATCTTGATCTGCGCTCGGGTCAGCGAGACATCCTCCAACTTGGTCGTCCCGATGCGCAAAATACTGAGCACGACCTTGGTTCCCGCATCGCCTTTGATCTTGCCGCGGGCCTCGTCGACCCTCATGTTTTCCGTCGTTTCGCCGTCGATTTTGTAGATTATGTCGCCCGATTGCAGCCCGGCCTCGAACGCCGGCGTGCCGACCATCGGCGATTCGATCATCAAGATTTGCAATTGCGGATGCAGCGACAGGTAGGCCCCGATGCCGCCGAATTTGCCTTCGGTATCGGAAGCGAATTGATTGAGTTCTTCTTCGTTGAAGTAAGTGCTGTGCGGGTCGAGTTTGCTCAGGCCGCCGTGAATCATGTCTTCGACGAGCTTCTTTTTCTCGTCGTCCGTCAGTTCGCGGACGTAGTTTTTATCGACCTCGGCGAGGACATCGACGACGGAGCGAACGAGCTTGTAATCTTTCTCCGGCGGCGGCGCGGTGGCCGAGAGAACGGCCCCGAGGAGCACCAAAGCGGGGACGACGAGCATCCAAGCGAGATTGCGTTGCGACATCGAGCGCCCCGTTATAAGCCGTACACTTTGCCCAGTTTCCCGGGCCGATTGTTCCGATTATAGCCATCGGTCCCGTAACGCGGGAGCCGAACCCTACAGGCGAATTCAAGTTGTAAATCTTACCGTCAGTCGTTTTGACCGCACGCATTTGCATGCTTATTCTTTCGTCAACGTCGGCCCAAAACCCCCAGTGTGTCGAAATGCGACCGCTGGCACCCCCGACTACCGAGGATGTTTCCAATGTACACGCTGGTGATGATGACGGCTTTGGCCACCGCTCCCGAGGGGGCGCAATTCAACGGATTCTTCCGCGACTTGGCCGGCGGCAGCGGCTGCAACTCGGACAGCCGGTCGCAGTCCGACGGCGCCAAGTGCCACGGCAACAGTTGCAACGGCTGTTGCGGCGGCGGGCTGTTCCACGGGCGGATCGTGTCGTTCTTCAACTTCTTCGGCTCGGGTTGCAACGGATCGTGCAACGGCAGTTGCAATGGCCGCAGCGCCGGCAGCGGCTCCAACTGCAATGGATCGTGCCAAGGTTCGAGCTGCAACGGCAGCAGTTGCAACGGAAGCAGTTGCAACGGAAGTCGCCGCGATCTCGGCTATTCGTCAGCGTGCTTCGGCACGTCGTGCAGCGGGAACGCCTTCCCGCCGATGTCGATCCCCGGCGACTTCGCCCAACCGATCCCGACGAACTCGGGCTACGGCGCTGGATGCCTCGGCGCGGCTGGCTCCCCGATGATCGTGCCCGGTGGCGGCTACGACACGGTGCCATTTTCGCCGCCGACTTCGGTGCCGAGTGAACGGGATACTTACCGGCCGACGGTCATCGACGAGCGTAGTCGCGGTATCGTGATCGTCCGCTTGCCGGAAGACGCCAAGCTGTTCGCCGAAGGCCGGCAGTTGATATTGAAGTCGGACGAGCGCCGTTTCGTGACGCCGCCGCTGCCATCGGATCGCGATGCCGTTTACAACATGCGGATCGAATACCTCCGCGATGGGGAAGTGATCGCGCGGACGAAGCGGGTGCAGATCCGGGCCGGGGAAACGAAGACGCTGGAATTCAACGAGCAATCGGCCCGGACACCGACGGTGGCCCCGCCGGAACTGTTTGCGGACAAACCGAAATTCGGTTCGCCACTGACGCCTTCGATTCCGGAAATCCCGTCGTTCAACACCCCGGCATTGCCGACGGGCACGCCGACGGTGAACAAGCCGCAACCGTTGCCGCCACTCGGCGGTGGCTCGGTGACGGTGGTTCCGCCGCCGCAAGCGCTGTCGGACCGGGCGAAGATCACGGTGAAATTGCCCACCGGTGCGACGCTGTACGTCGATGCCAAGAAGAATAATCGGACGGACGCCATCCGCGAATTCACGACGCCCGTGCTGAAGAAAGGCGAACTTTACACCTACACCCTGCGGATGGAAACGAGCCGCAACGGTCAACCGGAATCGGAAGATCGCAAGGTCGAATTCATGGCCGGGGAAATGCACACGGTCGATTTCACATTGCCGACGCTCCGGGCGAGCCGGTAGGATTCAACTCGAACCTCGACGCCGCCGCCGCGTCTCTGGTTGCAACGAGTCGATTCCACCGGTGCGTCCATGATCCAGATCGACGGCAGCGAAGGGGAAGGGGGCGGGCAGATTTTGCGCTCGGCATTGGCGCTAGCGTTGCTCACGGGGAAGCCTTTCAAGCTGATCAACATCCGGGCGAACCGGCCGAAGCCGGGGTTGGCGGCGCAGCATTTGGCCTGCGTCCGGGCCGCGTCGCAAATCGGCGGGGCGAACTACAAGGGAGGCACGCTCGGTTCGAGCGTGTTGCATTTCGAACCGTCGTCTGTGAAAGCGGGGAACTATCGGTTCGTCATCAACACGGCCGGGGCGACGGCCCTCGTGCTGCACACGGTCTATCTGCCGTTGATCTTGCGCGGTGGCGCGCCGAGCACGGTGCAGATCACGGGCGGTACGCATGTCATGGCGGCACCGAGTTACCACTTCCTCGAAACGACATGGGCCGGGTATTTGGCGAAACTCGGCGTCGAGCTCTCGCTGAAAATGATCCGGCCCGGATTCTACCCGCGCGGCGGTGGTGAGATCGAAGCCACATTGCAGGCGAGTTCGCGAATCCGCGGGTTGAAATTCACGAGCTGCCCCGCACTGACGACGGCCGGGGGCTTCGCGGGTATTGCTGACCTACCGGCTTCCGTGGGAAAAAGCTTGGCGCGCCGGTTGAAGCACAAGTTGAAGATGGCCGAGGTCGAGAGCCACATCTCGGAGGAAACTTGGGAGAACGGCCCCGGCGCAGTCGCGGGAGTCATCTTCCGGCAAGCTCCGGTACCGACGGTCTTCACTTCATTGGGCGAGCGCGGACGTCCCACCGAAGCGGTCGCCGATGCGGCGGTGGAAGAAGCCTTGGCGTTCCGCACCAGCGGTTGCCCGGTCGATCCCCACTCGGCCGACCAAATCCTTTTGCCGCTCGCGTTCAGCGACGATGCCAGCGAATACGCGGTGTCGGAGGTCACGAACCACCTGCTGACGAACATCGATACGGTCAAGCGATTCGTGGATCGGGACATCGATTGCGAAGGATTCGTGGGCGGGAAGGGGATCGTGCGGATCGCGCGACTATCGGCTATCAGCTGAGGTCTGCAAAATAAATGAGCACACCCTTTGCAAAGCCGCGGTTGACACTCCGTGTGTAAAATGTGTACCTTCACTCGCGATCATCACAGTTACCCGAGATGGACTGCGTGCTGCGATTCGTCCAGACATTCGACGCCGCCATCCGCCAGCTCCAGCCGGGCCTCGGTTATTGGCTCCTCCGCGCCGCTTGCTGGTGGATGAGGCTCCCGTATGCACTGGGTGTGTGGTTCCGCAATGGCCGCTACGACCGCAATCCGAATCGCGCCGTGCGGGTGCCGATCCCGGTGATTTCCATCGGCAACCTCACCCTCGGCGGCACGGGCAAAACTCCGGCCGTGGAATTCTTCGCCCGCTATCTGCGCTCCCTCGAGCGCCGCGTCGCGATCCTCAGCCGAGGATACGGCAGCGACTCCGGCCCCAACGACGAAGCGCTGTTGCTCGAAGAAAACTTGCCGGATGTTCCGCACCTGCAAGGGCGCGATCGACTCGAACTCGCCAAGACCGCACTCGAAGAACTCGAAAGCGAAGTGCTCATCCTCGACGACGGCTTCCAACACCGCCGGCTCCACCGCGATTTCGACATCGTGCTGATCGATGCGACGCGCGGCATCTTCGCCGAGTATCTGTTTCCCCGCGGCTTGCTCCGTGAGCCGATGGCGAGTTTGAAGCGGGCGAATGCCGCGATCCTGACGCGCTGCGATCAAGCCGCACCGGAGAGCGTCAAGCAAACATTGGCGGAACTGGAAAGGCGATTCCCCCATCTGCTGTTGGCGACCGCCCGGCACGTCCCAATTGAATTGATCCGCGAAGGGCACGAACCGACCGAAGCCGATTCGCTGTTTGGTCAATCGGTCGCCGCGTTCTGCGGCATCGGCAATCCGGACGCGTTCCGGCGGACGCTCACCGACCTCGGCATCACAGTGCTCGGCTTCAAAGCGTTCGCCGACCACCACGCCTACACGCGGGACGACGTTGAGAACCTGCGAACTTGGGCCGCGACATTCCCCGATGGCACGACAGTCGTCACGACCCAAAAAGACTGGGTGAAGCTGCGCACGCCCGATCTCGCGGGCCGGGCGCTGCTGGCCGTGCGCGTCGGTTTGGTCTTCGACACCGGCTTGGCCGAACTCTTGACACGCCTCGATTCGATTCTGCCGGAGCCGTTGGAAGAATGAAGCGAATTGCACTCTTTCTACCGAATTGGATCGGCGACGTGGTCATGGCGACGCCGGCGATCCGGGCCGTGCGCGAACGCTTCCCGGATGCGGAATTGCTGGCCGTGTGCAAACCGTACGTGGGCGAAACGCTGGCCGGGGCACCGTGGTTTCAACGGACGATCTTCTTCGGCAAGGGCGGGCCGAGCGAGCAGCGATTCTGGAACGTGGCCCGTGAACTCCGCCGCCGGCCCATCGACGCGGGCATCTTGTTTCCGAATTCGTTCCGCACGGCGTTGCTCGCCAAACTCGGCGGCTGCCGGTCGCTCTTCGGCTTCGCCCGCTACGGCCGCGATGCCCTTTTGACGAAGCGGCTCTACGCCGAGCGCGGTGCGCACGGCCAATTCAAACCGATGCCCGCCATCGACGACTACAACCGCGTCGTGCGGTTGCTCGGTGTCCCCGAACCGGGCCACCGGATGGAATTGTTCACGACCGATGCGGACGAAGCGACGGCGGAGGATGTTTGGAAGAGCCTCAAACTCGAAGCATTTCCGACTGTCATTGGCTTGAATCCGGGCGGGGCGTTCGGTTCGTCCAAACATTGGCCGACGGAGTATTTCGCGCAATTGGCCCAGATGTTTGCGGCGCGGGGGTACGCCGTCGTCGTCCTGTGCGGCCCGAGCGAACGGGACGTGGCCCGCGAGATCGTCGCCCAAGCCGGCGCGGTAGGGGTCGTCAGCCTCGCTGACAGTCCGCTGTCACTCGGTTTGACGAAAGCCATCGTCCGCCGGTTGGCGTGCCTCGTGACGACCGACAGCGGCCCGCGCCACTTCGCCGCGGCGTTCGACCGGCCGGTGGTCTCGCTGTTCGGTCCGACGCACATCGGTTGGACGGAAACGTATTTTTCGAAGGCGATCCATCTGCAAAAACCGGTGCCGTGCGGGCCGTGCCAACTGCGGATCTGTCCTCTCGACCACCGCTGCATGACGACCCTGACTCCGCCCGAAGTTTTCGCCGCGACGATCCGATTGCTTTCACCCGAGGACCAGCAGGATGCTGACCGTCACGCCCGTCTTCGCCGCGCCGGTTGAATCGACCGCCGCCGGCCGGATCGAATTCCACCCGCGCTACCGCGTGTGGCTCGGCAAGTGCGGTATCACATCTGCGGCCGATGTTCTGGCACTGCGCGGCGAGGTCGTCTGCGGGCACGCCGACCGGCACGTCGTGAAGGTCGAACTCCATTCCGGCGTCTCGGTGCGCGGCGCGTACTTGAAGCGCGAGCACGTCGTCGGTCACCGGTCGCGATTCTGCAATTGGCGGGACGGATTCGGCTGGGTTTCCCGCGCTGAGCGCGAAGCCCGCACCCTGCAAAAACTGGAAGATCTCGGCATTCCCGGCCCGCAATGGCTGGCCTTTGGACACGATGCCGAGGGGCGGGCCTTCGTGTTGATCGAAGAATTGACCGGGATGATTCCACTCCGCGATCTCCTCGCTGACTATTCGTTGTCAGCGGACGAACGCCGGCTGCTCACCGAGCGATTGGGCCGGATGTTGGCGGAGTGCCACGCCGCCGGAATCGGCACGCCGGAACTCGCGGCCAAGCACGTCCTCGTCCGCCCCGGCGCCCTGCAACCGACGTTGATCGACTGGCAATCGAGTCGGAACAATCCCACGATTTCAGAATCCGAAGCGACCGCGTGGTTCGGCGCCCTCCGCGCGACATCGGCCGACGAGGCGGTGAATCTCCGCGATCGACTGCGGATGCTCTGGGCCTACCGCCGCGTAATGAAAGCGAGCGGTACACCGCCTTCGCAGAGGTGCGGCGCATTCGCCCGTGCGATCCGTGACGCCTCCCGCGAGCAACTCAAACGCTCGTCCGTCCGGCAGCAACTCGGCGTCCGGGACGCAACACCGCAACGGCTGGTTTGGCTGGATGGCGAGGCGTTCGTGGCGATCCCCGAAATCGCCGGCGCGTGGTCGAAATCGCCAGCGTGCGAACCGTTCTACGACCTGCCGGTTAACGTAGAACCGATCACTCTGCCCTGTGGAACGAAGGGCGAATTGACGCGATACCGCACCGTCGATCCGCTGGGTCGCATCGTCGCCGCGATCCGCGAACGCCCGTGGCGCTCGCCGGGTGCCAAAGCCGCACGGGTCTGCTTCCACCTCCAACGCTTCGGCATCCCCGGCCCGAAACTCTTGGCTTTCGGGCAACGGTGGAAGTCGATGTTTGAGATGCAATCGTTCGTGGTTGTCCGGGCGTGTGACCGCTCTCGAATTCACGAATCCATAACTCCGGACAACTTGTTGCGGAACCGCACTCTCGCCGACATCGGCCAGTTATTGAAGCGCCTGCACGACGCCAGTTGCCGCTTTCACCGAGTGATTCTCGGCGCGAAGCCGCTCCTCGTACTGACCCCGGAATTGGGCGTCGCGTCAACGGGTGCCGTGTCGATTGTCCGGCGCTTGTCACCGGGTCAAGCCCGCGCCGATTTGGCACGTGCACTCACCGGGATGGATCACCTCGATAAAATGCGGGTGCTGCGTTCGTACTTGGGGTCGGGCGCGGCCGACCACACCGAGTGGGATCGATTCGCCCGGGCGGTTCTTTGATGGCAATCTCCGCAATACTGCACCAGTCGGCCGATTGGCCCGCGTTCGCCGGCCCGGAGTGGTCGCGCACCATCCTCAGCGTGCCGGTCACCGATCGCTTCCACGCCAAACAAGGGCGGTCCATCGGCCGCTGGACGCTGAAGTCCGCAGCGGGTGAACAACTCGTCGTCTACCTCAAGCGACACTACGAACTCCCCCGCCGGCACGGGCTTCTCGCGCGGCTCTTTCCTTCGTCGGCGTGGTCGCCGGGGTTGCAAGAATGGGAGCATCTGCAGCGCGCCGCAGCGGCTGGCTTGCCGGTGCCCCGCGCCGTCGCCAGCGGCGAATTCCGCGGCCCCGGCCTGAAACTGCAGAGCTTCCTCGCGGTCGAAGAACTCAGCGGGATGCTCGCACTCCACGAAGCGATCCCGCTCGCCTATCGACGTCTGGCACCGGAAGTATTCGCCATTTGGAAGCGCGGTCTGATCCGCGAGATCGCCCGGCTCAGCCGGGAACTCCACCGTCAGCGGCTGTTCCACAAGGATCTCTACCTCTGCCATTTCTACATCGCCGAAGCGGACACCCATTCGATTCCAACCGAGTGGCGCGCCCGCGTGACGATGATCGACTTCCACCGCCTCGGCCGGCACCGCCTCGGCTGGCAATGGTATGTCAGTAAGGATCTCGCGCAGTTGCTCTACTCTTCGGACGAGCCCGGCATCGACGCCAAAGATCGCCTGCGATTCTGGAAGTTCTACCGCGCCGGCGATTGGGGTACCGCCGCTCGGCCACCATCATGGTTGAGGCGAGTCGTGATTTGGAAGTGGCGGCGATACCGCCGGCACAACGCCAAACGGAAAGCCCGCGGATGAACATCGCCCTCTGCTACGAATCGGTGCTCCCCTCGCGCGGCGGCTGCGAAACCTACATCGGCGACTTGTCGCGGCGCTTGGCCAAAGATGGCCACGAAGTCCACCTCTACGCCTGCCGGTGGGACGCGACCGCCCTGCCGCCGTCAATGCACTATCACCAACTCGACGTGCCCAAGGGCATGCGCTTCCTCCGACCCTGGCGGTTCGGACGGGCCGTGGAAAAAGCGCTCGCTGAACGCGTCCACGATGTCACCGTCGGCTTCGACAAAACATGGGGGCAGGATGTCCTGTACCCGCAGGGCGGGTTACACAAAGCGAGCGTTGCTCACAATCGTCGGAAGCACGCGAACGCCTTCCTGCGCATAGTGGCGAGCATCGCCAAATGGTTCGACCCGGCGGGTTGGTCGTTCGCCAAACTCGAGCGCAAGCAGTACCTCGGCGACGCACGGTCGATGGTCGTCGTCAACAGCGATATGGTCCAACGGCACTTCCGCGAGTTCTACGGCATCGGCCCCGAGAAACTGCGAGTCGTACGCAGTGCGATCGATCCGAATCGGTTCGAAGCCGGGGATCGCGATGACTTGCGCAAGTCGGAACGAACGAGTTGGAATATCGCGGACGATCTCCCGGTCGGGCTGTTCGTGGCCATGAACTACCGCTTGAAGGGGCTGGCCCCGTTGATCCGGGCTTTGACCCAAGTGCCGCGCGATGCGTCTCTGAAGATCGCGGTCGTCGGCCATCCGAAGTTCGGCCGGTACGAACGTCTCGCGGAATCGCTCGGAGTGCGAGATCGCCTGATTTTTCTGGGCTTCCGGCCGTCGCCGAAGAATGCGTATTTCGCCGCCGATTTCCTCGTTCACCCGACGTTATACGATCCCTGTTCGCTCGTCGTGCTCGAAGCGCTCGCTTGCGGGTTGCCCGTGATCACGACGCGATTCAACGGCGCGAGCGAGTTGTTGAATCCGCCATCGAACGGATTCGTTATCGCCGATCCGCACGATGCGCGCGAACTCGGCGACGCGCTGACGATCTTGACCGACCCCGCGTATCGGGCCGACGCGACCATCGCGGCCCGCGCCGCCGCGCAGGCGTGGACCTTCGAGCAGCATTACGCCGCGCTCGTGGCGGTTTTCGAAGAAGCCCGAACCCGGAAGCAGTCCGCCCGATGATCACCGCAGCACTGTTTCTATCGGCCTACCTCGCGGGTGCGCTGCCCTTCGGATACCTTGTCGGCCGCGCCCGCGGCGTGAATTTGTTCCAAGTCGGCAGCGGCAATATCGGGGCGACCAACGCCGGGCGGGTACTCGGCCGAACCTACGGCGCACTCGTCTTCGTTCTCGATTTTTTAAAAGGAGTATTGCCCGTCGCGATCCTCGTACCGCTGGCGCGGCTGTTGACACACGACGCCATCTAAGAAAATATCTTGCTGGTCGTCTTC
>Ga0105045_10003444_pt1 | contig 13578 bp, 11 predicted proteins | sample MAT02_FD_78089 | JGI IMG/M metagenome (GOLD analysis project Ga0105045, IMG submission 78089) | Freshwater microbial communities from Lake Fryxell liftoff mats and glacier meltwater in Antarctica - MAT-02 (megahit assembly) | ecosystem: Environmental > Aquatic > Freshwater > Ice > Liftoff...
ATGCACCGTCAGCTGGACAGCGCGTCGATGGCGCTGCGGTCACTGCGGTTCGACATCATGAAGCTCCGCACGATGGGGATGGGCGATGCCATGCACGACATCACCAATGCGACACAGGAAGCGCGCGCCCTCTCGCGGGATCTGGAGCGCGTGGCAGAAGCCGTGGACGAAATGCGGAAGCTCTGAGCGCGCAACGGGCGCCAACTGCGTCAGTACTCGCGCTCTTCCATTTCTTCGGCCATTGACGGATGCCCATGGCGTCGCGCCGCCGATATGCCGGTGGCGATCGCCTCTTTGGCTTCGTCGGAGCGACCAAGCGCATGGAGCGCGTCGGCGTAGCGCAGCCACCCATTGCCCTCGTCATCGTGCCGCGCGAGATACGCGGCGAGCTCCTCGACCGCTTCGGCATGGAGCCCGGCCTTGAGCAGTTCGTTGGCCAGCCCGAAACGGGCGAGCGCATTGTCGGGCTGCTTGGCAGCCATGGCGCGGAGGGCGGGGAGACGGGAGGACATGAGGGGGAAAGCTAATAGCTAAGAGCTAAGAGCTAAGAGCTAAGAGCTAAGAGCTAAGAGCTAAGAGCTAAGAGCTAAGAGCTAAGAGCTAAGAGCTAAGAGCTGAGAGCTGAGAGCTGAGAGCTGAGAGCTTACAGTGCGTGGGTGCTTAGCTGGTCGGGGGCTTCCTCGGGGGCTACGTGGCGGACGCCGGGTAGTAAGACGACGCGGAGTCGTCCGTTCGTCGCCTCTCCGAGCGATATGGCGAGGCGCGCGGCGCGGGCATCGGGAAGACAGGGGTCGGCGACGCCGAGCGCCAACGTGACAGGGCACTGGAGGGCGCCGGGCTGGAGGGCGGGGGCGGTGTCCAGTCGCGAGGCAGTGAGCGCTTGCAGCTGCGCGCCGGCGGCGTCGCGTCCGTCGCGGGTGCGGAACGACTTGAGTGACACGTCGAGCGAGCGGGCACCGGTGTCCCGCTGGGCATAGCAGGGGAGGAGCGCGGCATGGAGTGCGGAGGCCAGCCACTGGGGGGATAGCCGCTGCCAAAGCGGGACCAGACGCGCCAGGCGCGCGATTCGGCGGCTGATCAGCGCGTCGGCTGGGTCGCGGGCCAACATGGTGGGATTAGCCAGCAGCAGATGCGCGATGCGATGCGGCTGCCGGTGTGCGACCACGGCCGCGATCGCGCCGCCCATCCCGTGGCCGACGAGCGAGCATTGGCCAACGCCAAGCACATCGAGGAGTTCGGCCAGGCGGTCGGCATGGGCGGCGACGGTCATGGCGGCGGTGCCCGGCGGATCGCTGCGGCCATGTCCGAGCAGGTCGAGAACCAGGACGCGACGCCCTTTCGGCAGGCGGGGCAGTACGTCCTGCCAGATGCGGGAGGAGGTAAAGGCACCGTGAATGAGGACGATCGGATCGCCCGCGCCGCGCGATCCGGACGCGTAGCAATACTGCCGGACCCCGCCGAGATCGATGAATTCGCCGCGCATCAGCGGGGCGCGTGGGGACGAGGGCAAACGGGAGACATTGGGAACACAGTACCAGTGAACGGGGCAGGCGCAAAGAGTGTGCGCCTGCCCGCGGGGCTTAGAGACCGCCTCGACGGCCAGGCATGGCGGCCAGGTTCTTGTCATAGACCTCGGCCTGTTCAAGCGTGAGGAGCGCGCGAATGGCCTTCCGCTCCTCCGCCTGATCGGCCTGCATCTTTTCGCGATCCATGGTGCCGCTCTGCATCATCTCCCGCTGCTTGGCGCGGGTGGCGGTCTGAATGGTGTCGATCCTGGCCGTCTGTTCCACGGTCAGCGTGATGTCCTTGAACATCGCGGCGCGCATCTGGGCCTGACGCTCGGCCATGTTGGCGCCGCCGCGACCGCCACCACCCCCACCGCCACCCTGCGCGAAGGCGGGTACGGCGAGGGTGAGCGATCCGACGGCAACGAGGAGGCGAAGAGTGTGGTTCATAAGGAGAGTCCGGTAAGTGTCGAAGGACACGGCGAGGGGCGCGGTCGCGCGCACTGCGAGTCTATTATAGGAAAGAGACGGTGGTCGGCGGCGATTGTTAAGCGGTTCGTAGTCGCCTCTAGCGGAACGGCGCTTGCGGGGTACAATAGGACATTGTGACCCTTCCTCCATTTGATCCGCTCCCAGTGCCGTCCGAGTTGCCTTCGGTCATGCCTGAGCCTCCGGCGTTTTTGGTTCCGCCATCACCCGTGGTCGCGGCGCCGCCGTCGCCAGCCCGTGTTCCGATCACGTGGATGATGAAAAGTGGCTCTTCATCGGTACAGTACCGCGCCATCAACGAGCTGGTGAAGAGCCCGCCGTCGGATGCGACATGGCCGGTGGTGCCATACGCCAGCCACATCGGCCTTCAGCTGCTGATGATGCAGGATCGCGACGGCACGTGGCCCGGCGGGATGCTCACCGTCCCTGATGGACAGAGCCTGATCGGCGTGGGAACGATTCCGGCCTATCGGCGCTTGCTCGAGCTTGGATGGGATCCGGAAGGGCCCGCCTTGTCGGCCACCAAACGGCTCTTGTTCCGGCTGCTGGCGCAGGATGACGACCCGAGTTTTCTGGCGGAACTGACGCCGGCCACCTGGGACGAAGATCTGATTCAGCGTGGCCGATTGTTGCTTCGGGAAGCGGCGGCCGCCGCGCTGGCGCAGGCGGGCTACGAAAACGATCCGCGGCTCCGCGGGGCTGCCCATCGGCTCACGGACCGGGTGTGGACCTATCTCAAATCCCCGCTCGCCCAGAAGCCGTGGGTGCGGGTGGGTAATCAGCACCAGCTGCCGCCCGAAGCGGCGCCCCCGTCGTACCATCTGCTGACCATGCTATCGTTCATGCCGCAGTTCCGCAGCGAACGGTACGAGCTCATGGACCGGCTGTTCGATCACCTCTCGCAGCAATGGCCGCGTCAGCAGCCGCTGCAGCAAGTGGGACCGCATCTGTTGGAGCAGCCCCATTACGTGATGGGCGATTTCCTGCCTTCACGGCACGTTATGGACGGCGATATGCCGTCCGCCCTCGCCTGGCTCGAAATGATGACCCGCCTGGGCTTCCTCAAAAAGCACGACGGCTGGTCCAAGCTCCTGGACCGTCTGCTGGATGATCGGGATCGGAAGGGCATTTGGACGCCCCCCCGCTCGGTGGTGATGCCTGTGAGCGTCCCGGGGTGGTCCTGGCCAGCGATGCCGCTCACCGATTCAGCGTCCGGAGAGGACCCCCACAAGGCGATCTCGGTGGATGTCTCGTTCCGACTGGCGCTCATTGCGGCATTGTCGGGACGAGGAATTGAATTGGTGTGACGTGCCGAACGCGATATAGTGATTAGCTTTCGGGACTACACATGACACTCATCGATCCTGACACGCTCGTCGGCGACCTGACCTTCGCCGACCTGGGCCTCGCCCAGCCCCTGCTCGACGCCCTGCATGATGCCGGCTACGAGCGCCCCACGCCTATTCAGCGCGAAGCCATTCCGGTGGCGCTGAAAGGTCGTGATCTCATTGGCCTCGCCCAGACCGGCACCGGCAAAACTGCCAGTTTTACGCTGCCGGTGGTGCATCGGCTGCTGGGCGGACCGCGCCGCACTCGCGTGCTGGTGCTCACGCCCACCCGCGAGCTGTGCCTGCAGGTGGAAGAGAGCATCCGCAAATACTCCAAATACGCCCCGGTGGATGTGATCCCGGTGTTCGGCGGCGTGGGGTACGAGCCACAGGAGCGCGCGCTGCGCTCTGGCGTGGATGTGGTCGTGGCAACGCCGGGCCGCTTGCTGGATCACCTCGAAAAGCGGAACGTGGACTTCTCGTTCCTTGAAACGCTGGTGCTCGACGAAGCCGACCGAATGCTCGACATGGGATTCGCGCCACAGCTCAACCGCATCGTCGAGCAGATCCCGCGCTATCGGCAGACGCTGTTGTTCAGCGCCACAATGCCTCCTGAAGTCGAGGCGCTGGCCCGCAAGTATCTGCGGAAGCCGGTCGTGGTGCAACTCGGTCGGCGCTCTTCGGCGGCCACCACGGTCACCCACGCCGTGTATCCGGTGCCGCGTCACCGTAAGAACGAATTGCTCGTGCATCTGCTTACCGCCTCCGTGCATGATTCCGTGCTGGTGTTCACCCGCACCAAGAGCGGCGCGGATCGCGTAGTGTCGGATCTCGAGCGGGCGGGGATTCACGCGGGGGCGATGCACGCGGACAAGTCGCAGCGGGAGCGGATGGCGGCGCTCGAAGATTTCAAGACGGGCAAGCTGCGCGTTCTTGTGGCCACCGATATTGCGCAGCGCGGGCTCGATATCTCGGGTATCTCGCACGTCATCAATTTCGATGTGCCGCAGCAGCCGGAAGACTACGTGCACCGGATCGGGCGTACCGGGAGAGCGGCCGCAACCGGTGATGCCTACACGTTCATGTCGGCTGAAGACATCGGCATGGTGCGTACGATCGAACGCACCATCGGGCAGGAAATTCCGCGCGTCAGCGTGCCGGGCTTCGACTTCGGTACGGTGGCGGGCTAACCGCTGCGATTCCCGCAGCATCGCGACCTCACCTGCCGTCCCGTACCCGGCCGAGACGCGAGATCACGATCGTGTCCTGCCGAGCGCCGCGCGTAAGGAGGAGGCGCAGGTTGGACGCGCCGACGCCTAGCCCCGCCGGCCCGTAGGCCATGGAGTCACGCGTGGCCTCCAGCCGGACATTGGTGCGGGACAAGTCGGTGCGGGCAATGGTGTCCGAGCCGCGATGCACCAGCACGCGCGCCGGTGACGATTCGAAGCGCACGGCCACCCGCGTGCTGTTCGCCACGGCCTGATCGCGGGCGAACGCCAGCAGATCTCGGACCTCCCGCGCGGCCGAGTGCACGGCCGCCGCGTTGAGCAGCCGTGCGCCGCCTACGGCAGTCACCGCCAGCAGCACGCCCAGCAGGCTAAGCACGAGCATCTGCTCCAAAAGTGTGGTCCCACGTCGCGGTTGCGTGTATATCACGGGGGATAGATGACATCACCGTTCCTGTGGCGTGTCATCCTTTGGCGGCGCGCACCATCCTGAGCGTGCGGCCGCCTCGAACCTCCGCTGGAGGAGTTGCGCCCCATGTCCACTTTCTCTCGTGTTGCGCTCTTTCTGGGCGTCGCGGCGGCCGTGCTCGCAGCATGCAGCGGCGGGATCCCCCCACCGACCAGCGAACTGTCGTCGGGGCAGGCGGTCCTCGACCTCGGCACCATGGTGGGGGATCCGCGGGAGGAGAATGCCAGGCTGCAGGCAGAGATCGACTCGCTCCGTGGCGCGGTGGCCTACCAGGACACCATACTCCGGCTACTGGCCGCCGGGGTCGGGCTCAACATGCGTGGATCTCAGCCGTACGCCTCCTGACACGGTGAATGCACCGTCCACGCGGTACATTCTTTCATTCACCTTCTTCCACTCGGCCGATTTCTTCCGATATGCGGATTGCGATATCTACCGGCGGCGGCGACGCCCCGGGTCTCAACGCGGTGATTCGTGCCGCGGTGCTCTCAGCGCGTACCCGCGGCTGGGATGTCCTCGGCATAAAACGAGGCTACGCCGGATTGCTCGGTGAAGATGAAATTGTGCCACTCACGGCCAACAGCGTGCGTGGCATTGCCAGTCAAGGCGGCACCATCATCAAGACCACAAACCGCGGCAGTCCGTTTGCGTATCCCATCCAGCAGCCAGACGGCAGCTGGATCGAGATTGACCGGTCGGACGAGTTGGTGGAAAACGCGCGGAATCTCGGCATTGAAGCGATCATCGCCATAGGCGGCGACGGCTCACTGAAGATCGCCTCGCAGCTCGCGGCCAAGGGGATGCGGATGATCGGCGTCCCCAAGACGATCGACAACGATGTGGCTGGGACGGTGACCACCTTCGGGTTCGACACGGCGGTAAACACCGCAATGGAGGCGATCGACAAGTTGCACACCACCGCCGAGTCGCATGACCGGGTCATGGTGCTGGAGGTAATGGGACGCGAAGCCGGCTTTATCGCCTTGCACGCTGGGGTGGCCGGCACGGCTGACGTGATCCTGATCCCGGAAATCCCGTGGGATATCGAGTTTGTTTGCGAGAAGATCATGGCGCGTGATGCCGCCGGCAAACAGTTCAGCATCGTCGTGGTCGCCGAAGGGGCCAAGTCGCGCGGTGGGAGCGCGTCGATCATCGGGGCGTCGCTGCCTGGTCAGGACCGTCGTTTGGGCGGAATCGCCGAGCGGTTGGGCTTTGAGATTCAGCGATGCACCGGCAAGGAAACACGGTCGATGGTACTCGGGCACTTACAGCGCGGCGGGTCGCCCACCGGCTACGATCGTTTGCTGGCCACACGCTTTGGCGCCGCCGCAGTGCAGGCCGTGGCCGACAAGCAATGGGGGCACATGGTGGCGCTGCAGTCGCCGCACCTCGTGACCATCCCGATTGACGACGTGCTCAGTGAGACGAAGCGGGTCGATCCGGCACACGACATCGTCCGTGCTGCGCGCATGATGGGGATCAGCTTCGGCGATCGCTGAGGGACGCCTGACGAGGACACTCCGCTGTCACCGCATGGGGACGGCGCGAGGGGCGTCTGTCGCTCACCCCTCGCGCCAGCGGGTGCTGCTGCCGATACTTACAGCGAATTCGTGGCCGGGGTCGCCACTCTGCAAGGGGTGGCATGAGACCTGCACTTGACGATGGCCAGGATGTCCGCCGGCGCTCCGTGGTGGACGGCGCGTGATGTCTTGAAGGAGGACCTGATGACCAAAAACCAGCTGTTCAGTCTCGTGACCGTGGCCGCGTTGGGCGTGTCGCTCGGCGCAAAGCGTGCATCCGCACAGCCGAAGAGCGAGAAGACGGATACGCGTGCTGAGAAGACCGACATCCCCAAGCAGTACGAGCCACCGGCTGGTATGTGCCGGGTGTGGATGGACGGTGTGCCACCCGCGCAGCAACCGGCACCGACCGATTGCGCCAGCGCCGTACGGAACAAGTCGGCCAACGGCAAGGTGGTGTATGGTGCGGACGATGCGAAGGGAGTGAAGCCGGGGGATAAGTTGCCCGTGAAGAGCTACAGTCGGCCAGTGAAAGGGCCGCCGCTGATCCCGCCCGATATCTCGCAAGCGGATCCGCGAGCCCGCGAGGCGTGGGAAGCGAAGAAAGTATCCGATGAGCAGTTGCACGGAGATCGGCCGGCGACCATGTCGCCGGCTTCGTCGTTTCCTGGAGGTGCGGTGTTACCGCCGGGGCCCGGATCGTCATATGGCGGGTTCGTGACGCCGGGTGGCGTGGTGGTGCCGGGCGGGGTGAATGATCCGCGCTACTTCAACAATGCACCCGGCGTCCAGCCTCCTGGCTTCGGCTCATCCAGCTGTCTCGATCGGGACGGCGACGGATGGTGCGACGACTCGCGTTTTGGTCCGCCGGTGTGCCTCGACAAGGATCGCGACGGCCGCTGTGATGACCTGCCGGGCTTTGCATCACAGGCCTATCCGCAGGTGCTGCCGCCGATGCGCGCCGTGCTGGATGTCATGCAGGGACGCCCCAGCACGGACATCATGCAGTGGCTGGGGACGAACGAGTTCATCGTGCGGGTGCCTGACCAAGGGCGAGGTGGGACGCCGTGGCGCGCGATTTTTCTCGATCAGCGCAATGAGCTGCTGCAGGTGTGGACCGACGTGAATCGCGATGGGCGCGCCGACCGCGTGGAGATCTTTCGCGATGGCCAGCGGGTCAAGCTGATTCAGCGCTAGCGCACCATCAGATTGGGGCCGGAGCAAGGCGCGGGCGCCTTTGCCCGCGCCTTCTGTGCTAAATTGAGGAGTGCGTACTCCTAGCGATCGTTACCTCCCGCCCGACCACGATGCGTACGTGGCGGCGAAGCCGCCCACTGGGCGTGTCATTGTCATTGCCCCTACGCGGGCCGCTTGCGAAACGATCGAGCTCGCGGTGGGTTTGCATCTCGACACGTTCCTCGAACGGACGCGCGGTGCAGATTTGCGTGCGCTGGCGGCGAGCGGTCACGGTTTCGGCATTGTGGCCGGCACTGGCACCGGAAAAACGCTGGGCATCCGCCCAATTGCCGAAACTATACTCGGTACGACGGTGCTCAAGGTGGGCGTGGTGAATCGCGAACGTGAAGCTACCCCCGACACGCCGTCGTGGAACGTGGTGATCATTACCACCGGTATCGCGCGACGCTGGTTTCAGGACGATGACATCCAGCCGCAGGATACGCTGATCGTCGACGAGATCCATCAGACGAGTGCGGAGCTTGAGCTCTGTCTCGCGCTCGGCAAGCGGGTGGGGTGCCGGTTTATCTGGCTGTCTGCCACGGTGGATCCCACGTTTTACTCGCACTACCTGAATAGCGTCGACGTGTTGCAAGTCTCCGTGTTCGACGCAACCAAAGCCGCCAAGGTCGAGGTGGAGCGCAAACAACCGCTCAACTTCCTGGATGACAAGTTCCTGCAGAAGATCGCGAAATCCGAACGCGGCGTGGCGATTTTTCTGCCAACGCGCGCCGGGGTGGAAGAGGCGGCCGAGTGGGTGCGCTCGCGATACCCGCGCATCGCGGCGGCTCACTATCATGGTGGCGAGCCGATTCGTGTCATCCGCCCGTTTCTTGAAGGCACAGTACCCAAGCCGTTCTTCCTTGCGATGACGGCGGCGGGGCAGAGTGCACTCAATGTGCCGGGGCTGGATACCGTGATCATCGACGATACGCGGTTCACCAATGTGATCGACCGCGGACGCAACGTGCTGACGCGGGTGCATCTGGGCGCAAACGAAATTTTACAGATGGCCGGGCGCGTCCACGGGCGCGTTGCGAACGGTCGCGTTCATATCCTGAGTGATCGCGACATCCGCTTCGAAGCGCTGCGCCCCACGGCACCTGACTTTCAACTCGCGGGTGACAGCGAACGGGTAGCGCTCACGTGCGCCGGCCTGGGCGTGCGGGCGGATGCGCTGGAATTGCCGGTGCCGCTGGATCGGGTGGCGTATCGCCGCGCGCTCGTGCACTTGGAGTCGCGTGGGCTGGTGGAAAACGGACGTCTCACGAAGTACGGGCGCGCGGTGGAAGCGCTGCCTGTAGAACGTGCGTGGGGGGAACTGATCGTCAATGGCGACGATGAGCTGCTCCCGATGCTCGCGGTGACGAGTGGCATCGACTCACTGCATCGCATGACTCGTGAAGGGCGCGATCTGGAAGGGCTGGTGGTGCGTGGGAGCGACCATCTGACGGCCTACAACGTGTACGCGGAGGGGTTCCGCACGGCGGGGTCCATCGGCTCCGTGTACGGGCTGCCGCGTCATCAGTTTGAGCCCGGCACCATCGCGACGTGGGCCGAGCGGCGCGGGGTGCTGGTGAAGTCGCTGGAAGATGCGGCGCTGGCCATGGCGAGTGTGTACCGCTCGGTCGGATTGCCGTTGCCAACACATCTGCCGCTGGTGCGGCAGGAGATGCAGCGCAAGTTTGCCGATCTGCTCGCGCGCTTCATGCCCTTCGATCTGGTGATTGAAGAGCAGACGGCGGAGGGACACGAAGCGCGGGTGAGCAAGACCAGCGTGTGCGGGAGTTGGGGCGCGGTGGCAGGACCGCTGCGCTACTTCGCCGACCGACAGGGGGTCGCGCGGGCAAGCATTGAAGGCACGCAGCTCTCCATCGAGTTGATCAAGCAGTACGCGCAGCGCCATCCGCCCGAGCTCCGGCTGGATTTCGAGCGGAAGCATTCGCCGGTGGTCTTGCAGCGGCGGGTCACATACTATGGCTTCGAACTCTCGCGGGAAGTCGAGGCGCTGCCGGAGTTTGCGCCGGAGATGGCGCCAGCGGCGCGCGCACTATTGGCCGACGCGGCGGCGCGTGGCGAATTGCGCCATCCGTCGGTGCGCCGGAACCAGCCGGTGGTAGAGGATGTGCGCGAGGTGTGGCGCCGGTTGGGCGGCACCACCACGCGGCTGGGGCAGGCTGAACTGGCGGCTTGGTATCTCGTGCAGTTCGGCGATGCGACCAACTGGGAACAGATACGTGCATTGCCGCTCAAGCTCGATCGACGCGTGTTCGTGACCGAGGCGCAACTCGCGGCGGCACAGGCGCTCCCAGGTGCGGTGGAGCTGCGCGACCGCACGGTGTCGCTGGAGTACGACGTGGAGGAACATGACGGCGTGCCGCTGGGCGTGGTGCGGCTTCGGTTGCCGGAGAAGTTGGCGCGCTCGGTCGTGCAGGAGGAGCTGCCGGTGCTGGATCGCCCGCTGCGGTTCGTGGTGCCGCGCGGACAGCGCGGATCGGTGCACGCGTCGACGCTCGGCGCGCTTATCGATGCGCTCGACGCCCCGTTTACGCCAGCGGAGCGGGAGCAGAGCCACGAGCAGGAGCGGGGCCGTCGTGGCCGCCCAGAGCGCGGGCGGCAGAGTGGACCGGGCGGGCAGCGCGGTGGCGCTCGCGGCGATGGGCGCGACGGCGGACGCGGCAACGGGGGCGGAGGCCGCAGCGGGGGACGTCCGCACCCCGGCAAGGGACGCCGACCGCGATAGGCGGAGCGGCGGCTCGCTGGCCGCTACCCGAGCACGCGTACGTCGGATGTGATCACTGGCCGTGCTGCCTGCGACTGCCTCACAAACTGCTCCACGTCGGCAGAGGGTAGCGGTCGGCTGTACAGGTAGCCTTGCCCGATATCACACCCGATGGTGTGAAGGAACTCCTGTTGCGCGATCTCCTCCACCCCTTCAGCGACGACTTCGACGGACAGCGATTTTGCGAGCGAAACGATGGTGCGTACAAACGCCGCATCCCGATCTCCATCTTTGATACGTTGGATGAACGACCGGTCAATCTTGAGCTCATCCACCGGGAAGTACTGCAGGTGGCTGAGCGACGAGTATCCGGTGCCGAAATCGTCGAGGGCGAGTCGGATACCAAGTTCTTTGAGCTTGGTGAGTTTAGCCAGCGCTTCTTCGGGTGAACGCATGACGTCACTCTCGGTAATCTCGAGGATGAGGCGGCGCGGGTCGAGGCCGGAGAGTTCGAGCGCGCGACGGGTATCCTCCACCAGCGATTCACTGTCCAGCTGTTTCGCCGCCACGTTCACGCTCACCGATGGCAGTTCGTCGGTGAAGTCGGCCCAGCTGGCCGCTTGCTGACAGGCTTCGTACAGCACCCACCGACCCATCGGCACCACCATGCCGGTTTCCTCGGCGATCGGAATAAACTGTCCCGGGACAATGAGCCCCCGCTTGGGATGTTGCCAGCGAACGAGTGCTTCGAAGCCTTTGAGGCGCCCAGTATCGATCCGCATCAGCGGCTGGAATTCGAGGAGAAATTGCTGGCGATCAATGGCGAATCGCATATCGGTCTCGAGCTCCATCCACTCCATCGCGTCGCGGTGCATGGAGAGGTCGAACAGGCGCGCACAGGCCTTGCCGGATGCCTTCGCGGCGTACATCGCTGTGTCGGCGTTGCGCAACACGGTGGCCTCATCGTCACGCGGATTCGCGATCGCGATCCCGATACTCACACCGACCACCACCTCACGCGCACCGAGGCGCATCGGCATGCGAAGCAGCGCAAGGAGGCGTTCTGCGAGGATGATCGGATCGTTATCGGAATCGACGGCTTCGATGACCACGGCGAATTCGTCGCCGCCCAGACGCGCCACGGTCTCACCGCTGCGCACCGAACTGGCGATACGACGGCCGACGATCTGTAGCAGCTCGTCGCCCACGGCGTGGCCGAGCGAGTCGTTGACGCGCTTGAAGCCGTCGAGGTCGAGCAGGATCACGGCAACCCGAGATTTACCGCGATCTCGGCGCTCGAGGGCATGGTGCAGACGATCGCGGAAGAGCACGCGGTTGGCGAGTCCGGTGAGGTCATCCTGAAACGCCTGCTTCACCAACTGGCCTTCCATCCGCTTCCGTTCGGTGATGTCCTGAATCATCCCGATCATCCGTCGCTCAGAGCCGTGAGTGACCAACGACACGGTGAGCTGACCCCACACCATATGCCCCTCTTTGTGGAAAAAGCGGCGTTCCACGGTGACGGAGTCGCGGCGGCCAGCGCGCAGTTCGCGGCCAAGCTCGCGCGCGGCGTCGACATCTTCTTCCGGCGAGAGGGAGATCGCCTGGCGGCCGATCAGCTCGTGGGGTTCATAGCCCAGAAGATCCTTCGACGCCGGATTCGCCTCGAGGATGGAGCCGTCGAAGGCGAGGACGTGAATGGCGATGCCGGCAAACTCGAAGAACGCACGGAAGCGGGCTTCGCTTTCGATACGCGCGCGCTCGGTTCGTCGCTCGGCGGTGACATCGCGCACGTGCACGAGCACCGCAGGCTTCGCATCCAGTTCCACGGTGTGGAACACGACCTGTGTAACGAGCAGCGTACCGCCAAGCGTATACAATTCCGTTTCGTTGACGATGTGGCTTTCGGGAACCGGCATGCCGCTGGCGAGCAAAAAATCCAATCGGCACGTGTCAGCGCCACACAGCTGTAGCGACGACACCGGTTGGTTCAGCACGTCAGCCGTACGATGTCCGAAGAGATGCTCGGCGGCATGGTTCCACGCGATGATGTGCCGGGTGTCACAGGTGATTGCAAACATCGCCATCGGACTTTCGTCGAAGAGCAATCGATAACGGTTCTCGCTCTGCTGCATGCGCTCGTAGCGGCTTTGCAACTCGTTCGAGAGTTCGTCCATTGCCGCGGCGCCGAGGTCGCGCTCGTGATCAACATCGTGCAGCAGGGTGCTGACAGCACTGAGCACCGGCATGAGCTCTTCGGCCACCAGCGCACTGCCCAGATGTCGGCGTAATTGGCGTTCGACGTACGGATGCATCACGCGTGTTCGCCGATGGTGGGAACGGTCATTCGCATGAGGCGTACAATGCTGCACTCGGGATTTTTCCCGGTGAAACGCAAGGAGCCGGATGCGTCCTCCACTCCGAGTAAGGTGCGGACGGTCGCGGGCGCACCAACCGGGCCAACGCTCAGGACGAGCTGCACAGCCGAATCCGGTTCGGCCGGTATGGCGGGTGACCACGGCGTCGTGAGCGTCCGTCTATAAGCTTGCAGTGGCATCGTCGGGATTGAGCGGAAGTCAGCCGGCAGCGAACCCGCGGCCGGGATTTGTGTCGGAAGTGCTGCGCGTGACGTGGTGCGTCTCGCTTCGTTCTACGGTGAAGCCGCGTGCGAGGTAATTCGGTAAAGCTGCCGGTGCACCCAGTGTGCAGGTGTGTAGCCAGACACGCGATGCGCCCAGCGCGAACGCAGAACGCACGGCCTGTTCGACGAGCCAGCCCCCGAGGCCCCGTCCGATCCACGCCGGCATGAGTCCGAGGTAGACGATTTCGACCGAGCAGTCATCATGTTGCACCAACTCCAGCAGGCCGGCGTCCCATGAGGGGATGTCTGCGGATTCGTCGACCACCGCGCAGATGCGAGTGTCGGCGCGTAGCAAGTATTCCTGCATACGGTTTTGGTCCCATCCGTCACGATCATTCCAGTGCCAGGTCTGCCCCACGTCCCGGTACAGGCCGGAAAGACCGGCTGGTCCTAAGTCTGTAGGCGGCATGAGGGATTCGAGTAAGCAACAGCACGGAGGTAG
>Ga0105045_10003446_pt1 | contig 13577 bp, 10 predicted proteins | sample MAT02_FD_78089 | JGI IMG/M metagenome (GOLD analysis project Ga0105045, IMG submission 78089) | Freshwater microbial communities from Lake Fryxell liftoff mats and glacier meltwater in Antarctica - MAT-02 (megahit assembly) | ecosystem: Environmental > Aquatic > Freshwater > Ice > Liftoff...
ACCTTGGCGCGGCCGATCATCGGCATCAGGGTCATGCCCGCCTCCATCACATGCTCGACCATCGGCAGGTTGCCGCGCGAGGCGTAGCTTGCATAGAAATCGAGATCGCCGCCGAACACCAGACCGCCCTTGTCGGACTGGCTCATGTAGAAGTGACCCATGCCGAAACTGACGACGTGGTTGATGACCGGCTTCAATCCTTCGGTGACGAAGGCTTGCAGGATGTGTGATTCGATCGGCAGGCGCATTCCGGCCATGGCCGCGACCTGGGATGACCGCCCCGCCACGATGATCGCCACCTTTTTGGCGCGGATCGCGCCCCGCGTGGTCCGCACGCCGCGCACCACCCCATTTTCGATGTCGATACCGGTCACTTCGCAGTTCTGGATCAGATCGACACCCCGACTGTCGGCCCCGCGCGCATAGCCCCAGGCCACCGCATCATGCCGCGCCGTCCCGCCGCGCGGGTGATAGAGGCCACCGTAGATCGGAAAGCGGGTCTGTTCGTAATCCAGATAAGGCAGATGTTCGCGCACCCCTTCGCGGTCCAGCAGGATCGCGTCGTCGCCCTGATTGATCATCGAATTGCCGCGCCGCACAAAGGCGTCGCGCTGACCGTCGGAATGGAACAGGTTGATCAAACCGCGCTGCGAATGCATCACGTTGTAGTTCAGTTCCGACTCCATCTGCTCCCACAGCTTCAACGAATGGCTGTAGAATTCGGAGTTGCCGGGCAGCACATAATTGGCGCGCACGATGGTGGTGTTGCGCCCGATGTTGCCCGACCCGATATGCGACTTTTCCAGCACCGCGATGTTGGTCATGCCGTGGTTCTTGGCCAGATAGAACGCGGTGGACAGCCCGTGCCCGCCACCGCCGATGATGATCGCGTCGTATTCGGCCTTGGGGGCCGGGTCGCGCCACGCGGGCGTCCAGCCCTTGTTGCCGAACAGCCCTTGGGTGATGACCTTCAGCCCCGAATACCGCATACGTCCGTTCCTTTGCCCGATGCCCCATAGTGGCGCGGCAGGCAGACCGGGCCAAGGGGGACTGTTGAACCTCGGCCAAGAAAAACCTTGCCCGAGGCCGACAGATCATGTCGCAATTGGCGGACAGGCGTGCGGCATTCTGACGACACAGCGGAAATCGGCGGTGCACGGGCGAGGTCGGCAAACCGTGGAAATTCGTTCCAAAGTCGCGACAAGATTATGTCGAAGGTGATTCGAATCTGGCTCAAAACCCGCCCGCTTTCTGGCCGGATTGCGGCCACCTTGTCGCCAGTTCCCGCACAATCCCTGCGCCCCGACAGCATCGTTTCCGACTGACTGCGGTGCATACCCGGTCTGCCGCCTTTGCCACAATTTTGCCTTAACTTGAGGGCAGCGCGGTGGCGTTGGGGTGACTTTTTGCAGACCGGATCAAGCCGTTCTGCCTGTGCCGGGGACCGCTGCCATGTTGGAATTTTCGATGCTTTCTGCCCTTCGCCACCAGACGCGCCGGTTCCGGCGCGACGAGGACGGCGCTCTGGTCATCTTTGCGCTGATGCTGTTTGTGCTGATGGCGATGATGGGCGGGTTTGCGATTGACCTGATGCGCCATGAAGAACGCCGCACCCAGTTGCAGAACAGTCTGGACCGCTGCACCCTGATGGCCGCCAGCCTGACGCAGTCGCTGGACGCCGAGGGCGTGGTCGTCGACTGCATGGCGAAATCCGGTCTGGCGGACGAATTGGAGGATGTGCAGGTCACTCAGGGACTGAACTTCCGCAACGTTCAGTCGCAAGGCCGGGTCGATACCAACCCGATCTTCCTGCACATGATGGGGATCGACGAATTCGACGCCCTGGGCGCGGCCGGGGCGGAACAGCGGATCACCAATGTGGAAATCGTGCTGGTGCTGGATGTGTCCGGCTCGATGGAAGGAGCCAAGATCGCGAACCTGCGCGCGGCGGCGTCCGAGTTTGTCCAGACCCTGCTGGCGAACGATACCGACGACCGGTTCAGCGTCACCATCGTGCCCTATAATGCGCAGGTGAACGTCGGCCCGACGTTGCGCGCCAAATACAACGCCACCCATCTGCACGGTGTGCAGGACGTGAACTGTCTCGAAATTCCCACTTCCGCCTATACCAGTTTGAACCTGTCGCGAACCCTGCCCTTGCCGATGGCCGCCTTTGCCGATGTGACCTCAAACACCAGCGGGACGAACAGCTATGTGGACCACAACAGCTCCGCCTCGGCGACGATGAACCCGGCCCGCCCGTTTTGCCGCAACACGGCGGCCAACGTCGTGCGGCTGCCCTCCAATAACGTCGCGCAGCTTCAGTCACAGATCAACGCGCTGCAGGCGGGGGGCAACACCTCGATCACCCTGGGGATGAAATGGGGCGTCGCGCTGATCGAACCCGGCGCGCGGGGCATGTTTTCGGAATTGATCAATGAAGGTGCGATCCCGGCCCACTTCGCCGGACGCCCGTTTGACTGGACCGATGACGACGCAATGAAGGTCATCGTCCTGATGACCGACGGCGAGCATGTCTCGCACAACAAGACCGCCGACGCCTACAAGACAGGTCCGTCACCGATCTGGCGGTCGTCCGGCGATGGGACCTATTCGATCTTTCACGCCAGCCGCCCCGGTCCCAACCAATTCTGGGTGCCCCACCGCAACGAATGGCGCGCCGGCGCTTGGAACTCTGGCGGCGGTGTCATTCCGCAGACCTGGCAGGATATCTGGGCACGGCAACGGCAAACCTGGGTCGCTTGGCAGTTGTATGCCCGCGCCTTGGGCACCAACGACAGCACCCGCAACTCTGCGTATAACGCCACGATGTCGACATTCCAGCAGCAATACGCCTCGTTCGGCACGATGAATGCCCAACTGCAACAGTCCTGTGCGCTGGCCAAAAATCAGGATGTCATCGTCTATGGCATCGCCTTCGAGGCCCCGGCCAACGGTCAGACGCAGATCGCCGCCTGTTCAAGTTCGCCCGCCCATTACTTCAACGCCACCGGGCTGGAAATTCAGACCGCTTTCCGCACCATTGCCAGCAACATCACACAGCTGAAACTGACTCAGTGACGCAATCGAGGCGGGAATGTGGACATGATTCGGCGATCCTTGTCAAAACAGCGCGGCGCTCATCGGTTGTGGGGACCGCCCTACCGCCTTGGAAACAATCCATCCCGGTCGGCCGGACTGTTTCCTCGACCCTCTGATTTTCCAAAACCTGGTCTCCTCCAGACCCGTCCGCGCCACATTTTTGCCCAAGCGGCAGGCCTTATTGGCCCCTGCAGAAGGTCCGATTTCCCCGTGCTCCATGGGGTCACTCGGGACCGCAGAGGTCAAAGAAATGCTGGTGACGTTGGGTATGTGCAAACGGAAGATGTCAGGCGTGGTGCGGGCCGCAACCCGGGCCGCACGGCTGTTCGGGCGGGCCGAGGACGGCACTTTGGTGATATTCGCCCTGATGCTGTTCGTGTTGATGACCATGATGGGCGGTCTGGCGATTGATCTGATGAAATACGAACAAACCCGCACCACCTTGCAGAACACGCTCGACAGATCGACTCTGGCGGCAGCCTCGCTGACCCAGAAGCTGGACCCGAAGTCCGTGGTAAACGACTATGTCGCGAAGGCAGGCATGTCGGAGTTCCTGACCGGAGTTGAAATCGTCGAAGGCCTCAACTTCCGTCAGGTGATCGCCAAAGCCACCGCCGATGCCGAGCCCTATTTCCTGCACATGGTCGGGATCGAAGAGCTGAATGCCAAGGGTGTGTCGGGCGCCGAACAACGGATCAGCAACGTCGAGATTGTTCTCGTGCTGGATGTGTCAGGGTCGATGCAGGGTGCCAAACTCACCAACCTGAAAGCCGCCGCATCGGAGTTTGTCCAAACCCTGATGGCAAATGATCTTGATGACCGCTTCAGCGTGGCGATCGTGCCGTACAATGCGCAGGTCAACCTGGGTGCCACGCTGCGCAGCAAGTACAACGCCACGTTTGTCCACGGAGTGACGAACATCGACTGCCTCGAAGTCCCGTCGGGCGCCTATTCGACCATCGGCATGTCACGCACACTCGCCATGCCGATGTCGGCCTTTGCGGATCCGATCTCGAACACCACGCGCAACACAACTTACGTCGCCGCAACTTCCACGCACGGCTCCACCGGCGCCACGATGATCGCAAACGAGGCGTTCTGCCGCAACACGGTCGCCAATATCGTGCGCTTGCCGTCAAATAACGTGACCGTTTTGAGGGCGCAGATCAATGCGCTGGTGGCGGACGGCAACACCTCGATCATGCTGGGCATGAAATGGGCCACTGCCCTGATCGAACCTGGTGCGCGCGGGATGTTCAACGAGTTGATCACCCAAGGTGCCATTCCGGCCAAGTACAGTGGCCGCCCGTTTGACTGGAGCGATCAGGAGGCGATGAAGGTCATCGTATTGATGACGGACGGTGAACATGTGGCACACCCCCTGACCAACGACCCGTACAAGACCGGGACGGCACCGATCTGGCGGTCAACCGGGGACGGCAACTATTCCATCCTGCATACCACCCGGCCCGCCCCCAACCAGCACTGGGTGCCGCATCTGGGCACATGGCAGGCAACCGCGTGGAATTCCGGATCGGGGGTTGTGCAGCAGACGTGGCAGAGCGTCTGGTCGGCGCAGCGGCAAACCTGGGTGGCGTGGCAGTTGTACGCCCGCGCCTTGGGAACGACGGATGCGACCCGTAACACATCTTACACCAACACGATGAACCTGTTCCGCTCAAACAATGCGTCCGCAGGCACGATGAACGCCCAGTTGCAGCAGTCCTGTACGCTGGCCAAGACGAATGGCGTGATCGTGTATGGCATCGCCTTCGAAGCCCCGACCAATGGCGCCGCGCAGATTTCGGCCTGCGCTTCGTCGTCGTCGCATTACTTCAACGCAACCGGGTTGCAGATCACCACCGCGTTCCGTGCCATCGCCAGCAACATCAGTCAGTTGAGGTTGACCCAATGACAACCGCCGCGACCCCTTTTGCGCCTCCTTCTGCGACCCCCCGCACGAAAACCGCCGCCAGACCCGGCCTGTTCCGCCGCCTGTTTACCCGCGTGCGGTCCGAGGATGGCACCGCCTCGATGGAATTCGTGCTGGTCATCCCGATTCTGCTGACCATCTTCATGGCCTCGTTTGAAAGCGGGCTGCTGATGGTGCGGTCGATCCTGCTGGAGCAGTCGGTCGACATGACGATGCGCAACCTGCGCTTGGGGCATTATCCGGGCGTCGATGCGGACGAGCTGAAATCCGAAATCTGTTCGCGCACCATCATCTTCGCCAATTGCGAGGCGAACATCATGATCGAGATGACACGGGTCAGTACATTGACCTTTGCCATGCCCGCAACCAGAATCTCATGCGTGAACCGCGAAGAGGAGGTTCAACCGGTCCTGACCCTGCAGATCGGCCAGCAGAACGACGTGATGCTGATGCGGGTCTGCATCATTCAGGACCTGATCTTTCCGACGACGGGAATCGGCCTCGGCCTGCCCAAGGATGCGGGCGGCGGGCTTGGCATGGTCACCGAGACCGCTTTTGTGACGGAACCGATCTGATGGAGGATGCGATGCGACATCTGTTGATCCGCCTCAAGCGGTTCGGACGCGAAGATCGCGGCGGCCTGATCGCCGAAGCGGTCATTGTGCTGCCCTTCATGCTGTGGGCCTATATCGCGCTGTTCGTCTATTGGGATGCGTTCCGGTCGATCAACACCGTGCAAAAGGCTGCCTATACCGTGTCCGACATGATCTCGCGCGAAATGGCGACGATCTCTCCGGCTTATATCACCGGAATGGACACCATCCTGGAACGTCTGGTCGATGAAGATCAGGACGTGGCGATGCGCGTGACCAGCGTCACGTTCGACGGGGTCGACAACCGGAACGAGGTGCATTGGTCCCTGTCACCGGGCAACACGATGGCACCGTTGACCACCAGTTCGTTGCAGACTTTTGCAGGCCAGATTCCGACGATGGCCGATGGCGACTATGTGGTGATCGTCGAGGTCGCGGTGGCTTATGTGCCGACCTTCAACGTCGGCGTATCGGACATGACACTGAGCCAGTTCATCGTGACGCGCCCCCGGTTCATGCCGCGCATCTGCATGCAGGGCTACGTCTGTTCCTGACACGGCCGAGCAGCCGCACCCCGACGATTCTTTCGGACCCGCACAACGCGGGGGTGTTCGCACAGGGTCCGGCCGGCTAAGGTCGTGCTCATGAAAATCGCCCCGATGATCCTTGTCCTGCTCTTGTCGGCCTGTACGGACTTCCCCGAGGTTGACGCCGCTTCGCGCGATATCACCGGGTCCGCGCCCGCGCTGATCCCGCTGGATGGATTGCTCGACGCCCCTGCCCCGCAGGCACAGGCGCGGGGCGATGCGCTGGCGGCACGGGCCGCCGCGTTGCGCGGACGGGCGGCGACACCCTAGCCGCGCGTTGCAGAGGCGGCGCGAAACCGCTAACAGGCGGGCCAATGATCTGGCCTTGGGGAGTCTGTCGATGCCGCTTGAAGGGGTTTGTGGCCCGTTGCGTGTGGGAATTGCGGGTCTGGGCACCGTAGGCATGGGCGTGGTCAGAATCGTGCAGGACCACGCCGCCCTGATCGCCGCGCGAGCCGGACGGGAGATCGTGATCACCGCCGTCTCGGCCCGCGACCGCACAAAGGATCGCGGCGCAGACCTTTCGGATTATGCTTGGGAAGCCGATCCCGTGGCACTTGCGCAGCGCGCCGATGTCGATGTGTTCATCGAGGTAATGGGCGGTCACGACGGCCCCGCCAAACTGGCCTCCGAAGCCGCCCTTGCGGCGGGCAAGGACGTGGTGACAGCCAACAAGGCCCTGCTTGCGCATCACGGCCACGCGCTTGCCCTGACGGCCGAGGCGGCAGGCCGGTGCATCCGGTTCGAGGCGGCGGTGGCGGGCGGCATCCCGGTGATCAAGGCACTGACCGAAGGCCTTGCCGCCAACCGGATGCGCCGTGTGATGGGCGTGATGAACGGAACCTGCAACTATATCCTGACCCGGATGCAAAGCGCCGGTCTGCCCTACCCGCAGGTGTTCGAAGAAGCCCGCGCGCTGGGTTATCTGGAGGCGGACCCCAATCTCGACGTGGGCGGCATCGACGCGGGCCACAAGCTCAGCCTGCTGGCTGCAATTGCCTTTGGCACGCAGGTCGCCTTTGACAAGGTGGAGTTGGAAGGGATCGGCGCGATCAGCATCGACGATATCCGCCTCGCCGCTGACATGGGTTACCGGATCAAGCTGCTGGGCGTGGCGCAAATGACCGGGCGCGGTCTGGAACAGCGGATGACGCCCTGCCTTGTCCCCGCCGACAGCCCGCTGGGCCAGTTGCAGGGCGGCACCAACATGGTGGTCCTGGAAGGCGATTCTGTCGGCCAGATCGTGCTGCGCGGGCCGGGGGCCGGCACGGGCCCGACCGCCAGCGCCATCATGGGCGACGTGATCGACCTTGCGCGCGGGCATCGCGGCCCGGTGTTCGGCCAACCCGCCACCAGCCTTGCCAAACCCATCGCGGCCAGCACGGCCACGCCCGCGCCGCATTACCTGCGGATGACATTGCTCGACAAACCCGGCGCGCTGGCCAAGATTGCCACCTGTCTGGGCGAAGCAGGCGTCTCCATCGACCAGATGCGCCAATACGGCCACGAAGGCGTCAACGCCCCCGTCCTGATCGTGACGCACAAAGCGACGCGCGATGACATCTCGCACGCAATGACACTGTTCGGTGGCACAGGCGTTCTGGTCGGCGCACCTGTTGCGCTGCGAATCGAGGAAGTCTGATCAGCGGTTGGTGATCGCTTCTTCGTCACACAGAACGTCGATCAGACGCTCCATCTCGGCCCGGTGATCGGCTGGGGAGGCGGCAACGGGCGGGCGCTGCTTTTCGGCGACCACCGGCGGTGCATCCTTGGCGAAATGGGCAAAGAAGGTGCGCATCACATGCGCCACCCCTTCGGCCAGCACCTCTCGGCAGTCAGGGCCGAAGTAACGGCCCCGCACCTGCGGCGAGGTGATGATTTCATACGACGGAAAATAGGCGCACAGCGGCAGGCTCCGCGCCGCGTTGTCGGCAACCACCCGCAGCACCGCCTTCGACAGGGCAGTTGCCACAAAAACATGCCGATCCTCAAACGTAGCATTCAGTGGCACCGGAGAAACCGTCAGCAACAGCCGAACGCCGGGGTTTCTGGCGCGGACAAACGTCAAGGCCTCCATCAGATCGGCCAGCGATTCTGCCACGTCGAAATTGCGGAACCGCACCTGATCGGGGTCATAGGTCCCCCCTGCCACGCCGGGTGCCAGGGGATAAATCGCGCCGTCCCGCGTGTCTTCCCAACATTCGGTCAGACCCAGCGTAAAGACCATCACATCGCATTCCCCGACCGCGCGACGAATGGCTGCGAAATGCTGAACCCGGTCGGCGGCCAATTCCTCGGGCGACACGAACCCGTCAGGCTGGATCTGCGGGCGAAACGGGTCCACCACGCGGGTCGGGCTTCCCGGTTTGGGCCAATGGCTAGCAAGCGGCTGAAACGTGCCATAGGCGCGCTGCAACAACTGCAGAAACTGCCGGGTAGTATAGACATTGCCATAGCGCGCCGAAAACGCCCCATAGTTGAACTGGGTCGCCAGCGACGGCTCAAAGAGCGGATGCGCGGTTTCGGTGACAAAGTGGTTGAAGCCAGATTTCACCAACCCATGCGCCAGATGCTGGGCAAAGCAACTGCCCGCCGTCACCACCTTGTCGGTCCGCGATATCTTGAACGGCACTTCCGACACCGGATCGAACGCCAGCGGATCGGCAATGCCGGGATCATTCTTCCAGAACTGGCGGTCCGGCAGGCCAATATAGGGGTTCCTGCGTTTCATGCGGTTTTCCCCATCGTTTGCAAGGCCAAAGCCTCGATTCCATCCAGCACCAACTGCCCATAGGCGGCATTGCCATGTGTCGGGTCGGTATTCCAGTAACGCGCCGCCAACATCCCCGCGTCATCGCGCGCAGCGATCGGCGACGGCAAAAACGCCGCGTCAAGCACCTTGGCATGAGCGCGGAACATGGCCGACTGGAGACCATACATCGCCACCCGCAGCGCGGCAGACGAGACGCCATGCCCGATCTTGTCGACAAAGACGCCCGGATAGCGGGCAATATGCGCCGCATCCCCTGCAGGCGGCGGCGGGTCCAGCACGATGCGCAGCCTGGCTGGAAACATCTCGGCAATCGTCTGCGCCAGCCGCAGCGTCCGCTGGTGCCGCGCGTCGATATGCGCCTGCATCATGTCTTGCGGCACGAAATGCCCCTGCGGCACAGACGGCACCATGAAGAACGGCTCGGGATCGTTCATCAAGGACAGGACATTGTGAAAGTTGCCCTCCAGCGCAAAGCACAGCACGTCCGCCTTGGCAATCCGGCTGACCATCGCCTTGCGCGCCTCAGCATCGCGGGCGATATCGGCCTTTTCATGCCGCAGATTGACGATCCTGAATGCAGGCCGCACGGGGTCTTACGCGGCCCGGATCAGCGCGCCCACATGACTCATTCCGATGACGAGGTATGTCAGAGGCATTTTCCAACGACTCTCCAGATGGCTGTAAAAGGCTGCCCTAAAGCGTCCCACAACCCCTGCGGCAGGACAAGCAGTTTCCGGCTGCATGTTTTTAGCCGTCGCGGCAAGCCGCTTGTGGCAGACCGGGGTGGCGGGCTAAGGGAAAAGGGGCTTGGCCCATGCCGAAAGGAATCGCACATGACCGACGCCTCTCAATTTCAGGACCGTCTCTTGTCGCTGGGCCTTGCCCGTGTGTCAGAGGCGGCGGCGCTGGCCTCGGCGGCGCTGATCGGGCGGGGCGATGAAAAGGCGGCGGACCTTGCGGCGGTCAATGCGATGCGCCAGCAGTTGAACCTTTTGGACATCGCGGGCGTCGTGGTGATCGGCGAAGGCGAACGGGACGAAGCCCCGATGCTGTTCATCGGCGAAGAAGTCGGCACCGGACACGGCCCCGCGGTCGATATTGCGCTGGACCCGCTGGAAGGCACCACGCTGACCGCCAAGGACATGCCCAACGCCCTGACCGTCATCGCCATGGCCCCGCGCGGCACCCTGCTGCATGCGCCCGACGTTTACATGGAAAAGCTGGCGATCGGGCCGGGCTTTGCGGTCGACACGGTAACTCTTGCCATGTCGCCCACCGAGCGGGTTCATGCGCTGGCAAGGGCCAAGGGCGGGGTGGCATCCGATATCACGGTCTGCGTACTGGAACGTCCGCGCCACGAAGCAATGATCGAGGAAATCCGCCGCACCGGGGCCGCCATCCGCCTGATTACCGACGGCGACGTCGCTGGCATCATCCACTGTGCCGAGGCCCATATCACCGGGATCGACATGTACATGGGCTCCGGCGGCGCGCCCGAAGGCGTTCTGGCCGCAGCCGCCCTGAAATGCATGGGCGGGCAGATTTACGCGCAGTTGCTGTTTCGCAATGATGACGAACGGGGCCGCGCCCTGCGCGCCGGGATCACCGATCTGAACCGCATCTACACCCGCGACGATCTGGTGCGCGCCGACGTGATCTTTGCCGCAACCGGCGTCACCGGCGGGTCGATCTTGTCGGGGATCAAGCGCGAACCGGGCTGGGTCACGACGGAAACCCTGCTGATGCGGTCGAAAACCGGATCGGTGCGGCGGATGACCTATCGCAGCCCCGTGCGCTGACCCGCTTGCAGGCCGGGGTCGGTTGCGGCATCAGGGGGCATGACAGAGCGCGCCTTTCTGAACGTCGAAACCTCGCTGACCGGACGGCGCTGGCGCGGTCCGGATGCCGAGGTGGACCGGTTGGCCGAGGCGATGGCGCAGGCCACTCGCCTGCCGCTGTCACTGTGCGCCAGCCTCGCCGCGCGCGGCGTGGGCGCGCAGGACGCCGTGGCCTTCCTCGCCCCGCACCTGCGCGACCTGCTGCCTGACCCGCTGCTGCTGCGCGATATGGGCCGGGCGGCTGCCCGGTTGCGGGCGGCCGTCACCGGGCGGCAACGGATTGCGATCTTCGCCGATTATGACGTCGATGGCGGCGCGTCGGCGGCGCTGCTGATCATCTGGCTGCGCGCATTTGGGCGGCAGGCGACGCTCTATATCCCCGACCGCATCGACGAAGGCTACGGCCCCAACGTGGCCGCGATGGCGGGCTTGGGCGCAGCGCATGACCTGATCGTTTGCGTCGATTGCGGAACGCTGTCCCACGAGCCTATTGCGGCGGCGGGCTGTGATGTCGTGGTGCTGGACCATCACCTTGGCGCGGAAACCCTGCCCCCCGCGCTGGCCGTGGTGAACCCCAACCGGCAGGACGAGGATGGATCGCTGGGCCACCTCTGCGCGGCAGGCGTTGTGTTTCTGCTGCTGGTCGAGGCGAACCGCCAGTTGCGCGGCGACGGTGTGCAAGGCCCCGACCTCATGGCAATGCTGGACCTTGTGGCGCTGGCCACGGTGGCCGACGTCGCGCCGTTGATCGGCGTCAACCGCGCGCTTGTGCGACAGGGGTTGAAGGTTATGGCGCGGCGCGACCGGGTGGGGCTGCGCGCATTGGCCGATGTGGCGCGGATGGATCAGGCCCCCAACACCTATGCGCTGGGATTTCTCCTGGGGCCACGGGTCAACGCGGGCGGGCGGATCGGGGCCGCCGACCTTGGCGCGCGGCTGCTGGCGACAGATGACCCGCACGAGGCGGTGGCACTGGCCCAACGGCTCGACGCGCTGAACACCGAACGCCGCGACATCGAGGCGCGGGTCCGCGAACTGGCGCTGGCGCAGGCGACGGAACGCGGGCTGGACGGCCCTTTGGTCTGGGCCGCGGGGGCGGGCTGGCATCCCGGCGTGGTGGGCATTGTCGCAGCCCGGCTGAAAGAGGCCGCCCACCGCCCGGCGGTCGTGATCGGGGTCGAAGATGGCATCGGCAAAGGCTCGGCCCGGTCCGTATCGGGCGTCGACCTTGGCGCGGCGGTGCAGCGACTGGCCGCCGAGGGCCTGCTGATCAAAGGCGGCGGGCACCGCATGGCCGCAGGGCTGACCGTCGCCGAAGACCGCATCGAGGCAGCGATGGCCCGGCTGGCTGACCTGCTGGCCAAACAGGGCGCAGGGGCCGGCGGGCGCGAAGATTTCCGGATCGACAGCATCCTGATGCCCGGTGCCGCGACCCCGGCGCTGGTCGATCAGATCGAGAGCGCGGGCCCCTTCGGCGCCAGCGCCCCCGCCCCCCGTTTTGCCTTTGCCGATCAGATGGTCACCGCGCGGCGCATCGGCGAAACCCATCTGCGCGTCAACTTCGGCGGGTCAGTGGAGCGGGTCGAGGCTATCGCCTTCGGCGCATTCGACAGCCAGATCGGCCCCGCCCTGCTGGACGCAGGGCATCAAAGATTCCATCTGGCCGGAAGGCTGGAGATCAACCACTGGAACGGGCGCAGCAAGGTGCAGATGCGGCTGGAAGATGCCGCAAGGGTCTGATCATTTTTCCCCTTGCACAGCCGCTCCCACCCGATTAGACACCCGCCACTGTCCAGCGGCCCGTTCGTCTATCGGTTAGGACACCAGGTTTTCAACCTGGGAAGAGGGGTTCAACTCCCCTACGGGCTGCCACCTCTCCAAAAAATCCAAAAAAATCAAAACCCAAGTGTCCCACGTATGGGGCGCGGGACACTGTTTGATTTCTCGGCCCATTTCGGCGCGTAATCCCGGCATGGAATTTCGATACACACAAGAAACCGACGTTGATGTAACCGCCTAATTGGTAACCCGCAAACGCCGTTTTGAACATATGGAACGCCGTATAATCCGCCGAAGTTCGCCCCATCAAGCCGGGTAATACCAGCGGCCGGCTCTGCACAAATCCCATGAGGGATTCATCTTGCGAATCCAGTGTGGTAGCCGGGCTGCATGAGCAAACCTACATCCCCCGCCTACAAGACCAAGAACTGGCCCGCATACAGTGAGCCATTGATGCGCCAATGGTCCGAGCAGCCGTCAGCGGTGCGCCATCGGTTCAAGCCCGATGGCGGCGGCGAACGCGCTCAAGCGCCGTGGGTCGCTGACGATCTGGTTTGATCCGCCATGACTTGGGAGGCCGCGCCGACTGGCAAGCGCGGTCGACAGCCTGACGATAGCGGTGAGGAGAATCAGAAAACAGTCCGGGTTTGAGCAAAAGGGATTTGATCCGGGGGATCAAATGGCTTGCGAATGGTTTTCCCGACGAACGCGATCCAGACCTGCCTGACGTTGAAAGTGCTGTTTGGCATGGCGCTCAGGCAGATCGAGCCATGGGAACGGTTGCCCATCGCGGCGCCACCGGTTCAAGCCCGATGGGCGACGGTCCGAGTGCCCATGGCGAGGAGGGTTTGTCGAGAGCCTGTTACGGCTCATTGACCTGAACTGGGCCGTGCCGAACTTCAGCACGCTGAGCCGCCGCCAGAAGACCCTGAAGGTGAACATCCCCTATCGCGGGTCCCAGGGCCCGCTCCA
>Ga0105045_10003447_pt1 | contig 13575 bp, 9 predicted proteins | sample MAT02_FD_78089 | JGI IMG/M metagenome (GOLD analysis project Ga0105045, IMG submission 78089) | Freshwater microbial communities from Lake Fryxell liftoff mats and glacier meltwater in Antarctica - MAT-02 (megahit assembly) | ecosystem: Environmental > Aquatic > Freshwater > Ice > Liftoff...
CTACCAACGTCCGGCAGCTCCAGTATTTCGACAGCACACGGGCGTTCGATGTGATTCCTTACAAAAAACGGCTGCTCGTAACCGGCCCTGATGGCATTTATCAGTACAGCTACGCCGACATGAAGCAGCTAAAATTACTCAGCAAAATCCCCGTGCAGCCATGAAGCGTTTCTTTTTTACGGCCTTCCTGATGGGTTCGCTGGCGGGCCTGGCTCCGGTATGGGCGCAACAGCCCGCGCTGCTCCCGCTACCCTATGCCGACGATGAACCAGCGCGAAACTGGGTGGTCAAATTTGCTCCGCTCGGCTTGTTCGATCCCGACAATACCATTCAGTTTGGGGTTGAACGACTGCTGGGAGGTCGCAATTCTGTACAGCTCGAAGCAGGATACGGTTTTCAGGGTATGAATCTCTGGCAGCAGTCGCAGAATTACCGCTATACGCAGAAGGAAGTATGGCGCGTCCGTACCGAGTGGCGGCATTATTTCAGACGGGCCAGCGCGCCAGTTGGGGGTTATGTAGCCGTAGAGGGATTTTACAAGCAGGTAAACGTGCGCGAAAACGGCACAGTCGGCGTGGGTTGTGCGTCGGGACAGTGTCAGTATTACCAGTTGTTCAGGGCACCGTTGCAGAAGTATATCTGGGGGAGTCACGTAAAATTCGGGGGGCAGCTGGCTGTTTCTCAGGATAATCGGTGGCTACTCGACCTGTACATGGGGCTGGGCTTCCGCAACCGCCAAATCGACCGCTTCACTCCACCCAACAATGAGTCGTCTTATTACGGCGGCAGCTATTCACTCTTCGACTCGTTCCGCGACATCCCTTATTCGCTGTTCAGCATGACGGCGGGGTTCAAAGTTGGGTATGCGTTGTAATGGGTGGGGTTTTGTGTTGAACAGGTTTTCGTCTTTTTACTGACCTTTACCGGGTATTACTGCAACTCCCGTGCGTTTCTGGCTCTGCGTATTCCTGCTTTTTCTCCTGACTCTCCCACCGGCAATGGCGCAGCCGCCGGGCGGGCAGCGGGTGTTTGCGTTCCTCGATCTGCCGACCCACGCCCGCGTGGCGGCCCTCGGTGGGCAGGTTGCCACCGCTATCAGGCCCGACGCACCTTATTTTCTCAACAACCCCGCGCTGGCCGACTCGATGACCCGTAATGAACTATCCATCAGCCTGATGCCCTATCTCGCTGCGGCTAAATACTATACGCTTCAATACGGTCTGCCTACGAAAGCGAAAAATTCCCGGTGGGCAGTGGGGATGCAGTACCTCAGCTATGGGCAGTTTACCCTGACCGACCCGGCGGGCAATGCCCTCGGTACGTTTACCGCCAACGATTACGCCATTGGCCTCACCCACGCCCGCACGGAGGGCAATTTTTCGCTCGGCGCGACGGTCAAAGCCGTAGGATCAGCCATTGAAACGTATTCGGCGTTTGGGCTGATGGCCGATTTCGGCGGGGTATTCCGCCACCCGAATGGGCTGCTAACAGTGGGGCTGGTAGCCAAAAATGCGGGGGTGTTACTCAAAAATTACGGTCCCGCCGATGCCCAGCTACCGTTCGATTTACAGGCGGGCGTAACGGTCAAGCCGCGCTACGCCCCCGTCCGGCTTACGCTCACGGCCCACCACCTGCACCGCTTCGACATTGCCTACAACGACCCCGGCCTGAACGTGCGTTACGACCTGAACGGAAACCCGATTCCGCAAACTATCAGCGTGGGCGAGAATATAGCCCGGCACCTGAGCGTCGGCGTCGAGTTGCTCATCAGCCGACATGTGAACTTAATGGCGGGTTATAATCACCGGCAGCGGCAGGAAGGCAAACTCGCTACGGGAGCGGGCGGAGCGGGCATCAGTTTCGGGGCGTCGGTGCAGGCACGGGGATTTCAGCTTACCTACGGGCGTTTCTCAGCCGCGCCCACCGCCGGAACGAGTCAATTGTCGCTGCGCATTGATATAGAGCAACTTCTGAACACGCATTAGTGAGTCAGGACCAGCAAACCAACACTGCCAATACGTACAGTTTCGGTCGGGATATACCTGCGCAACCAGCGATGTTGCCTTTTCTACACTCGCTCATCAGGCAGTTACTAATGCGGCAGTCTGATGTGTAACCCGCTGGTTAGACGCCTGCTGACTTTATTTTTGTGGAACATCCCGTGAAACATTTTGGATTCGTGAAAACTAACCGGCATATTTGGGTCTGCAACGCACAGAGACCCATGGGCAAAGTCATTGCTATCGCCAACCAAAAAGGGGGCGTCGGTAAAACTACAACAACGATTAACCTGGCTGCCAGTCTGGCCGCCCTCGAATTTCAGACGCTTATTGTGGACGCTGACCCGCAGGCCAATTCGACCTCGGGACTGGGCTACAATCCGAAAGAGATTGAGAACAGTATTTACGAGTGTATGGTCGAGGACGTTCGTCCGCAGGATGCCATCATTCACACGGAGTTCCCCAATCTGGACCTGCTCCCCTCGCACATTGACCTCGTTGGGGCCGAAATCGAGATGATCAATCTCCAGAACCGGGAAGATAAAATGAAACACGCCCTGGACAGTATCCGGGACCAGTACGATTTTATTATCATCGACTGCTCGCCCTCGCTGGGATTAATCACCATCAACAGCCTGACTGCTGCCGACTCGGTCATTATTCCGGTACAATGCGAGTATTTCGCGCTCGAAGGGCTGGGCAAACTCCTCAACACCATCAAGATCATTCAGTCGCGGCTCAACACCAAGCTGGCTATCGAAGGCATTCTGCTCACAATGTACGATTTGCGGGTCCGGCTCTCCAATCAGGTGGTGGGCGAGGTAACGACCCATTTTCAGCAGATGGTTTTCAGCACCATTATTCCGCGCAACATCCGGCTCAGCGAATCGCCCAGTTTTGGCGTACCCGCCCTGGCGCAGGATGCCGACAGCAAAGGGGCCGTGAGTTACCTGAACTTAGCCCGCGAAATTCTGGTCAAAAATGGCATGATGCCGCAGGAAGTTTAATGGAAAACGCCAATACCAAAGCACCCAATAACAAGAAAATGATCGGGCTGGGCCGGGGGCTGGGTGCGCTGCTGCACGACAGCGAATCGGTGAACCGGCAAACCAAGACCTCGCCGTTTGAGTCGATCAGTACGATGACCGAAATTGGGCTGTCGCTGATCGAGACCAACCCGTTTCAGCCCCGGACGCGCTTCGACGAAGAGACTTTGCAGGAACTGGCTGAGTCGATCCGGGTGCAGGGCATTATTCAGCCCATTACGGTGCGGCAGCTTGGCAAAGACCGGTATCAGCTCATTGCGGGCGAACGCCGGTTACAGGCGTCCAAGCTGATTGGTCTGCCCACCATTCCGGCTTACGTACGCACGGCCAACGATCAGCAGATGCTGGAAATGGCCCTGATCGAGAACATTCAGCGCGAAAATCTCAACGCCATCGAGATTGCCCTGAGCTACCAGCGGCTCATCAGCGAGTGTAGCCTGAAGCAGGAAGAACTGGGCGACCGCGTCGGTAAAAACCGCACGACGGTCAATAACTACATCCGGCTGCTTAGACTGCCGCCCGTTATTCAGGCGTCATTGCGCGACAACAGGATTTCGATGGGTCACGCCCGTGCCATCATCAATATCGACAATCCTGACACGCAGATTCGGCTGTTCAACCGCACCGTTGACGAAGAATGGTCGGTGCGGAAAGTAGAAGAAGCCGTGCGTAATCTGGCCGACGGTCTGCCCGAAACCGGCTCTGACCGGCGCGTTACACTACCGAAGCAGGAAATGCGCAGTCTGCAGTTCAAGCTGTCGTCTATGTTTGGCACGAAGGTCTCGATTAAAGCCGATGATGCCCACAAAGGTGAGATCAAGATTCCGTTCACTTCGCAGGAAGAACTATCCCGAATTCTGGACGTACTCAATTCTGAATCGTAAAGGCTCAAGCCTGCCGGGTTGGAATGCCCTGCCCGCTTCCTGTTCGTCTTAAATTTTCCTAAATGGCGGCTTATTCAAGGCACACAGCTTTGTTTCGGCGTTTAGTGAATATGCCCAAACGCATTACGTTTCTCCTTGCTGGTTTGCTGCTTGCTGTCACTGTTCATACCTCATGGGCACAGCAGCCGGCCATCATCCCCGCCCCTACGCCCCCCGCCGTTGACCCGACCGTACGGCTGCGCTCGCTGGGCGACACCATACTATCGACCGTCCGGCCCGAAGCCCTGCGCATTGGCACCCCCCGCACCGACTCTACCCTGCGGACGCTGACCGATACCCTGCGCGTGACCGAGAAACAGCAGCGGGAAATTCACAAGATTATTCCGCGTGAGGCCACGTACCGTTCGCTGATGTTTCCGGGACTGGGGCAGGCCTACAACCGGCAGTATTATAAGATGCCGTTCATTTACAGCGGCTATGCAGCCCTGACGTATTTCTTCCTGCGCTACCGGAGACTCTCCGTCGAAGCGGAGATAGGCTACGACCGCCTTCTGAACGGCGATTTTATTGCTCCGGCATTTACTGCTATCGTACCGGATGTACCCTCCGCGCTCGGTGGTCAGATTCCTGTCCCGGAACTGCGCGTAAAGCCGGATCAGGTATTGATTGGCAATGGGTACTTTCGTACATCGGCGGGTGCCAAACAGGCCTACGATGGATATCGTCGGTACCGCGACCTGAACATTCTGCTGTCGCTCGTGCTGTACGCGGTCAGTGCGGTAGAGGCCAACGTAGCGGCCCACCTGAAAACCTTCGACCTTACGGACGATATCTCCATGACCATCGAGCCATCGCCCCTGTTCATGCCCGGTGGCCCCGTACCGGGTATCCGAATGGCCCTAACGTTTAAATAAAAATGATAAGGAAGTCAATACCGGATTGACCAGAAGGGGTTGCGGTTGGCGGTCATACTTTGCTTGATATGCTGGCTAATGAGGGCGTCATACCCGGCATCGTCCAGCTTTTTCCCTTTCAGTTTGGGCAATTTCAGATCGTCGGCGGTGAGTTTGCGGAACTCGACTTTGGTGGCTTCGATGATAACGTCACCATCGTTCAGGTTCAGTTCGAGAATGACGCCGGGCAGGCCGTTGTAGCGTTCAGGTCCGGCGGGTACCGGAATGTCCTGCGCAAACCAGGCCGTTATTTTTTGCTTTTTGATGGGATCTTCGGTGTCGGCCCGCATACAGATGTAGCCCGCCACGTCTTTGATCTGGTTACCTATTTTCCAGGTCGGCACGTGCAGCGAATCCTCGATAACGTAGGTTTTGCCCAGCATCTCAACCAGTTCAATTTTCTTGTCTTTCTCAAAATTGCGGTACAAAACCAGATCAGAGTTACGCCACGAATACTGGCCATCGTCGCTTTGCCCCTGCTCGCTGGCAAAGGTGTAAAGGCTTTCGTTTTCGTTGAACGTTAGCTTCATTTTCTCTTTGGATTCATCGTCGTTTTTCCAGGTCTGGGCCGCGCGGTCTTTCTCTTCCTGACTCAGAAAGGTCATTCGGGCCATGAGTTTAGTCCAGTACGTTTTGCGCTCATAGGTCACGACACCCTCGGTTTTCTGCGCAATCGACGCCGTTGTAATCAGCATCAGAATCAATACGTTAATCAGGGTTTTCATGTTGATTTTTGTTCAGGGTTCAAACTATTTGATGTTTCGGGTCAACTGAATCAATAAAATCCGTCTTTACGCAACTTGGCCGAAACGCCCCGCATGTTGTAGGTGAAGCTAAGCAGAAAATACCGCGCCAGAGTCGATATGCGTTCGTCAGACACGAAATTCTGCCCGGCATACTGCGAAACACTCACGTTGCGATTCAGCAGATCGACCGCCGACAGCCGGATTTCGGCCTTTTTGGCTTTCCCCAGAATATGATACACCGACGTATTCAGGATCGGGATGCGCTGATCGAACCCAAACCGCTGATTGCGGAACACCTGGTAATTCAAGCTCGACGACAGATAGACACTACCCGGAAACTTCACGTTCAGATCGCCCGAAAACGTGTTGTTGATAATGGTCTGATTCTGGCTGGTGTTAATCGAGTAGTTGGTCTGATTGATGCCAATATTGGCCCGGCCATAGAACGTAAGCCACTCCACGGGCGTCAGATCGAGCCGGGTGCCGATGGTATAATTCTGGTTATTGGTCTCGTTCAGCACATCGTTGATGCGGGTGAGGTTATGGCCAAAATTAAGTTGAGCGTTCAACCGGAGCGTGGCTTTGGTTTTCTTGAGCGGAAATCCGTAGTCGAGGTAGGAACCGATGCTGCGCCCGCCCGTCAGGTTGGCGGGCGTACTGACCGTCACGAACGTTTCGGGATTAACGGTTTGGTTATAGACAATCTGGTTCACGTAATAGTTGGCAGAGAAATTGGCAAACAGGTTGGTAAACGTACCGGGGTTGAAATAGCTGAAACCCATGTTTACGCTGTGCTGAAGTTCGGGGAGCAGGTCGGGGTTTCCCTGGGTCAGAAAAAGCGGGTTGGTGTTGTCGATAAACGGCTGGAGGTTGCGCGAACTCGGTATCTGCACGTTCATATCATAGCCGCCGTACAGGTATTTGTTGTTCTTCATGTCGTAGTTCAGCGATACGTTGGGAACAACGGTAGTAAACGTCCGGCGGATGAACTGGAAATCCGTCGCGTTTTTATCAACGGCAAACCGCCCGTTAATCTGAAACTGCTGCCCGGCCAGTCCGAGGGCCAGATTCAGTCCCTTGTACGAATACCGGACGCTGCTGCCCAGCCGGTTGTAGGTGTAGTTGTTGTTATAATAGCGGCTGAGCGAGTCGTTGCGGGTTGGTGCGCCATCGCCCACGTTCAGCACGGGCCGGTCCACTTCGTCGTTGCGCAGGCTGAAATTGTAGAAACTTTCCCAGAAGAATTTTTTGGCGAAGGGTTCAATGAACAACAGCGACCCTTTGTACTCGCTGCGGGTGCTGTTGGTGGCCTGCTCCTGCCGGATACGCTGCTGCCGAAGTACCTGTCCGGTTGAGTCATCGTAAAATCGGTTGGTGGCATCGAGCAGCAGATCGGCGTTGCTGCTATTGACCTGATACGTGGCACTGGCGGCAAAACTTCGGTTCTTCTTTTTAAACTTACGCCGGTACAGCAGCGTATTGGCCGAGCCAAAATTGCGGGCCGTGCTGTTGTTATTGGTCAGGTTGCCGGTAGAAAGCAGCCCCTCGTCCGACTGCCCGGTGGTGCGGAACAGATCCTGACTCCGAAACAGACTGGCGTTGCCGTTGTTGAGCCGACTGTTGCTGATAAATACCACGGTGTTGAGCGAGTCAAGTACTTTTTCGTAGCGCAGGCTAAGGCGGTGGTTCCCGTTGAAATTGATTTGGTTGCTGGTCTCGCCGGTACGGAACGAGTTGGTGGGCAGAAAATTCCGGCGGTTGCGCAGGGCATCGAGTTCCAGCCGGGTCTGACTGTAATAGTAGTTACTGCTGAGTTTGGTTTCTTTGGTGTCGTAGTTGTAGTTGGCCCCGCCCCCCACATTGTTGGAAAACCCCTGCCCGGTCTGCCCGCTAATTGGAATGCTCAGGCTCTCGTTATCGTCGTCGCCCCCGAAGAAAATAAACCGCCCGCCGGAGCCGAAGCCAAAATCGGCGTTATCATTGAAATTGAACGAGTTACTACCCCTAAAATCCTGATAATCATTGTACGACAGCCCCTGCTGATTGGTGTTGTTGGCCAGACCAATGACCGAAAACTGCCGCTTTGTATCGAACTTATTGTAATTACCCTTACCGTCGGCCCGCGCCCCTACGCCGTTGGAAGCTGGCCCGGCTCCGGCGGTCAGCTTACCAAACCCGCCTTTCTTGAATTCCTCTTTCAGTTCGAGATTCACGGTTTTTTCTTTCTTTCCGTCTTCTACGCCCGTCAGTTTAGCCTGTTCGGTTTTGTCGTTATAGACCTGCACTTTCTGGATGGCGTCGGCCTGCAGGTTTTTGGTGGCGAGTTTGGGGTCACTCCCAAAAAAGCTCTTGCCATCGACGGTTACTTTGCGCACCTCCTGCCCCTGCGCCCGGATGCTGCCGTCCTGATCGACCTGCACGCCGGGCAGTTTACGAAGCAAATCCTCGACCGTAGAGCCGGGTGGTACCTTAAACGACGCGGCATTGTATTCGATGGTATCGCCCTTGATCGTCAGCGGGGCTTTGGCTGTTCTGACCACCACCTCAAACAACTCTTTGGTGATGGGTTTCATTTTGAGCGGGCCGAGGTCAATGGTAGCCTCGCCGGTGGGTTTTATAAGCTGGTTGTAGGGCATGAACCCGACGTATGAAATCTTGAGGATGTACGCGCCCGACTTCAGGTTCCTGAACGTAAATACTCCCTTCTCGTCCGCGCGGCCATAGTTGACCAGCGACGAATCTTTGGGACTGAGCAGCATCACGGTGGACGATGCCAGTGGTGCCGACAGCGTGTCAACGGCCTGGCCCTGGAGGGTAAAACGGGCGGGTGTCTGGGCCAGAAGTGTTATGCTGAACAGGCACAATAGGGCCAGTACGAAGAGGTGTTTCATGGGCTTGATTAAAGAGCAGGAAGTTTGATTGACTGAGCGCAAAACTAACCGATAAAGTGAAATCGGTTACCATTTTAACGACTTTTAACTAAAAATATAGTAGAAATCTTTTGTGCGGTCGATTTCCGATTTAGAGAGTCTCTGATGACCTGATTGGTTGCACCTCTATCGGTTTATTTTTTGCCGCTGAATCAGTTTACCGGCGGAGAGCCATACCATCTCCAACAAACCGTCATGTATGGAGTTATGGCTCTGCACGTTCGCTAAAGGTTACTTTACTAAGGCAACCGCTGCTCTACTTATGTCGTCGGTACGTTTATCTCTACCTGCCTTACCGCAATCTGACAGTTCACTTTTCGTGGCGCAACCACCCGGCCAACACCTGCGCCTGTCGGTGGTAATACCCGCCAAAGATGAGGCTGAGAATCTCCCATTCGCCCTGGACGCCCTGCGAATTCAGCAGCAACTAACCGGCGAACCCATGCCCTACCCGCAGTACGAAGTGCTGCTTTTACTCAACAACTGCACCGACAACTCGGCAGCGGTGGCCGAACGTTATCAGGCCCGGTACCCGGCGTTTCCCATGCGCGTGGCCGTTGTGCAGTTGCCCCCCGAACGCGCCAACGTGGGTACCGCCCGGCGTATGCTGATGGACGTTGCCCAAAGTCGATTGCAGCAGACTGGTCAACCGACGGGTGTTATTGCCTCGACAGATGCCGACACGGTTGTTGACCGCCACTGGATGGCCCATATTCTAAGCGAAATAGACGGCGGCTGCGACATGGTGGGGGGGCGGATTCTGACGCGGTCTGACGGGCGGGCGGTGCGACTCAACTACCTGCGCGATTGTACATACCGGATGCTCATTGCCCGGCTCGAAGACCAGCTCGACCCCCTGCCGCACGATCCCTGGCCGCGCCATTTTCAGCACTTTGGCGCAAATATGGCTATCACCTGCACCGCCTACGAGCAGATTGGCGGCCTGCCCAACGTACCGCACCTCGAAGACGAAGCCCTGTACCGCGCCCTTTTGCGTACCGATGGCCGGATACGCAAAAGCCCGCTTGTGCGCGTTGTCACCTCCACCCGCACTACGGGGCGGGCCGAAATTGGCTTCTCGGAACAACTGCGGTATTGGGAAGGAATAAACCAGCTCCGGCAGTGTCAGCTGGTGGAACCTGCCGGAGCCATTTACCGCCGTCTCCAAAGTCGTCGTCAGCTCCGTTTGCTCTGGCAAAACCGGGCCGGGGGCGTTCTCCACAGCGCGTTAGCCCCCGTAGCCGACGCACTCCTGCTCGATACCGACTGGCTTCGCGAACACGTTATGAAGGCCACGTACTTTGGCCAGCTCTGGGAACAGGTAGAAAATCAGTTAGTTACTGGTACCTGGGCCGATGCGTGGCCACCAACGCCCATCGAAACCGCCATTGCCACCCTGCGGCTACTGCTGCGGTCATAACCCGACGCTGAACAGGACGTTGTCAGGTACCAGTTGCGTTGATTTACTCCTCCCCCGCCGAGGCCTTAAAAACGCCCACTTCGGCCAGTTGAACGGGACCGCTGATGTTGCTGAATGTGATTCTGATGCGCGATGCCGTTACCGCCGGGAAACGCAGCAACCGCTTGTACCCCACGGTCGTGAAGTTTTGCAGCCGTTGCCAGGTGGTACCGGTCCAATAATCGACGTAGCCGCTGGCCACGCGCTGCCCACCGGCAATGTTCTCCTGTATTGACACCCTATCGAAGGTGGGCGTACCGGTGAGGTCGATTACGATGGGTTTATTTGCCAAAAGGACAGTGTGCGTTTTCAGTTCTCCGTCGGTCAGTTTCGGGTTTTTCATGACCAGATTGGTCTGGAAGGTTTCGTTGAGAATACGCCGGAAATTGCGCAGACTGGCTACGTCCGGCTCCGACAGCAGACCGTCGCGGTTGGGCGGTACGTTGAGCAGCAGCAGACTGTTTCGCCCGACAGACTGGTAGTAGAGGTCAACCAGATTCCTGCCCGACCTGACTTTATCATCCTCGGCGGGGTGGTAAAACCAGCCGGGGCGGATGCTGACGTCGGTTTCGGCGGGTATCCACTGCGGGCCGGTGGGGTCCCCCCGGTTCAGGTATTTGGCATCGGCCACGCCGGGGGCCAGTCCTTCGGTGCTGATCATAGACCAACAGGTTTCGCCCGCGTTGCCCGCTTCGTTACCCACCCAGCGCACATCCGGTCCCGCGTCGGAGAACATGACGGCATTGGGTTGTAGCTCACGCACCAACGCCCAGTAGCCATCGAAGTCATACGTCATATTTTTGGCGTTTTCGCCTTTGGCTCCGTCGAACCAGACTTCCGCTACGTCGCCGTAGTTCGTGAGCAGTTCGCGCAGTTGCGCCTTATAAAAATCGTTGTAGCTGGCCGTGCCGTAGCGCGGTTCGTGGCGATCCCATGGCGAAAGATACACGCCAAACTTCAGCCCATATTCCCGGCAGGCGTCGGCCACCTCGCGCACTACGTCGCCCTTACCAGCTTTCCATGGGCTGTTTTTTACAGAGTGTTCGGTCGTTTTGGTTGGCCACAGGCAGAATCCGTCGTGGTGCTTGGCCGTGATGATGGCCATTTTGAAACCGGCGTCGCGCAGGGTACGCACCCACTGGCGGGCGTCGAGTTTGGCGGGGTTAAAAATGGCCGGGCTTTCGGTGCCATCGCCCCATTCCTTGTCGGTAAAGGTGTTCACTGTAAAGTGCAGAAAGGCCGTTGTTTCCAGTTTCTGCCAGGCCAGCTGGCGGGGCGTAGGTTTAGGCTGCGCCTGCGTAAGGAACGGCAGCGTGGCAATCAGCAGAAATAGTCGTATGGCATTCATTTTCGATAGATGCTCCATGTGGGGTGAACAGTGAAAAAGAGTTTAACAGGTAGCGGAAATTTAGTGCAATTAACGAAGCAGTTAGCCCCCCTTTAGCGCTTAAAGGCAGTTTACTGACAAACCTCACCTAAATCTCCGACAAGGGGTAAAATTTCCTGTTCTGAACATACCGCCCGGTCTTCCATAACCATACCTTATACACCATAACCATAAGTTGAGTCTGCCCGCGTTCTTTAGACGGGCAATTACCCGTATTATTGCAATCACAAACGCCGGCATAACACCCGGCGTTTCATATTATTAATTAGCCTTTAAATTCTATAGATTTTACGTAGTATGTCTATTTCTCTTCCCGATACCATCAGTTCCGCAGCCCGGCGCGACATCATCGACCTCGACCAGAAAATTCAGGCATTTCAGTCAGGCACCTTAGACGGAGAAGCGTTCAGAAAATTCCGGCTCACGCGGGGCGTGTACGGACAGCGTCAGGCGGGCGTGCAGATGATTCGGATCAAACTACCCTACGGACGCATCACCGCCGATCAGCTCATCCGCATTGCCGACCTCTCCGACAAATACGCAACGGGTAATCTGCACGCCACTACGCGGCAGGATATTCAGCTGCACTACGTCAAGCTGGCCGACTCTCCCCAGCTCTGGGCCGAACTCGAAACGGCTGGCATCACCCTCAAAGAAGCCTGCGGCAATACCGTCAGGAACGTAACGGGGTCGGCCCGCGCCGGTATCGACCCGCTGGAACCGTTCGACATTTCGCCCTACGCCCACGCCATTTTCGACTATTTCCTGCGCAACCCAATTTGTCAGGACATGGGCCGCAAATTCAAGATTTCGGTATCGTCCAGCGAACGCGATTCGGCCTACGGGTTCATGCACGACGTGGGGCTGGTGCCACGCCTGCAAGACGGCAAACGCGGTTTTAAAGTGATGCTCGGCGGGGGACTGGGTGCACAGCCGTTTCCGGCCCAAACGGCGTTTGAGTTTCTGGAAGAAGACAGGACAATTCCGTTTATCGAGGGCGTTATCCGGGTTTTTGACCGCTATGGCGAGCGCGTGAAGCGCCACAAAGCCCGCATGAAATACCTCCTCAACGACATCGGGCTGAACGAACTGCTTCGGCTGGTGGCGGAGGAGACGACGGCATTGAAAAACAAGGAGTTTGTCATTCCGACCGGGGAGGAATTTCACCCTAATGGCAATGACTTGTTGGCACTCGACAGAGATTCCTCCCTGGTCGGAACGGCAAATGACGACGATAAATCCAAACAAAACGCCTGGCTGAAAACCAACGTCTTTGAGCAGAAACAGACGGGCTGGTACGCGGTGCAGCTACGGGTACTGCTGGGCGATATGAGTTCTGATACGGCGCGGGCATTGGCCAGCATCGTGAAACAGTATGCCGCCGACGACATCCGGGTGACGGTCAATCAGGGTTATCTGCTGCGGTTTGTCGCGCCCGAAAACCTGCCCGCCCTGTTTACCGCCCTCGATGCCCTAGGCCTGGCCGAACCCGGCTTCGACACCACCGCCGACATCACCACCTGCCCCGGCACCGATACCTGCAACCTCGGCATTGCCAGCAGCTACGGCATTACGCGTGCGCTGGAGCGATTGATGGCCGACGAGTTTCCCGATCTGGTGTTTAACGATGACATAAAAATCAAGATTTCGGGCTGCATGAACGGCTGCGGGCAGCATTCGGTGGCCAACATCGGCTATCATGGCGCGTCGCTCAAGAACGGCGCGTATGTTCTTCCCGCCATGCAGGTGCTGCTTGGTGGCGGCTTCAACGGCAAGGGTGAAGGCATCATTGCCGACAAAGTCATCAAGATTCCCAGTAAACGCGGTCCCGATTCGCTGCGGGTGCTGCTCCGCGATTTTGAAACCAACGCCTTCGACGGTGAGTATTTCAGCGACTATTACGCCCGGCAGGGAAAGAACTATTTTTATCAACTGCTCAAACCCCTCGCCGACCTGAAAACCCTGCAAAACAGCGATTACATCGACTGGGATCATACCGACCAGTACGTGACGGAGGTGGGCGTGGGCGAATGCGCCAGCGTCCTGATTGACCTCGTGGCCACCACCCTATCCGAGGCCACCGATAAACTCGACTGGGCGCGCGAAGCGCTGGCCGAAAGCCGCTGGGCCGACGCGCTCTACCATACATACAGCGTGTTTATCACCGGAG
>Ga0105045_10003448_pt1 | contig 13574 bp, 9 predicted proteins | sample MAT02_FD_78089 | JGI IMG/M metagenome (GOLD analysis project Ga0105045, IMG submission 78089) | Freshwater microbial communities from Lake Fryxell liftoff mats and glacier meltwater in Antarctica - MAT-02 (megahit assembly) | ecosystem: Environmental > Aquatic > Freshwater > Ice > Liftoff...
CCCAGCCGGGCATGTAGCCGCGGCCCCGCAGAGCGCCGTGGAACGCCCAGACGACCATGCCGGCCACGAACACCGCCCACCCGGCGAGCAGGGCAAGCACCCACCACACGCCTGCGGTGTCTCCGTCCGGACCCAGGCCCAGCAGGAGCGTCATGAGACCGAGGCCCCCGCCGAAGACGGCCATCCATAGTGGCGAGCGAGTGTCGCCGTGCACCGCCGTGCCCGTCCTCCTCAGGTGCCGAGCAGGTCGACCGCCTGCCGGGCGATCTCGCCCTCCTCGTCGGTCGGCACCACGAGGGCGGCGACCGGGCTGGTCTCGGTGCTCACCGGCTGCACCGTGCCGCCGTCGGCCCCGGCGGCCTGGTTGCGGGCCTCGTCGAGCTGCACCCCGAGCACCTCGAGCCCGCCGAGGACGCTCGCCCGCATGGCGGTGTCGTGCTCGCCCACCCCCGCGGTCAGCACGACGGCGTCCAGACCGCCGAGCGCGACGGTGTAGGCCCCGACGAAGGAGCGGATCCGGTAGGCGTACAGGTCCAGCGCGTCGGCCGCGTCGGAGTCGCCCGCTGCGGCCAGGCGCCGGACGTCGCGCAGGTCGCTCTCTCCCGTGAGCCCCAGCAGCCCGGAGGACCGGTTGAGCTGCTCCTCGACCACGTCGCCGGCCAGACCCGCCACCCGGTGCAGGTGCCCGGCCAGCGCCGGGTCCACGTCACCGCTGCGGGTGCCCATGACCAGGCCCGCCAGCGGCGTCAACCCCATCGAGGTGTCGATGCTGCGCCCGCCCAGCACGGCGCACGCGCTGGCCCCGTTGCCCAGGTGCAGCACGACCACCCGGGACGCCGACGGCTCGACGCCGCGCTCACGCTGCAGCCACACGGAGGCCGTGCGCGACACGTAGGCGTGCGAGGTGCCGTGGAAGCCGTAGCGGCGCACGCCGTGCTCCACACGCCACTCCCGCGGCACGGCGTAGGTCCGGGACACCGACGGCAGGTCGGCATGGAACGCCGTGTCGAAGACCGCCACGTGGGGCACGCCGCCGAACCGCTGCAGCGCCGCGCGGATGCCCGCGACGTTGACCGGGTTGTGCAGCGGCGCGAGCACCGACAACCGGTCGACCTCCGCCAGCACGTCCTCGTCGAGGAGCACCGGACCGGAGAAGGACTCGCCGCCGTGCACGACGCGGTGCCCGACAGCCTGCAGCTTGGCGCGGACGTCGGGGCCGTGCCGGGCGAACGCGTCGGACACCGCGGCCAGCGCCTGGGTGTGGTCGTCGGCGTCGACCTGCGACTCGTGCGTCCGCCCGTCCGCGACGTGGCGCAGGGTGGCGGAGCTCGAGCCCACCCGTTCCACCACGCCCTTGGCCAGCACGGTGGCCGGGCCGTCCCCGTGGGGGGTGACCAGGGCGTACTTGACCGACGACGACCCGGCGTTGACGACGAGCACGCTCACGAGGACTCCTCTGCGGCGCGGACCTGGGCCTGGACCGCGGTGACCGCCACCGTGGTGGCGATGTCGTCGACGGTGGCGCCCCGGGACAGGTCGTTGACGGGCTTGTTCAGGCCCTGCAGCACCGGGCCGACCGCCGTGGCCCCGGCCGAGCGCTGCACGGCCTTGTAGGTGTTGTTGCCGGTGTTGAGGTCGGGGAACACCAGCACGCTGGCCCGCCCGGCCACGTCGGAGCCGGGAAGCTTGCTGGCCGCCACGGCGGGGTCGACCGCGGCGTCGTACTGCAGCGGGCCCTCCACGAGCAGGTCGGGCCTTCTCTCACGCACCAGCTCGGTCGCCTTGCGGACCCGGTCGACGTCGGCCCCGCTGCCGGAGCTGCCGGTGGAGTAGGACAGCATCGCGACCCGCGGCTGGATGCCGAAGGCGGCCGCCGTCCCGGCGGAGGAGATGGCGATGTCGGCCAGCTGCTCGGCGTCGGGGCTGGGGACCACGGCGCAGTCGCCGTACACCAGCACCTTGTCCGGCAGCAGCATGAAGAACACGCTGGAGACGACCGACGTGTCGGGTCGGGTCCGGATGATCTCGAACGCGGGACGGATGGTGTGCGCGGTCGTGTGCGCTGCGCCGGACACCATGCCGTCGGCCTCGTCGAGGTGCACCATCAGCGTGCCGAAGTACGACAGGTCCGTGACGGTGTCCAGGGCCATGGCCGCCGTGACACCGCGGTGCGCCCGCAGCTCGGCGTAGACCTCGGCGTAGTGCTCGCGGCGAGGGTCCGTGGCGGGGTCGACGATCTCGGCCATGCTGATGTCGGCCCCGGCGGACGAGGCCGCCGCCGCCACCTCGTCGTGGTCTCCCAGGAGCACGACGTCGGCGACGCCACGCCGTAGCACCCTCGCCGCAGCCCTCAGCACCCGAGAGTCGGTGCCCTCGGGCAGCACGATGCGACGGCGGTCGGCGCGGGCCCGCTCGTACAGGTCGTGGGTGAACATCACCGGCGTCACGATGTCGGTGGGGGCTAGCGCGAGCCGGTCCAGCCACGCCTCGGCGGGCACGTGCTCGGCCGCCAGGTGCAGGGCGGCCTCGATCTTGCGGTGCGAGGTCGCGCGCATCCGGCCGCGGAGCCCCGCCGCGACGGTGGCGACCTCGAACGTCGTGCCCTGGGCGAGCACCACCGGGGGAGCGGGGCTGAAGCCGGCCATCAGGCGGGCCGTCACCGGGTCGGGGGCGAACCCACCGGTCAGCACCAGGCCTGCGGGGCTGGGGAAGGTGTCGGAACGGGCGGCGGCGAGCGCGCCGAGCAGCACGTCCGAACGGTCGCCGGGCACGATGACGACGGCCTGGTCGACGAGCCGCTCGAGCATGTGCGACAGCGTCATCGCGGCCACCATGACGTCGACCGCGGCCCGGTCGAGGTCCTCATCCTCCCCGCTGAGCAGCCGGGCGTCGACCGCCTCGGCGATCTGGCGCAGCGTAGGGGCGGCGAGCAGCGGCAGCTCCGGTACGACCCCGACCGGGACGTCCAGCTCGCGGGAGGCGAGGACGGCCTCGGTCACGGCCCGGACCGCGTCCAGGTCGTCGGGCTCGCAACGGTTGGCGACCAGGCCGATGACCGGCGTGTGCCGCGTGAGCAGGGAGTCCAGCGCGTGCTCGGTGGCGGCCCGGACGGCCTCCACCGGGCGGACCCCGTCGCGGTCGCGTCCGGTCACCACGGCCACCACCGGTGCGGCCAGGTCCTGGGCCAGGTCGATGTTGCGGGCGAGCTCGCTCGCGGCCCCGACGTCGGTGAAGTCGCTGCCGACCACCAGGACGACGTCGTGGTCGGCGGCCAGCCGCCGGAACCGTCCGACGATGGTGGCGCGCGTGGCGTCCGGGTCCGCGTGGTGCTCCTCGTAGGTCACCCCGACACAGTCCGAGGCGGCCGGTCGGGCGCCCTCCGGCAGGCGCGACAGCAGCAGGTCGACGATGAAGTCGCTCTCGCCGTCCCGGGTCACCGGGCGGAACACCGCTGGTCGCGGGACCCGTCGGGCCATGGCGTCGAACAGGGCCAGGGCCAGCGCGGACTTGCCGCTGTCGGCCTCGGTGCTCATGAGGAACAAGGCGCTGCTCATGCCCCCACGCTAACGAGGTCGGGCCCCTGCGTCGCTCCCTCGCGCCCGGCAGCCGGCGAGCGGCTGCGGGCGGGGCCCGGTTAGGCTCCACCCCGGAGCGGCCACCACCCCTCGGCCGTCCAGGAGGAGCGACCGATGACGTTCGCGCTGGCAGATCACCACGAGGACCTGCGTGCAGTCGTCCGAGACTTCGCAGCGGCCGAGATCGCGCCGCACGTCGCGAAGTGGGACGAGACCCATCACTTCCCGGCCCACCTCGTCCCCAAGATGGGCGAGCTCGGCCTGTTCGGCCTGGTCGTGCCCGAGGCCTACGGCGGTGCGGGCGGTGACTTCACCAGCCTGTGCGTCGCCATCGAGGAGCTCGGCTACGTCGACCAGTCCGCCGGGATCACGCTGAGCGCGGGCGTCGGCCTGGGCATCAACCCGATCCTCACCTACGGCACCGACGCCCAGCGCGAGCGGTGGCTGCCCGACCTGGTGGAGGGCCGCGCGCTGGCCGCGTTCGGCCTCACCGAGCCCGAGGCCGGCTCCGACGCCGGTGCGACGAGGACCAAGGCGCAGCTGAGCGACGGCGAATGGGTCGTCGACGGCGCCAAGAGCTACATCACGAACTCCGGGACCGAGCTGACGAGCGTGGTGACGGTGACCGCCCGCACCGGGACCCGTGAGGACGGCACGCCGGAGATCAGCGCCATCACGATCCCGGCCGGCACCGACGGCTTCGTGGTCGAGCAGGCCTACCGCAAGCTCGGCTGGAACTCCTCCGACACCCACGGCCTGGCCTTCCGGTCCTGCCGCGTGCCCGAGGACCACCTGCTCGGCGAGCGCGGAGCCGGCTTCAAGCAGTTCCTTGCCATCCTCGACGACGGCCGGATCGCCATCAGCGCCCTGGCGCTGGGCTCGGCCCGCGCCTGCCTGGACCTGGCCACCGAGTACGCCAAGACCCGGGTCGCGTTCGGTTCGCCGATCGGGCGCAACCAGGGGGTGGCGTTCCCGCTGGCGGACCTGTCCGTCTCGGTGGAGGCGGGGCACCTGCTCACCTACCGCGCCGCGTGGCTCAAGGACGAGCAGAGCGCGGGGCGGGCCACGGCCAAGCAGGTCAAGGCGGCCGCGGCCAAGGCCAAGCTGTACACCTCGACCGTGGCGATGGACGCCGCCCGGGTCGCGACCCAGGTGTTCGGCGGCGCCGGCTTCATGGAGGAGTACCCGGTGGCCCGGTTCTACCGCGACGCCAAGATCCTCGAGATCGGTGAGGGCACCAGCGAGGTCCAGCGCCTCGTGCTGGCCCGCGGGCTCGGTCTCCCCGTGGCATGAGCGAGGGTTTCCCCGACTGGCTCGAGCAGGCGCAGGCGGCGACGGCCGCCCCCGACGACAAGGGGGCGGCCCGCCTCGCGGCGGCCGGCAAGCTCGCCGTCCGGGAGCGGGTGGACCTGCTGTGCGACGCGGGGTCCTTCGTCGAGGACGGCCGCCTGGCCAACGCCGTGGCCACGGTCGCCGACCGCGAGTCGGGCGACTCCGGGCTGCCGGCCGACGGGGTGGTCACCGGCCGCGGGACCGTCGACGGGCGGCCGGTGGTCGTGGTGGCCAACGACCCGACCGTGAAGGCGGGCTCCTGGGGCGCCCGCACGGTCGAGAAGATGGTCCGGGCCACCGAGACGGCGCTGCGCGAGGAGCTGCCGATCGTCTGGCTGGTCGACTCGGCCGGCGCGCGGATCACCGACCAGGTCGAGCTGTTCCCGGGCCGTCGTGGCGCGGGGCGGATCTTCCACAACCAGGTCGCCCTGTCCGGCCGCGTGCCCCAGGTCTGCTGCCTGTTCGGCCCGTCCGCGGCGGGCGGCGCGTACGTGCCCTCGTTCTGCGACATCGTGATCATGGTCGAGGGCAACGCCAGCATGTACCTGGGCTCGCCCCGGATGGCCGAGATGGTCGTGGGGGAGAAGGTCGACCTGGAGCAGATGGGCGGGGCGCGGATGCACTGCACCGTGTCCGGCTGCGGAGACGTCCTCGCCTCCGACGACGCCGACGCCATCGAACAGGCCAGGCTCTACCTGTCCTACCTGCCGCGCACCTGGCGCGAGGACCCGCCGACCTACACCGCTGAGCCACCGGCGCGACCGTTGCGCACCGGTGACGTCCCGGCACGGGAGTCCGAGCCGTTCGACGTGCACCTCGTCGTGGACGCACTGCTGGACCGGGACAGCTTCTTCGAGGTGAAGGAGCTGTTCGCCCCCGAGCTCGTCGTCGGGCTCGGTCGGCTGGAGGGCCGCACCGTCGGGGTCGTGGCCAACAACTCCGCGGTCAAGGGCGGCGTGCTCTTCGGCGACAGCGCCGACAAGGCCGCCCGGTTCATCACGCTGTGCGACGCGTTCAACGTGCCGCTGGTGTACCTGGCCGACGTGCCCGGTTTCATGATCGGCAGCGACGTCGAGCGTGCCGGCATCATCCGCCACGGTGCCAAGATGGTGGCCGCAGTGTCCGAGGCGACGGTGCCGCAGGTCAGCGTCGTCCTGCGCAAGGCGTACGGGGCCGGGCTCTACGCGATGGCCGGGCCGGGCTTCGCGCCCAACGCCTGCGTCGCCCTGCCGACCGCAGCCATCGCGGTGATGGGTCCGGAGGCCGCGGTGAACGCCGTGTACGCCAATCGCATCGCCGCGATCGGGGACCAGGCCGAGCGCGAGGCCTTCGTGGCCGGCAAGCGGCAGGAGTACCTGGAGGACGTCGACCTGCGTCGGCTCGCCTCCGACCTGGTGATCGACGCCGTCGTGCAGCCGGAGGACCTCCGTGAGGACCTGGTCCGGCGGCTGTCGTACGCCGCTCGGACGCGACGGGAGTTCTCGGACCGGCGCCACGCGGTCTGGCCGGTCTGAGGCACGACGGCCGTCAGGCCGCGCGTCGGGCGCGTTGATTCCAGGCGGGCCGCGGTCTTCGCAGTCGGTCGACCCAGGGTGGTGGGGTGACCATGACCTGCCCCTCGCGGTCGATCGCGACCGCCCAGGTCCCGGCGTGGACCGCCGTGTGGTGGGCGGGGCACAGCAGGCACAGGTTGCGCGAATCGGTCGGTCCACCATCGGCCCAGTGCGTCACGTGGTGTGCGTCGCAGGCCTGGGGCGGAGCGGTGCAACCCGGGACCACGCAGCCGCCGTCGCGGACGGCCAGCGCGCGCCGCTGGGTCACCGAGGCGAGCCGGACCGTGCGGCCGAGCTCGAGCGGGGCCTCGGCGGGGGAGAGGACCACGCGCTGCAGCACCGCATCGCAGGCCAGCGTCCTCGCGGCCGAGGTGGGGATGGGGCCGCCACCCTCGACCTCGGGGAGCCCGACGTAGCCGGATCCCTCGCCCGACCGCGCCGTGCGACGGGTCTGCTCGAGCTGTTCCAGCTGGTCCAGGGTCAGGCTGAGGACGACCCGGGGTCGCTCTCCCCGGTGCGGCGCCTCGACCCCGAGGGCGACCTGGACCAGGTGCCCGAAGGCGTCGGCGCGTCGCTGTCGCGGCTGCCGGCGGTCCGGCTGGCCCGGGTCCGCGCAGTCCGCACCCCAACCGTCAGCCCGGTCCCCGCGCAGCATCCCCAGGTCCGCCTGGCCGAGGTCCGCCTGGCCGGCAGCCGCCTGGCCTGCGGCTTCCGGGGCGGACCACCGGTGCAGCGCCGCGCGCAACGCAGCCCCGGCCACAGGGTCGAGCTGAAACCGCCCGACCGTCATACCGGTGGCGTCGGTGGCCAGGTCGAGAAACCGCCGCTCGAACGATCGTTCGTCGAGGCGGTCCTCGCGGTCAGGGACGAGCGAGGCCAGCAGGTGCTTGGCGGCCACGTCGACGTCGACAGCTGTTCCGCCCTCGGTCGCCAGCAGCAGGTACGAGACCGCCTCGTCGGCGAACCCAGGCCGTTCCAGCACCGCGGTGGGGATCCGGTCGAGGCAGCGGACGGCGCTGTCGACGTGCCTGCGGGAGACCTCGCCACGAGCCAGCAGCACGCCGAACGGGTGCAACGGGGCTCCGGGAGCCGTCGCCCGGGCTGCGGCCACGTCTTGTCGGGCTTGCAGGGCGGTGACCAGGCACGCCGTCCGCAGGAACCCCTCGGGCGTGGTGGCGACGGGGGAGGCCTCGGCCACCCCGCGGGTGTCTACCTCGCGAACGAGCCTCAGGTGCGTCTCGTCGAGCGCGGCTCTCACCCCCGCGAGGTCGCCGACGGCGGCCAGCACCTCTCGGTCCGTGCTCTGCCATACGACATCGCCACCGAGCTGGGCCCGCAGGTGCGCCACGGCCGTCCGGACGCCGCCGACCGCCGACAGCAGGGGGGTGCTGGGGCTGTCCGCCTCCTCGTCCCCCACCGCGCCGGCTCCCCAAGTCATGCCGGCAGTCTATCGAACAGGTGTACGGACAACAAGCCTTGGCCGGTGGGTCTCCGCGGTCCGCGGGCGTCAACGGCGCCCGTGCACCACGGCCTCGAGCTCGTCCGAGGTGGCCGTCATACCCGTCGCCGCCCGGGCGACCTCGTCGGACACGTGCGTCGTCCTCACCGCCAGATCGGCCACGGCGTCGACCTCGGCGGCGATCCGGTCTGAGGCGTGGGCGATCCGGGCCGCGGCCTCGGCGACGTGGGCCATGGCGGTGGACTGCTCGGCCAGGGCAGAGTCCACGGCCTGCTGGCTGTCGCCCAGCTCCTGCGTGCCTGCGGCCTGCTCGTGGGTGGCCGCCGCGATGACCTGCTGCAGGTCGCGGATCCGGCTGACGGTGTCCTGGATCCGGGCCATGGACGCCTTGGCCTCACCCATCTCGGCGCGCATGGCGTCGACGCTGCGCTGAATGCTGAGGCTGGCCGAGCCCGACTGCTCCGCGAGCTGCTTGACGTCGGTGGCGACCACCGCGAACCCCCGACCGGCCTCGCCGGCGCGAGCGGCCTCGATGCCCGCGTTGAGCGCGAGCAGCTTGGTCTGCGCCGCGATGCCCGAGATCGCGTCCACGCTGGCCGCCACCTGGTCCCCGGCCCGGTCGAGACGGTCGACGACCTCGCTGGTGGCCCGGGCGGCGGCGTCTGCGGCCTCGGCGATGGTGCTGACCTCGACGGCCGAAGTCCGGACGTCCTCGACGTTCCTCGACAGGCGACGGACCACGTCGGCCAGTGGCCAGCGGGCGCGGGTGATCTCGGCGTTGGCGCTGGTGAGCTCCTCGACCGCGGCGGCCGTGGCCTCGGCGTCACCTCGCACCTCGCTCGCGGAGCCGGAGACGGTCCGAGCGCGCTCGGCGGTGTCGCGGGCGGCGACGGCCAGGTCGTGGCTGGCGCCGGTCATCCCGCCGCCGCAGTCCTCGGTGCGTCCTGACGTGGTGGCCTCGCCGTGGGCCAGACGCCCGACGGCGCGAGCCGCCTCGGCTACCGGTCGCGTCGCGCGCAGGGCCAGGTGGGCGCCGATGCCCACCGCGACCAGCGCCGACACCAGCGCAGCGACGGCGATCGCCACGAAGGTCTGCCGTTGGACGGCCGCGAGACGGTCGGCGGTGGCCGCGAAGTCGTCGTGCGAGACCACGCTCACCACGGTCCAGTCCCACGGGGCGTAGTAGGAGTAGCCCACGGTGACGGTCTCGGTAGCACCGCCGTCGCCGGGACGGGCGAGGGTGAGCACCGCCGAGTCTCCGGCCTTCAGGTCCGGGGCCTTCTCCAGGACGGGCGCCAGCCAGGGCTGCCCGTCGGCGTCGAGCTCGGCGTCCAGGGCCGACGTCCCGACCAGCGACGCGTCGGCGGCGAGGTCGTATACGCCCGCCCGGGTCCCGGCCGTGCCGACGACGAAGGTCTCGCCCCGCTCACCGAGGGCGGCCGACAGCACGGCCTCCGACAGCTCGGGGACGGCCTGCTGCTGGATGCCGACGTACAGCGCGCCCACGACCTCGCCGTCCTCGACGATCGGCTGGTAGGCGGACTCGAACCAGGCGTTGACGACGAACGCGTTGCCCAGGAACGTGTCGCCCGCCAGCAGTGAGGCAACAACCGCGTTCGGGGTGCCGTCCTGGCCGACCGCGGGGATGTAGGTGCCGATGGCACGGGTGTCCTCTGCCGTGCGCACGCTGGTCGCGACGCGCAGCATGTCTCCAGCCTCGTTCATCCGCTGGAACAGCGTGACGGTGGCACCGGTGAGGTCGTTGACGTCGTCGATGACCGGCACCCGGTCGGCGAAGCTGGTCGTCGGGGCCAGCCACCTGTCACCGACCAGCAGCTGCGGCAGCTGCACGGCGGTCTCCTCCCGCGACAGCTGGTCGATCGCGGTCCAGGCGACGGGGGCGGTCCCGGTGGCGGCCCCGCCGGAGCGCGACAGCTGGTCCTCGGCGACGTTAAGCGCCGTGCCGATCTCACCGCTGGTCTTGCGCCCGACGGTGCTGACCGTGCCGTACAGCGCCTCGGCGCTGGAGGCGGCCCGCTCGGTGATGAACGACTCGCTCTCCTGCACGGCCACGCCGGAGGCGCGCGCGGACTGCGTCACTGTCACCGCGGCGACCGAGCCGGTCGACAGTGCCACCGACACCAGACAGATGACGACGACGCGGGAGCGCAACGAGCGACGACGGGTACGAGTGGCCACACTGTAGAAGTCGGCCGTCGGACCCAGGACTTTAGTCCCGGTCCGTCTCCTGCCACATGTCGCTCCAGCGGACCCCGACCTGCCCCAGCAGGCGTCGAAGCGTGGGCAGCCCGATGCCGACCACGGCGTGCGGGTCACCGTCGACGCCCTCGACGAAGGCACCGCCCAGGCCGTCCAGGGTGAAGGCCCCGGCCACCTGCAACGGCTCTCCGGTGGCGACGTAGGCCTCGACCTCGTGGTCGTCGAGGTCGGCGAAGCGGACCTCGGTGCTGCTCAGCTCACCGACGCTGGCCCCGCTGCCGCCGGCCTCGGGGGAGCGGGTGTCGACCAGCCAGTGCCCGGTGCGCAGCACACCTGCGCGGCCGCGCATGCCGTGCCAGCGCGCGACCGCGTCCGCCGCGTCGGCCGGGCGGCCGTAGGCGATGCCGTCCAGGTCCAGGACGGAGTCGCAGCCCACCACCAGGGCGTCGTCGACGTGCCGGGCCACGTCCTCGGCCTTGGCCCGCGCCAGCAGCAGCGCGACGTCGGACGGGTCGCTCACGCCGTAGGCGGCGACCACGGCGTCCTCGTCGACCTCGCTCACCCGGACCTGCGGGTGGACGCCCGCGGCGCGCAGCGTCGCCAGCCGGGCCGGGGACCGGGACGCCAGCAGCAGGACTGGGGCGTTCATGCCGCCAGCGCCCGGCGCAGCGTGTCCAGGCCGACCGACCCCAGGTCCAGGGCTCGCCGGTGCCACGCGGCGAGGTCGAACGCGGCGCCGTCGCGGGCCTGCGCCTGCTCGCGCAGCTGCAACCAGGTGCGTTCGCCGACCTTGTACGACGGGGCCTGACCCGGGTGACCCAGGTAGCGGTCCAGCTCGAAGCGCAGGGTCGGCTCGGGCTCGGGCACGTTCGAGCTCAGGTACGTCCACGCCTTCTCGTACGTCCAGGCGCCGCCACCGGCCGAGCGCGGCGCGTCGAAGCCGCAGTGCACCCCGATGTCGAGCACGACCCGCACCGAGCGGAGCAGCTGCGAGGCCACGAGGCCCAGCCGGTCGCCCGGGTCGTCCAGGTGGCCGAGCTCGGCCATCAGCTGCTCCGCGTACAGCGCCCAGCCCTCGCCGTGCCCGGACACCCAGACCCCCAGGCGTCGGTAGCGGTTGAGGGCGCCGCTGCGCAGGACGGTCTGGCCCAATTGCAGGTGGTGGCCCGGGACGCCCTCGTGGTAGACCGTCGTGCGCTGCTGCCAGGTGCTGAAGGACGTCATGCCCTTGGGCACCGACCACCACATCGAGCCGGCGCGGCTGAGGTCCTCGCTGGGGGCGGTGTAGTAGACGACGCCGGTGCTGGTGGGGGCGATCCGGCAGTCCAGGGTCCGGATTGCTCCAGGGATGTCGAAGTGGGTGCCGGCCAGTGCGGCGACGGCCTCGTCGGACGTGGCCTGCATCCAGTCGCGGAACGCGTCGGCGCCGTGGACCAGCCGGGCGGGGTCGTGCTCCAACAGCTCGGCCGCCTCCTCGATCGTCGACGCGCCGAACCCGTGGGCGATCGCCGTCCCCTCGGCCCGCAGCCGCTCGACCTCCGCGACCCCCCAGGCGTAGGTCTCCCGCAGGTCGACCTCGGCCCCCAGGTAGTGCTGCAGCCGCAGCGCGTAACGCTCCTCGCCGACGGCGTCGGCGTCTGTCGCGAACTGCAGCAGCTCCTCGCGCAGCGCCACGGCCAGCAGGGCGTAGGCCTCCGAAGCCCCTACCGCCGCCTCGTCGAGCTCGGTGACCAGCCCTGGCGGCAGCGGCTCGGCGGCAGGGGCACCCAGGCGCGCGCGGGTGGCGGTGGCCTGGAAGTACCCGTCCGGTCCGACGTTGTCGTCGCACTGCGCCGCGCAGGCCAGCACCTGCCGGCGGGCGGCGGGCCGACCGTCGCGGGCGGAGTCCCGCAGCGCCGACAGGTACCCGGCCACGGCCTGCGGCACCGCCCGCAGGCGCTCAGCCACCACGGCCCAGTCGGCGGAGTCGTCGGTGGGCATCAGGTCGAAGACCTCGCGCATGCCCTGGACAGGGGAGCCGAGGACGTCCAGGGCCCGGGCGTGCTCACCGGTCTCCGCCATCCGGATCCCGAGCTCGGCCCGCTCACGGACCACGTCGGCGGTCACGACGTCGGTCGCGTCGGTGGGCTCGAGGTCGTCGAGTCGGCGCAGGACGTCGCGGAGCACGGCGGTGCGCTCGGCGATGCCCGCGACCGAGTGGTCGGTCAGCCGGTGGTCGTGCCCGGCGATCCCGGACTGCGTCGCCGACTCCGGGTCGAGGGCGGCGCAGCCGTCCAGGAGCTCTTCGGCGAGGGTGTCGAGGGGCGTCGTCCGGCGGGGCTGCTCACTCACCCGCGCAAGGTAGCCGACGCCCCGCCCCACCCCTCCGGCCGTGCCCCTCCGCCGCGCCGGACCAGGGTCGACGGCGCACCCCACAGGGCAGCGGAACCGTGCGGTCCGGCTCCCGCCCCGGCGCCCCGCTGGGCGCCGGGGCGGGAGAGGAGGACGGCGACGACAGCGGCGAGCTCGCCCGCGCCAGGGCGTCCGGAGACGACCTGGACCACGAGCGGCGTCGCCTCCGAGGGGTCGGTCACGCCCCGGCCGGGGGCTGACCGGACTTGAGGGCCGCGAGGCGGGACTCGATCTCGATGCTGGTCCCGGCGTCCTCGAGCTCGGCGAACTGGTTGTCCAGGGTGGAGGCGGCCAGCTCGGCGTTGCCCAGCGCACGGGCCTCCTCGCGCCGGATCTTTTCCTCGAAACGCCCCAGCTCGCTGGTCGGGTCGGTCAGGTTGATGCTCTTGATCGAGTCGTGGATCTGGTTCTGCGCGACCGCGACCTTCTGACGCGACACGAGCTGGTCACGCTTGGACTTGAGCTCGGTGAGCTTGCCCTTCATGCCCTCCAGGCCCGTGCGGAGCTTGTCGACCACGGCCTGCTGGGAGGTGATCTGCGTGGACAGGCCGGACGCGTCGCCCTCGGCCTTGATCTGCCGCTCGATCGCGATCTTGGCCAGGTTGTCCAGCCGGTCGGCCTCGCTCGCGTTGCCCTGGTTGCGCAACTGGTCGCCGCGGCCGCTGGCGGCGATGGCCTTGCTGCCCCAGTCGCGGGCCGCGGCGGCGTCCTCGTCACGGTCGGCCTCCATCATGCGGAGGTTGCCGATGGTCTGCGCGACCGCCTGCTCGGCCTCGGTGATGTTGGCCGTGTAGTCGCGGATCATCTGGTCGAGCATCTTCTGCGGGTCCTCGGCGTTGTCGATCGCCGAGTTGATGTTGGCGCGCGCCAGCTGCGAGATGCGGCCGAAGATGGACTGCTGGGACATGTGCTCTCCTCCGTTGGTGTGACTGAACCGTGCCGTGCCCGCCCCTGGTGCGGTGCGCGGTCGTCCTGGCGATGGTCCTAGAAGTCGCCGCCGAAGCCACCGCCGCCGCCGAACCCGCCGCCGAACCCGCCGCCGAA
>Ga0105045_10003449_pt1 | contig 13570 bp, 10 predicted proteins | sample MAT02_FD_78089 | JGI IMG/M metagenome (GOLD analysis project Ga0105045, IMG submission 78089) | Freshwater microbial communities from Lake Fryxell liftoff mats and glacier meltwater in Antarctica - MAT-02 (megahit assembly) | ecosystem: Environmental > Aquatic > Freshwater > Ice > Liftoff...
AAAGTTGCCGTCGCGTCCGTGAGCCTCGACCACCCAAGCCTAAGTCTCGCGGTCCATACGCGGGCGACGGTGAACGCGACGCTCGCGCCGATGAAAACTTTCGAGCGTGACGTGGCGTGGTCCAGCAGCGATCCCACCGTGGCCGAAGTGCGGAAAGTGGGTGAGCAAATCGCCATCGTCGTCGGCAAAAAACCCGGCACCTGTACGGTCACCGCGATGATCGACAAAGCGATGCAGACTTGCGTTGTCACCGTGGCACCATCCACGCTGCCGGTCGAGTGGAGGTATGATGAACTTAATCGGCCGGCGATTCCCGGTTCGATCTCAGTCGCAGACGGTGTCTTCACATTGACTGGCTGCGGCCATGCCATGACCGCGTTTTGGGAACGCGTGCGGGATCAAGGCGTCTTCGTCAGCCAACCGGTAACGGGCGACGTTGCCATCTCCGCCCGCCTCACAAACCTAGCTCCCAGCGTCGGCGGCCCGTCCTATCAATGGGACGATCGACCGCCGAGTGTGGCCGGACTGATGATCCGGGAATCACTCGCCGAGAAGTGCGGACGTTATCTGCTCATCCAAGTCGAGGCCTCGGGTTCCCTGGTCTGCCGGTGGCGCGACAAGTCGGGGGATCAGGACGACAACCAGAAAAAAGATTTGGGCAAGGTCACGCTACCGATTCATCTCAAGCTCGTGCAGACAGGCGGGCAAACGCAGGTCTTTTCCTCGACGAACGGCCGCGACTGGGCCGAGCCTAAAATGTCTCATGACGCCCAGTTCGATGATCAAAGTCGGGTCGGTCTTTTCAACTGCTCCGGTAACACCTTCGCATCGACCACCGCTGTCTTCGATTTCGTGCATGCAGACGATTAAGCTTGGGCTGGCAAGTAATCGCTGGCAAAGAAACCAGATTCTCTATCTGTCACCAGAGTTGGGCCGCCCCCTTCTTCCGCCCCCAGGAGGTGGAACAAATCGGGAAAGACGTATTTAAGGAATACTGAGGCATTGGCGTTGCTCCAGCAACCGGGTAAGAAATACGCCAAGGAGGTGAAGGTGAACTCGCTGTCGAGTATGCCGGCCGGACAGGTCAACCAACTCGCGAGCGGGCAGCAGTTTCTTGATTTGATTCGGTACTTAATTGAAATCCGCTATGGCGGGGCGGCTCATAAGCACGAACGGCTGGGATATTCATGTCGTTCTTGCACACCCTAAAGCAACGCGGACATGCCCCTTATTAGAACGATTATCTCCGCCACACAAAACTATTTAAAATCGAGTAGACTATGCTCTGAACCCGCAAAAATTCACTTCAGTCAGCTAAAGGGTTACTGCTTTTTCTATTTGGAGATAGACGATTCGAGTCGCAATCCTTGGTAATCCAAATGGTTACTATACTGGCGAACTTCAACGAGCCGCTCACGAGTACTCAAGACTTATGGGCATCCATGGTCCCTTGCAAGTAATCTCGTATTCAGAGATTTGCATTGATTCAAGTGCTCTTGGTCTTAATCAATCCGCCTCAAGTCTTCACTCGAGCGGCAGGGGCATCGAGCATTACGATGCAGTAATTGTCCGAACGATGCCGCTTGGGTCACTGGAGCAAGTTATTTTTCGCATGAATGCGTTACACGTTGCCCAGCGACGCGGGACGCGATTGATTAATCGACCACGAACGCTGGAGATTGCCATCGACAAATGGCTGACGTTGGATCTGGCAAGTCAAAGCGGCTTAGCGATTCCTCGTACCCATGCATGCCAAACACGGGATCAAGCGCTGGCGGCTTTCGATGCTTTAGGGAGAGACGTGGTTGTTAAGCCCATCTTCGGAGGTGAGGGGCGTGGAATGATTCGCGTGGATGATATTGATATTGCACATCGGGTTTTTTCGACATTGGAACAAATCCAAGCAGTCGCATATCTTCAAGAGTTCGTGCCTCATCATGGCTACGATATTCGTGTTCTGTTTATTGGTGACGACTTCTACTGCGTGGCTCGTCATGCGGCTGGGAACGATTGGCGAACTAATCTTTCGCGAGGTGGATATGCGATTGAGTATGCCATTACAGAAAAGCAGTTGAATATGGCCAAGCTCGCGAAAGATGCGATACAAGGCGATGTAGTTGGTGTCGATATCCTTCCGACGCTGGACGGCAGAGATCTGTTGCTCGAGGTCAATGCGGTTCCCGGCTGGAAAGGTGTCGCGAAAGCTTGCGATGTTGATATAGCGAAAAAAATTCTCGAACTAGCCGTTACGGAAGCTTCCATTCGTTCCAGTCCTCACTAGAGCGCACTACCGTATAGTTTCGTCATCATCGAGGCATCGTAGGGGATAGGATTAAAGGTCGCCGTCCATTGAGCTGCTGCTTCTTGTCCGAGACTTGGTAAGGTTTCTTGGTCAATGTCCAGTAGACTCAATCGATCGACGAGTCCTGCTGCATGAAGTTCCGAGCTAAACCAATCGGCGAGTCGATCTCCGGCAACGTTTACCGATACGTGGATTCCTAGATCTGCCAGGAGCGATTGATAGAGTTCGGCTGTTCGATTGTCGCGACTATTAGCGCGAATGACAGCTGGCATCATCACACCAACTGCTTGACCATGAGCGATTCCAAATCGAGCTGTTAGTGGGTTGGCCAAGGCGTGAGCAGCGCCTAACATCGAAGCCTCAATTGCCATTCCCGCTAGGCATGCACCGATCTGCATGCGAGAGCGAGCCTCGAGATCGTAAGGATCGTGAATCACACGAGTGAAACCCTGCGATAGGTGCAGCCACGCCGAATGCGAGTAGGCAACAGAGATCACGTTTCGATCTTTCGTAACAAAGGTTTCCAAAGTATGGGTGAGTGCGTCGATTCCGGTCAAAGCAGTAACGCGTGTCGGTTGAGTGATGGTTAATTTGGGATCGAGAACGGCGATTCGATAAGCCGCTTTAGGATCGCCACAGGCCATTTTCACGTGTGTTTGAGAGTCGCTAATGAGAGCGAAAGACTGAGCCTCGCTACCGGTGCCGGTGGTAGTTGGAACCGCGATCATTGGGAGCATGCTGGCAGTTGCTTTGCCTCTGCCCCAATAATCTACCATACGACCACCACAAGAATAGAGAAAGTTGATTCCTTTGGCGCAATCCATCGACGAACCTCCCCCAAGCCCGATGAGTAGATCCGGAAGAAAATCCTTCGCGACGCGAACTCCCAAATCGACATCGTCCGTAGAGGGGTTTTCATGCAAGTCGTGAAAGCCATGGCAGATAAGCCCGGCTTGACTCAGGCTATCCAACCCTTTTTGATAGAGCCCCGCTGCAACAACACCGGGATCAGAGATAATCAATACTCGCTTGCCAGACAATTCTGCTGCTAGGTTGCCCAGACGATCGATTGTGCCGGAGCCGGAGATGAATCGAGTTTGCTGGTGAAAATCAAATCTAAGCATGTATTTCAGTATTGATCGTAGGTGGGTGGGTTGCGGTCCTGGGCGATTTTTATGGCGAGTGAAAGACAGAAAGCTACCGACATCGAGGGAGCCTTCGTTCTTGCTTAGCGATCAACATCAAACTCTGACACCAGTCTATGGATGATTTGTTTGGCTGAAAATCGTTCGGCTTGGGCTGCAAAAGTAGTGATGATTCGATGAGTTAGCACGGCTGGAGCCACTGATCGCAAGTCATCACTGCTAACCATGAAATTTCCATGCAATGCAGCCCTAGCTTTCGCGCCTAGAATCAAGTTCTGAACTGCACGGGGGCCTGCACCCCAACTGACTAATGGCTTAAGCCAGCTAGGAGCCGATTCGCCTTCGGGACGTGTTCGCCGAACCAGTTTAGCAGCGTAGGTGTAAATGTGCTCGGGAACTGGAATGCGACGAACGAGTAATTGATGGGCAAGGATCTCCTCACCGGTCATGATCGACTGGAGCTCGGGCATCTCTTCGCCTGTCGTTCGCTTAGCGATAAGAATCTCCTCTTCTTCACTTGGATAGTCGAGTTCGATCAGGGACATGAATCGATCGAGTTGAGCTTCAGGAAGAGGATAAGTTCCTTCCTGTTCGACGGGATTCTGAGTTGCGAGAACCATGAAAGGCGAGGCAAGCGTAAAAGTTTTTCCAAGGACAGTAATGCGCTGCTCCTGCATCGCCTCAAGCATTGCGGCTTGTGTCTTTGGAGGCGCCCGATTGATCTCATCGGCCAGCACAATATTCGCGAAGACCGGACCGGGAACAAATTGCAGTTCGCGTCGCCCACCTTCGGTTTCCTGAAGAATATCCGTCCCGGTAATGTCCATCGGCATCAGGTCGGGAGTGAATTGAATTCGAGAAAATTGGAGTGAAAGGCACTGGGCCAAGCTGCTTACTAGGAGCGTTTTGGCAAGCCCGGGTACCCCCATCAGCAACGCGTGCCGCCTTGCAAACAAGCAAATCGCTAACTGATCGATCGTGTCGTGCTGCCCTACAATGACCTTCCCTAGCTCTTTAGACAAATGCTTAAAGGAGGTCCGTAGCCGATCTACAGCATCCACGTCGTTGTTCGTGAGATCCTCATTGGCGGTGTTTCGTTGGGTCTGGCTAAGGAATTCGTCTTCGGTGCTCGTCTTGGACATGAACCGCTTTCGGGTTGGATAGGTATTACCTGTTGGAAACGGTTTAATAGAGGAATGGATTCGGCAAATCAATTGACACGAACACGAGATTTCGAGGTGGGAGTTAAAAAATCAGTGTCTAACTGAGACGCGAACTTCAAAAAGCCATTCACTCCGAGGGGGATTTCGATCATAATTTTATATTCGTCGTTCTCCCAGTGTCCGCAATGGTGATGAACGAGTCCGGTTTGCGGTCACAACTCCATCGCTTGGAGTTGGAGTTTATTCCGAGATCAATCCAACCAGTATAACAAATGTCTAATTCTTCGTCGCAGCCTAGCCGGTTCGTAACCGGAACCTATCAATCAATTGGCTTCTGGGGGATTTTCGCCCTTGTTGGTCTCCGCGTTTGCGTAGGCTGGCATTTTTATATGGAAGGGGTAACCAAAGTTCGTGAGGGTGGATTCTCCTCGGTCGGCTTCTTAAACGCTGCCAAGGGCCCGTTGGCTCCTGCATTTCAGGCCCTGATTCCGGACTACAGCGGAACAGAGAGACTCAGTAAAGCTGGGATGGAGGACGTCTATAAAAAATTTGGTGAGAAAGTCGTAACTTTTTATGGGTTTGATGACGAGCAAAAGGTAGCTCTCAAGCGTGAAGTGGAATTTGCGGTCTTCCGATTGGAAGGAATTTACAGCCAGTGGACGGCTCAGATCAAGGAATACCAGGACGGATTTGCCCGCGTGACTCAGATGCGAAATGATCCAAAGCGAGAAGGTGTTATGTCCCTCCGTAATCAACGCGAAGAAGTAGAGAATAAATGGCGAGGGCTAGTAAAGCCAGTCCTCAACGACATCGATAAAATTGGGCAATCGCTTGAAATAAACGCTATTCGGATTGCCAAGCCCGAACAAGTCCTAGCGGTCGGGAAAGTCGATTTTTTGTCGCCAGGGTCAGGAGCGGTCAGCGTCCGGTTCGTTGATTCGGTGATTCCAATTTTCGATATGTCGGTCGGTATTCTTCTGATTCTTGGCTTGCTAACTCCCGTTGCAGGGGTAGCCGCAGGGCTTTTTCTCGCCTCGGTTGTCCTGACGCAGTTTCCTGGATATCCGGGTACACTTCCAACCTATTATCAAGCGATCGAAATGGTTGCTTGCTTTGCTCTCGCGTTCACCGACTCGGGAAGATTTGCGGGACTTGATTTCATTCCCTGGAGCTACTGGAATAGCGCGAAACGCAACCGTCAAGTTCAAGTGCTAGATGCCGCATGAAGACTTGTCTGCGTTTTCAAATCGTAAATACTATTCAAATAAAAATTCGTTTCAAAATAAATCTTAAACACCAACCGTCCCACTTGTAATAATCATGGATCAACTCAGCCCAGCAGATCGCAAAATTGGTATCGATAACTTCGATGAAGCCGTTGGATTCACTCGCCGTGAATTCTTGCAAGGAGTCATCGCAGCAGGCGCCGTTTCGGGTGCAGGCTTGGGGGCGATGTATTTCGGTTACAGCAAAATCGCTGACCCGGTTCGAGTTGGTGTGATTGGCACTGGCGATGAAGGAAACGTCTTGATCGGCGGTTGCACGCCAGACTATGTGCAAGTCATCGCGATCGCTGACGCGAGACCCTTTGGTATTCACCGGGCGTTTCATGGTGATTGCTCGTCACCGATTGCCCAGGCTGCAAGACCTGGCTTGTTAACCAAAGCAGGCTATTCGTCAGAAGCGGAGGCTCGTAAGAACGTCAAGGTATACTCAGGCCCGGATGGTATCGGACAATTGCTGGATAACCCAGACATCGAAGCAGTCATTATCGCGCTTCCTTTGCATTTGCATGCCCCGGTTGCAATCCAGGCCATGATGCGAGGCAAGCACGTTTTGACAGAAAAACTAATGGCGCATAATGTGGCTCAGTGTAAAGCGATGGGACGCGTTTCGCACGAGCTGAAAGCCAAAGACGGTGCGGACCTGCATTTGTCGACCGGTCACCAACGTCACTACAGTGTGCTTTACGATAACGCAGTTCACACAATTAAGATGGGGATGCTTGGCCAGCTTACTCACATTCGAGCCCAGTGGCACCGAGGGAACCTTCCCGGTGGTGATTCTTGGCAGCCACCATTGCCTGGCGTTGAAGACTTTGTAAAGGGCAAGAAGGTCGACCGAGTCCTTCGAGAACTTAAAAACTACCAAGCTCAACTCGCAGATGCAATCAAGACCGGCAGCCAGTCAGAAGTCGAATCGCTGGAGGCCAAGGTCGCTCAGTGGGAAGCTTGGTACGCGGACCGCGAGATAGACGCCGAGCTTTTTGGATACGTCTCCACCAAGATTGGTAAAGATCGAGATCGACCGGCGATGGAAGAGTTGGTTCGATGGCGATTGTTTAATCGCACCGGCGGTGGGTTGATGGCGGAGCTGGGAAGTCACCAATTGGACGCTGCAAGTATCTTCTGCTCGGCACTTCGAACCGATGGTAAGAAGGCTCATCCGATTTCGGTGCATGCGATCGGCAACCGCCAAGTCTTTCCAATGGACCGCGACGCGGAAGATCACGTCTACTGTTCGTTTGAGTTTCCTGGACCAGAGTACGATGGTCGATTCGACGTCGGTTACGAAACAGAAGAGGGTGGTAATAAAATCGAGCCTTATTCGGTTGACCCAAACAAGAAGATCGTGGTCACTTATTCGTCGATCAACGGCAACGGTTTCGGTGGCTATGGTGAAGTTGTGATGGGGACGAAGGGCACGATGATTCTGGACAAAGAGCAGGAAGTCATGCTCTATGCGAAGTCCGATACGTCCGCTTCGGTCGGCATCAAGCCAGCGGGTGGTGGATATGCGCTCGATACTCAAGCCAGTGGCGGTGCGGCCGCTCCCGTTGCCAAGGCCGCTGCAGGAGGACCTGTGAGCCGCGGGTACACCGAGGAGATCGAGCATTGGGCTTATTGTATTCGCAACCCTTCTGCCGAGAACAAGGTCAAGTGCTATCCGGAAATTGCGATGGGTGACGCGGTGATTGCACTGACAACTAACGTTGCGATTCAACGCGGTCAGCGCGGGGAAGCTGGCTTTGTCAAATTCAACGAAAGTTGGTTTGATATTAACTCCGACGAAACTCCCGATGGAAGCTCCGTTGCAGACGAACTCTCTCAACTCAAAGCTTACAAAGTGTAAGGGCAGGAAAGTCAACTGGATGGATGATTCAAACGTTGACCAGATGTTTGACAGAAGGTCAGAAGGGATTTCCGGTTCGAAGTTCACGATCGCTTTTGTACTTTTGCTAATCGCAGGAGTCGTATTCGGATTTGTGGGGGTTATCCGTTTTCAAAAAACGATGACCGCATTTGATGAAGTTCGATTGAAGTGGCCCGCAGCGGCGGCAGCATTTGACGAGCAGATTCAATCGATCAACGCACTTGTCATGAAAGCAAATCCTCCACTAGAGAATTCGGAAGTTGTCGCTTGGAATCAGGCAGTACGCGATTTTAGGGAGTATTCCCAGTATGATCGCCAAGTCTTAAAGCTTGGTGGCGTTTTGAATACTGGAAATGCGATCCGTTCACAAATTATCGAGAATTCAGAACTCTCGGGGTCAAAACTCTCTTTCCCCGAGCGTACCATCGCCATCGAAGATTTCATTCAGGCCGATGAGCATCTAGAGAAGCTTCAGATAGACTGGATTGGTAGGCTTTGCCAAACTTTCTTTGGACTGAATCTTTCGATGCGAGTTTTTGAAAGACTCTAAAGTGGGAAAGTGCTAATGTGGTAGACCCCTTGGCGAAGAGGTTTATACTCCACGCGTTCTGGTTTGAGGTGATTAAGTAGGATGGGAGCTACACGACTGTGGTTGGACCCGCGTGGAGTATAGCTTTAATCCGGCTTGCCTATTGACCAAAATTAAGACCGTCGCCGCAACACTTTTAATGCTCGGCTTGCGTTGGTCCTACCAAGGCATCGAAAATGGGCGATGCGACAAGCGTTGTGACGACGGCCATGATTACCAGCATCGCAAACAATTCTTGGCTGATAATTCCGCGCGACAGCCCTATGTTGATGATAATCAACTCCATCAGACCGCGGGCGTTCATCAACGTGCCAATACCCAACGCCTCGCGCTGCGGTAGCCCGCTCCAACGGGCCGCAAACCAGCATGCTCCAAACTTACCTACAACGGCCACTAACATTACCAACCCACAAAGCCCCCAAAGATAAGCGTTATCAAGCAGTCCAATTTTCGTATTCAGCCCTGAGTAAGTGAAGAACAATGGCAGCAGAAGTGCAACCGCTAAGGGTTGAATACGAGCGATCAAGTCGCGGCTCATGACACCACGGGGCATGCTTGCGCCCATAACAAACGCTCCAAAGACTGCATGCAGGTGGATTTTGTCGGTAAACCAAGCGCCAAACGCCATCATCGAGAGCCCAATCACCAACCCCGCATCGTTCAGTTGCTGCTTGTCATCGATCCAAAAGCTTTTCAAACGATCCAAAACAGGTCGGATTACTAGCAATGCGATGGCGACAAAAGCAACCCCACCGCCAATGCTCCAGATCGCTTGGCTTGGGTTGTTGTCAAAACTAGCTAAAACAATTGCAAGTAAACACCAGGCCATCGCGTCGTCGATAGCCCCAGCGCCGATCGCAACGGTCCCCATCAGCGTTCCCGCAAGCCCTTTGAAGTGAATGATTCTGGCTAACATCGGAAAAGCGGTGATGCACATGGAAGCTCCAAGAAACAGCATGGCTTCTGCCAGCTTCGTATCGGCTGGAAAAAGTTTGGTGTAAAAGAAGAAAAACCAAGCTAAGAGTCCTCCCAACACAAAGGGGGCGATCATCCCAGCAAGTGAAACGGCCAAGGAAGTCTTGAAGTTGTTTTTAACAATTTCAACACGAAACTCCAGGCCAACGACAAACATGTACAGCGCCAGTCCCAGTTGCGATGCAGGGAATAAATACGATTGCGTATCACGCGTAAGTTGCTTACTGTCCCACGGAAACATGGCTTGTTGCCACTCTGGCGCAAACAGCCCAAATAGAGATGGCCCAAGCATCACACCGGCGATCATTTCCGCTATCACTTGCGGTTGACCAAGTCGCTTCGCGACCACGCCCACCGCGCGACATGTTAGAAGGATAACGCCAATCTGAAAAAAGAACTGCACCGCGAGGTGTAGATTAGATGTTAGGTTCATCATGACAGAATAGTTGTTTAAACAACTATTGTCTAGCTAGGCTTTTTGTGACGATTAATTCTAACCGAAACAATGTAATCGTCAGGCATTAAACGGGCGGTGATACGCTTGAGGAACTTCGCAGGTGATGACTTACGTAACGAGAACTACTCGGTGATGTTGAAATGTGATAATTTTTCCAAAAATCGGTGGTTAAAATTACCGACTATTTCCCTCATAGACCTATACTATGTGCTATGTTTTAACCGAATTAGGGGGCGAAAGGGATGTCATTTTTTAAATCGGTACGTAGTAAGGCTGAAACATGATTCGCAAATTAATTATTGGACTGGCGATACTTCCCTCTTTAGTAGGAATTGCTGGTGCCCAGCAGCACACAACGATTATCAACGGTAAGGAATTTGTCGTCCATTCCAATCGCGTCCCAGTAGTCGTTCACCGCGTGCTACCTCCTTACTGGAATAAGCACATTACGGTTCGGGAAATGAAGAGTGGTAATGTTCCAGCTTCGAGCCGGCGATAGCGTTTTCCGCTCTCTTGCGTTTCTCAGTTTGAATTCTTCGTTTCCCGATTCGCAAGAATTCGGAGAGTGCTGGAGATACAATGTTTGTCTAAGTGTTTCAAAAGTCATACGACCTTCTGTCATGCGAGCATTCCCATCCGTAGGGACTCTCCTAGAATAACTCTTTACCGACACGTAGCAGCGCAAACTAGTGAATCGGCTTAATCGTCAACATTCAATAGCTTATGCTGCATGTTGGTGTTTTCCTTAGTGTCGCGCGAACGACCTTCTTTCCGCCGGATAAACGTCATTCGTGCACTAAATAGTTGGAGACTACTATTTTATCCTGGTGGCTCTGCGCACTTTTCACTGGATTTCCCTTCTTCAGAATCCAAGAATCGCGAGATCTTTGCGAATAGTTGGGTAGTGCTGAGCGGAAGACTCTTTCATTATCTAGGGAGAAGAAGATTATGCTGAAGAAAATGTTCCTTGGAACGCTGTTGCTAGGCATGGGTTCGCTCGCGGTGGCGGGAACATCAGCATACAGCTATGTACGTACCGGTTTCCATTCGATTCGCGATGGGATTAAAGACCAGATTCCAATCGAGCTAGAAATGCGAAGAGCTCGCGACATGATAACCAATCTCAAGCCGGAAATCGCCGGCAACGTCCAATTGATCGCTCGCGAAGAAGTCGAGGTTGGGAGGCTTGAGAAAGAGGTCGATAGGAAGTCCGAGCAACTAGAGAAAGCCAAGCAGGATATGCTTCGACTCAAGAAGGACGTCGCCGCACGAGTTGATATCGACGCCGATGAGAAGCTCGTCTATGCAGGTAGAAAGTACACCGTCTCCCAGGTTCGGGAAGACCTGAACATGCGATTCAAGCAGTTCCAAACGCAAGAAGCTACCGCTGACAAACTTAGCAAGATTCTGGCTGCTCGAGAGCGGAACCTTGATGCATCTCGACGTAAGCTAGATGAAATGCTTGCTGCGAAACGTCAGCTTGAAATCGAGGTCGAGAATCTCCAGGCACGGCTGACCATGGTACAAGTTGCTGAAACTTCCAGTACGCTGGCTTTGAATGAATCGCAGCTCAGTCAGACACGTCAGTTGCTAGATGATATTGCGACTCGAATCGATGTGTCTGAAAGGGTTTCTGCGAGTGAAGGCGGGCTCAATGGAGTTATCCCGCTAGACGAAGCCGCTCCGTCGGATATTGTTGATCAGATCAGTCGGTACTTTGACGAAACCGATTCCGAATTGGGTTCGATCGTAAAGAAGTAACGAGATGTCAAAGCTTCGCACAGTTTGGGTTGATGGAGTTGGTGGCTACGCGATTTACGACCCTCCCGAAGCAATCTTCGGGGGGCGAGGAGCCAATAAAGAGTCGATCGAGATCGTGTCTGAGCTTCCGAAACTAGCGTTATCGGTCAAGTATCTCGGGGATGAATACATTGTTCAACGGTTGGCAGCCAAAACCGTTGAGGTGAATGGCGTCATAATTCCAGGACCTTTTGTTTTGTCAGATGGCGATGAAATGAAGGTCGATGGCTCGGTACGTCTCCTTTTTACAAAACCAAGTTCTTTAAGTAACACTGCCGTGCTGAAGATCAAGAGTCGGCATCGTTGGCCAGAATCGATTGACGGTGTCATTTTACTTAGAGGATTGTGTGTTCTTGGTCCTAGCGTGAGTGCTCACGTCAACTGTAAGCAGTGGAGTCAGGACATTACCCTGTTCCGTCAGGAAGACCTTTGGCAGTATCGTTTACAATCAAAGACTCGGAGCGAGCACGGGCTCATTGACTGCACCTTGAAACACATCTCTGGTCGCTCTGTAAGGAAACCAAGTCACCCGATTGTTCTGGGTGAACGCGTCCGTGGTGATGATTTCTCTATGACGATAACTTAGTCGAAATCGCTTCTTGCGACTGGATAGGAATACTACAATTTATCAATCGATTTGCGATCGCATGGTTACTGATTTAAGCTTCGACGCGACTCCTCAGAGGCCCCTATGAACTTCAAGTACGGAACTGGCGAAAAACCGCTCGAGGGATACTCGATTCGCCGCGGTCTCGGTATCGGAGGGTTCGGTGAAGTATATCTGGCAGTCACTGATGCGGGAAAAGAAGTCGCGATCAAACAAGTTCGTCGGAATCTCGATGTCGAATTGCGCGGTGCATCCCAGTGCTTGAACTTGCGGCACCCCAATCTGGTTGATCTGCTCGACATTCGCCAAAACGAAGTGGACTTTGGTTGGATTGTCATGGAGTATGTGGCCGGAGAGAGTCTGCGAGAACTACTCGATGAGTCGCCTCGCGGGTTAGCGCCGGAAGATGTAATGATTATCTTTGGGCAACTTGGTGCGGGTGTGCAGTACTTACACGAGCAAGGGATTGTGCACCGCGACTTGAAGCCCGCGAATGTCTTCATTGAGAACGGGTTAGTAAAGATCGGTGACTATGGTCTTTCAAAGTTCATCTCTAAATCGCAGCGCGGTGGACAGACCGAAAGCGTCGGTACCTTTCACTATATGGCTCCCGAAATCGGAAACGGCCACTATGGAAAAGAGATCGACGTTTACTCCCTCGGGATTTTGCTCTACGAGATGCTAACCGGAAGCGTTCCTTTCGATGGCGAATCGCCCCAAGAAATCATCTTGAAACATCTCGCCTCGCTTCCTGATTTGTCGAATGTTCCCGTTTCATTTCGTGATGCGATCGCGGGTGCTCTTCACAAGGATCCTCGGGCTAGATTTCAGTCGGTGGCGAATATGTTGAGCTCCTTAAATATCTCGATCGATCGCAGCGGAATGGCGGTCCAGCCTCGGCAGCAACAAGAATCGAAACACTCAATATTGTCCAGTTGGGAATTGCCCAGTTGGGATTCGATCAAGCGACGTTTCGGTGTTTCCAACCATAAAGTGAAGTCACCCGATCTGACCGCATATCGTTCTTCATTTATTTCGGCAGCATCAAAGTATTCGAGTTTGCGACCGGTACGATATGCTCAAGAGCCGATTGCCAATGCAGTGCTTGGAATGTTCGCAGAGATCCAACGATGGTTTGGTCAGATTCCACACAATTCGCCGTGGTACGGAGTAGCGCTCGCACTCGTCATCGTCATTGTCGTATCGCGAGGTGTGGCCGTGTTGCCTTTCATCGCAACCCTGTTGCTTTGCTACATCCCCTATTTCATTGTTTGGTCTTTGGTCAGTTCGTATCAACCGCCAGTACCTGCCGATCCATCAGATGAATCCAAGACAGCCATTCCATTGGCTTCCTTTTTTGTCGATCGGCAAAGCCCGTC
>Ga0105045_10003450_pt1 | contig 13569 bp, 10 predicted proteins | sample MAT02_FD_78089 | JGI IMG/M metagenome (GOLD analysis project Ga0105045, IMG submission 78089) | Freshwater microbial communities from Lake Fryxell liftoff mats and glacier meltwater in Antarctica - MAT-02 (megahit assembly) | ecosystem: Environmental > Aquatic > Freshwater > Ice > Liftoff...
GAGCAGATCCAGTCGTCCTTCGAAACCGACGTCGCCAACGCGGTGACCGGCAATGTCTTCGGCCCGTTCGAAGCTCCCTCGCCCGATGGAAGCCCTGCGACCTGGGGCGTGCTCGAGATCGCCGGCACCGAGGGTCCCACCTACGAGCAGGTGCTACCGCAGCTCGAGCAGCAGATCCCTTCCGAGGTCGTCCCCACCGATCCCACCCAGCTCGACCCGGCCGAGGCCATCGCCGGGCTCGCTGCCGACGCCACCATCACCGTCGATCCCCGGTTCGGGGCGTGGGACGCCGCCACCGGCACCATTGCTCCGCCCGCAGTCATCGGGATCAACACGACCACCACGACGGCCGCCCCCGAGCTCGTCGGCTCCTGACGTGGGTCGCCTCGTGGTCGTCGGGCTCGGTCCCGGCGACGCGTCGCTCGTCACGATTGGCACCCGCGATGCGATCGACCGCATAGCGCCCGCCGCTCGCTACCTGCGCACCTCGGTGCACCCGTCGGCGCACCTGGTGGCAGGCGCCCGATCGTTCGACCACCACTACGAGGCCGCCGCCACGTTCGACGAGGTCTACCGGCGGATCGTCGATGACCTCGTGGCGGCGGTGGGCCAGCACGACGAAGTGCTCTACGCCGTCCCCGGCTCTCCCCGGGTGCTCGAGCGCACGGTCGACCTGCTCGATGAGGTTGCGATCAACGGTGCCCTCGAGATGGAGGTGCTGGCCGCCATGTCGTTCGTCGACCTGGCGTGGGTGCGCCTGGGCGTGGACCCCTACGAGCAGGGCGTGCGCCTCATCGATGGGCACCGCTTCGAGGTGGCGGCCGCAGGTGAGCGAGGCCCGCTGCTGGTTGCTCACTGCCACAACCGTCGCGTCCTCTCGGACATCAAGTTGGCCGTCGACGTGGCCCCCACGCAGCCGGTCGTGGTGCTGCAGCGCCTCGGCTTGCCCGATGAGGCGGTCACCTCGGTTGCGTGGGCCGAGCTCGATCGGTCGGTCGAACCCGACCACCTCACGTCGGTCTGGATACCTGAGCTGGCGGAGCCGGTGGCGGGCGAGGTGGCGGCTTTTGTGGAACTGGTTGCCAAGCTGCGCGCCGAGTGCCCGTGGGATGGCGAACAGACCCACCGCACGCTCACCCGCCACCTCCTCGAGGAGACCTACGAGGTGCTCGAGGCGCTCGGTGCCGTGGGCGACGGCGGTGCTGCGGTGCCATCCGACGCCTACGACCACCTCGAGGAAGAGTTGGGCGACCTGTTCTTCCAGATCGTCTTCCACACCACCTTGGCCACCGAGGCCGGAGCGTTTGGCCTGGCCGATGTGGCCCGCGGCATTCACCACAAGCTCGTCCACCGACACCCCCACGTCTTCGGGTCGGTCGAGGTCGACGGCACCGACCAGGTCGTGGCCAACTGGGAGGCCATCAAGAAGCAGGAGAAGGGGCGAGCCTCGATCTTCGACGGCATGCCCGCGGACCTGCCTGCACTTCTCTACGCGCTGAAGGTGGCCAAGAAGGCGTCTTCGCTGGGCGTCGAGGTGGCCATCGACCTCGACGCAACCGATGGAACCCTGCCGCTCGGCGAACGCCTGCTCGCGCTGGTCGCTGCTGCTCGCCGGGCAGACCCCGATGTTGATCCGGAGACGGAGTTGCGGGCGGCGGCCGCGGCGCTCCGTGACCGAGCCAAGGCCATCGAGTGACCGCCCACCACCACCTCGCCCACTACCCTTTTGCTCACCTGCACCAGGAGCCGTAGCCCACCCATGAGCATCATCACCCACGTCGTCGGCCGCGAGATACTCGACTCGCGAGGTAACCCCACCGTCGAGGTCGAGGTCGTCCTCGATTCTGGTGCTCACGGACGCGCCGCCGTGCCCTCGGGGGCATCCACGGGCCAGTTCGAGGCAGTCGAGATGCGCGACGGTGGCGATCGCTATGGGGGCAAGGGCGTCACCATCGCGGTGGCCAACGTCAACGGCGAGATCTGCGATGAGCTCGAAGGCCGCGATGCGCTCGACCAGCGCGAGTGCGATCAGGCGCTGCTCGACCTCGACGGCACCGACAACAAGGCTCGTCTCGGGGCCAACGCCATCTTGGGGGCGTCGCTGGCCCTCGCCAAGGCGGCGGCGGCGGAGCTGGAGATCCCGCTGTACCGCCACATCGGCGGCACCAACGCCCACGTGCTGCCGGTGCCCATGATGAACGTGCTCAACGGTGGCGCCCACGCCGACAACAACGTGGATTTCCAGGAGTTCATGGTGATGCCCGTCGGTGCGGTGAGCTTCTCCGAGGCCCTGCGCTGGGGTACCGAGACCTACCACGTGCTCAAGCAGGTGCTCCACGACCGAGGCTTGTCCACCGCCATTGGCGACGAGGGCGGCTTTGCCCCCAACTTGGCCAGCAACGAGGCGCCGTTGCAGCTGCTGATCGAGGCCATCGAGAAGGCCGGGTTCGTGCCGGGCGACGACATCGCCATCGCGCTCGACCCTGCCACCAGCGAGGTGTTCACCGACGGGGCCTACGTGCTGGCCGGCGAAGGGCGCACGCTCAGCTCTGCCGAGATGGCCGACTACTGGGCTGACCTGTGCGATCGCTACCCGATCGTGTCCCTCGAGGACGGCATGGATGAAGAAGATTGGGATGGCTGGGCCGCGCTCACGGCCAAGATCGGCAGCCGCGTGCAACTCGTGGGCGATGACCTCTTCGTCACCAACTCCAGCCGTCTGGCCCGAGGCATCGAGGCGGGCGTGGCCAACTCCATCCTCGTGAAGGTCAACCAGATCGGCTCGCTGACCGAGACGAGCGAGGCCGTGTCGCTCGCCAACCGCAATGGATACACCGCCGTCATGTCGCACCGATCGGGTGAGACCGAAGACACCACCATCGCGGACCTCGCCGTGGCCACCAACTGCGGTCAGATCAAGACCGGAGCCCCCGCCCGGTCAGACCGGGTCGCCAAGTACAACCAGCTCCTGCGCATCGAGGAGGAGCTCGGCCATTCGGCGGCATTCTTGGGGGCAGGCGCATTCAACCGCAGGGCGCAGGCGTAATGGGCAAGCCGGTCCCCAAAGCCAGGTCGGCCCCCAGACGAAGGGTCTGGTCGCGTGGTCGCATCATCGGTGGCGTGGTGATGAGTGTCTTGTTGCTGGGCTTTTTACTCTTTGCCGTGTTCCCCTCGGGCCAGTGGTGGCAGCAGCGCAAAGATACCGCTCAGGTGCAGGCCGACCTCGACGAGGTCCGAGCCGCGAAGGCCCGGGTGGAGCAGGAACAAGCGCTGCTTCGCACCGAAGCGGAGATCGCGCGTCGTGCCAAGGAGGAGTTCGGCTACGTGAACCCGGGTGAGGATGCCTACAACATCCTTCCGGCCCCCACCGACCCGATCGGTCTCCCCGCGGGATGGCCGTTCATCGGCGTCGAACGGGTCTTCGGCACCGGCTGATCCGGCCACCCCCAACGATGGACTTCCACGACGACCTTGTCCACGCCGACCATGAGGCCATTCGAGACGGCGTTCGCCGGGCCTGTTCCCCGTTCGACGACGACTACTGGCGTCGATGCGACACCGAGCACGAGTTCCCCTGGGACTTCTCCCGGGCCATGGCCGAGGGCGGCTGGATCGGTATCGCCATCCCCACCGAGTACGGCGGCGGCGGCCGTGGCATCACCGAGGCATCGATCGTGGTCGAGGAGGTGGCGGCCAGCGGTGCCGCCATGAACGGCGCCTCGGCCATCCACCTGTCGATCTTCGGCATGGGGCCGGTCATCAAGCACGGGTCCGAGGAACTCAAGCAGCGAGTGCTGCCCGCGGTCGCATCGGGCGAACTGCATGTGTGCTTCGGGGTGACCGAGCCCGATGCCGGCACCGACACGTCGCGCATCACGACCCGGGCCACGCTGTCCGATGACGGCTCGCACTACCTGGTGCGGGGCCGAAAGGTGTGGACGACCAAGGCGCCGTACTGCCAGAAGGTCCTCTTGCTCGTGCGCACCACGCCCCGAGACCAGGCACTGGCGCTCCCTGGCGGAAAGCCCACCGACGGCATGACCCTGCTGCTGGCCGACCTGCAGGACGATGGCGAGGTGCGCCCCGAGGTGGCCATCACCCCCATCGCCAAGGCCGGCCGCAACGCCGTCGTGAGCTGCGAGGTGGCGTACGACGATCTCCCCGTCGCCGTCGGGGACCGCATCGGTGGCGAGGGCGACGGATTCCGCCTCCTCCTCGACGGACTCAACCCCGAACGGATCCTCATCGCCGCCGAGGCGCTGGGTACCGGCCGAGCGGCCCTCCGACGAGCCGTGGCCTATGCCAACGAGCGCATCGTGTTCGACCGACCCATCGGCCAGAACCAGGGCATCGCCTTCCCGCTGGCCCGAGCCCACATGGAGCTGCGAGCCGCGGAGCTGGCCATCCGCGACGCGTCGTGGCGCTATGACCAGGGCCTGCCGTGCGGCGAGGCCGCCAACACCGCCAAGTACCTGGCGGCCGAGGCCGGATACCAGGCCGCGGACCAGGCGGTGCAGACCCTCGGCGGCATGGGCTACGCCAGCGAGTACCACGTGGAGCGCTACTGGCGCGAGGCCCGCCTCATGCGGCTGGCGCCGGTGAGCCAGGAACTGGTGCAGGCCTACATCGCCACCAACGTGCTCGGTTTGCCGAAGTCCTACTGACCCCTAGCTCCGGGTGAAGTAGGCGGTGCTGTTGGCCAGGAAGGCGATGAGATCCTGCTCACCGGTGGCGCCGGGGAGGGCGGCGACCCAGGTGGTCTGCTCGGTCGCGGTCGGCAGTCGGTCGAGGAAGCGCAAGAACTGATCGTCGACGAGACGGCGCCGGGCTTCGGGGGAGTTGATGAACTGGAGGGCCACCGATCCCCGGTCTGCGCCGGTGTTCAACTTGTTGGTCCAGAAGGCCTGGCCGCCGGGGTCCGGTGCCCGACCGAGCACGTCGGTGTAGGCCTTGGCCACGTAGGAGGCGTTGGTGCCGCCGGCCTTGGTGAAGTACTCGTTGCTGCCGAAGAGCTGGGCCCGGAACCGCCACAGCGCCTTGCCGTTGTCGATCGAGTTGATCCAGTAGGTCCGGCCGCCCGGATCGGACACCCGCCGCAGGTACTTCACGAAGACTCGGTCCACGTCGAGGCCGCGGTACTCGTCGGAGTTGATCAGCGACTGCGCCACTGCGGCGCGGGTCGTGGTCCCGTTGGTCAGCTGGTCACGAATGGCATCGCGCTGGGCATTGGTGGCGAACCGGAACATGAGATCCCGGGTGACCCGGTGGGCGAACCCCTGGTTCTTGTTGGTCCACGGCCCGTGCACCCGGTAGTTCGCAGGACCGCCGACGTTGACGGCCGTGATCTGGCCGTACGACGAGGTCACCGCGAGGCTGGTGCCGAAGACCTCGGCGTTGAACTCGCCGGTCGGGATCGTGACATCGATGAGCCCGCCCCCCGTGGTGGCCAGGACCGTGTTGATCGAGTCGGTGGTGGCCACGATGTCCATGAGACCGCGGTGGGGGAGGGCCCCGACGAACGCCTGGCCGCCGGTGAGCCGCCCCAGTGGCGCCGGGATGAGGGCCTGGCCGGGGCGGGTGAGGCTGGTGGTGAAGAGCGTTGCTCCGCCCGGTGCGGGCCGGATGCGCATCGTGACGTCGCCTTGGTGGGCTTGGACCACGTAGTTGTCCCCTGCGGTGAAGCCGTTCAGGGTGCGGCCGCCGGACCGCGGTCCGCCGGCGTCGTAGATCCACTCGTCAACGGTGTCATTGCCACCGTTGAGCGTGTCGGTGTTGCTCTCGGACCAGTAGGCGTCCTGCCCCGGTCCCCCGGAGAGGGTGTTGGTCCCGGCTTGGCCGTACAGCTCCGAGTCGATCACGCCGTCGGTCATCGTGTCGTCGCCAGGTCCTCCGTTGATGCTGGCGTCGTCGATGGTCGAGGCTGCGATGACCGCCGTGGTGTTGATGGTGTCGTCGCCGCCGCCGCCTTCCACGGCGAGGTACTCGGCGTTGTTCGCCGACAGGGAGGAGGTGCCGCTGGTGTTGCCGACCCCGATGGTCACGGTGGCGTTGGGGGAGGCGGCCACGATGGTGTCGTCGAGTTCGGTGCCCGAGACGTAGAGGTAGTCGTTGGTGTCAGCGCCCAGGTCGACGGACGTGTTGGCCAGCCCACCGTGGGTGAGGCTGACCCCGTCATTGCCCGATCCCGTGTCGATCTGGTCGGCGCGCGGTGTCTCCGAGATGAAGTCCGAGCCGCCGCCGAGCGTGGCGACGACCCGGGGCAGTGCGGAGAAGGCCGTCTGGCCCAGTTGTCGGGCGTTGATCAGCTGGTCGCCGCCGTCGCCGTTCACGGTCACCTGGGTCACCGCGGCGCAGTCGAGCGCCGGCGCCGCGACGGAGCCGCCAACGGTGATCTTCCCGCCGGTGCAACCGAAGCCGACCGTGGTGTTGCCGGTGACGGCGGCTGTGACGACCGTCCCGGCGGTGGTGGCGTTGACGGCCGCCGAGGCCGGTTCGGCCATCGGCCCGACGAGCACGGTGGTGACACCGATGGAGACTGCTGCGACGACGGATCGTGCCCGCATGTGCACTCCTTGTGCTTTCCGCCCCGCCGACCCGCTCGGCAGATGCCGCTTCAGTCAACCACGTCCAGGTCGTTCGTGGGTCGGCAAGTCGCCCCCACGGGCTGCGGACGAGGCCGCGCACGATGGCTTCCGGGTTCAGGAGCGGTTGTAGTAGGTGCTGCCGGACACGAGGGCTTGGATCAGCGCTTGCTCACCGGCGGCGCCTGGGAGGGCGGCGACCCAGGTGGTCTGCTCGGTCGCGGTCGGCAGACGGTCGAGGAAGCGGAGGAACTGATCGTCGACGAGACGACGGCGGGCCTCGGGCGAGTTGATGAACTGGAGGGCAACCGAACCCCGGTCTGCGCCGTTGTTCAACTTGTTCGTCCAGAACGCCTGGCCCGATGGGTCAGGGGCACGTCCGAGCACATCGGCATAGGCCTTGGCGACGTAGAAGGCGTTGGTGCCGCCAGCCTTGGTGAAGTACTCGTTGCTGCCAAAGAGTTGGGCCCGGAACCGCCACAGGGCCTTGCCGTTTCGGATCGAGTTGATCCAGTACGTGCGGCCGCCCGGGTCGGGTGCTCGGCGTAGGTACTTGAGGAACGTGCGGTCTACGTCGAGCCCGCGGTATTCGTCGGACCCGATGAGGATGGCGGTGATCTGGGCACGAGTCCTGGTGCCGGCATCGAGAGCAGTTTGGCCCTCGTTGAGCGTCGAGTCGGTCGCGAAACGAAACAGTAGGTCTCGGGTGGCGCGGTGGACGAAGCCTCGATTCGGCTGGGTCCAGGGGCCGTGGACCCGATAATCGGTCACGTTCGTGGCGCTGACCCTGCCGAAGGACGAGGTCACCGCGACGGTCCCACCCGCCGCCGACGTGGTCCAGGTGCCCGTTGGAATCGTGACGTCGAGCAACCCCAACGGTGCGGCTGGGAGCGTGGCCGTGACGGGCCGCTCGGTGGCAACAACATCGACCAAGCCCTTGTGGGGAAGTGACCCCACGTAATCCATGCCCACGGCGATGGTGCCAATCGAAGCAGGGATGATCTGTTGACCCGGACGGGTGAGGCTGGTGGTGTGCAGGCGGGTACCAGCGAGGCCGGGGCGGATGCGAACCGTGACGTCGCCCTGGTGCGTCTGGGAATTGAAGACGTCGATCTCGGTGAAGCCGCTGAGGCTGCGCCCGCCTGACCGCAGCCCCTCGGCGTCGTAGATCCGGTCGATGTTGGTGTCCGTGCCCCCGTTGAGCGTGTCGCCGTCGCTCGAGGTCCAGAACGCATCGAACCCGGGTCCGCCGGTGAGGATGTTGTTGCCCGCGTCGCCGTAGATGGTGGAATCGATCGGACCGTCGGTGAGGGTGTCGTTGCCCGCGTCGCCCGAGAGGTAGGCAGAATCCACTGTCGAAGCGAGGGTGATCCCTGTCGTGGAGATGGTGTCGTTCCCGCCGGCGCCGCCCAGCCTGAGGAATTCGACCCCGCTCGCGCTGCGCGTGGTGGTTGCTTCGGACCCAGAGATCGACAGGGTGAGGTTTCCCGAGGACGACGTGGCCGTGATGGCGTCGGCGCTCGGGGTACCCTCGAAGTAGAGGTTGTCGCTGGCGCCTGCTCCGAGCGAGACGAAAGCGTTATTGGGTCCGGCAGGGCGCAGCAGCACCATGTCGTCGCCCGCTCCCATGTCAATCTGGTCCGCCCGGTCGGTCTCGTTCGTGAAGTCGCTCCCGTCGCCCAGGGTGGCCACCAGCCGCGGGTTGGCGGCGTAGTCCGGTCCGTTGAGACTGGACACGTAGACCGCTTGGCTTCCCGCATCCCCGGCAATGGTCACCTGCGTCATGGCCGCGCAGCTCAACGCTGGCGTGGCCTCAACGAAGTTCACTCGCACGGTGCCCGAACCGCTGCAGTCGAACTCGGCCGATCCGTTCCCCGTCATCGAGACCGTCAGAACCGTCCCGGCCGTGGTTGCGTTCACCGCAGCCCCGGCAGGAGGTCCAGCCGGAACCACGGCAAGCCCCGCGCCGACCGTGACGGCAATCAGTGTTGCTCGTCGAACACGCATGGGGCGACCTTTCGGTGGTTCGAACAACTCCAGTGAACCACGCTCGATCCTGGCCTGCTCAGCCGGCGAACGCTCGCGTACCCTCTGCGGGTGTCTGCCGATCTGCCATCGACCATCGTGGTGGACGATGACCCGACTGATTCGGACCGGGTTGCGGTCGCAGAGCTACTCGGGCGGATGCCGGGAGGGGCGTTTCGCGTCGTCGTCCGCCACCGCCACGATGGCTCGCCGGTCGTCATCCGCAACGAGCCGCTGCTCGACGACGGCCGACCCATGCCCACCCGCTATTGGCTGCTGGGCGAGCCCGAGCGCACCTTGGTAAGCCGGCTCGAGAGCAGAGGTGGCGTGCACCGAGTGGAAGATGAGGTGGGCATGGACCGCATCGCCGATGCCCACCGCCGCTACGCCGCCGAGCGAGATAGCGCCTTGCCTGCGGCTTGGGCCGGACCTCGACCTTCTGGTGGCGTGGGTGGAACCCGCCAGGGGATCAAGTGCCTCCATGCGCACTATGGCTGGTGGCTGGCGGGTGGCGACGACCCCGTCGGTCGATGGGTGGCGGAGCGTTTGGCCGCGGGTGACGGCGACCGTGAGAGGATCGGGTGATGGAGCTTCGCCCGTCTGACCTTCGCGTCGCAGCCATCGATATCGGCACCAACTCCACGCGCCTGCTCGTGGCCGAGGCGGGCCACGATGGGGTGCCGCTGCGCACCATCGAGCGGCTGATGCGGATCACGCGCTTGGGCCAGGGCGTCGACCAGACGGGCTCGCTGGCCGCCGAGGCCATGGACCGCACCGTGACGGTGCTCGCCGAGTACCGCAAGGTCATGGACGATCTCGGCGTCACCCCAGGGCGGGTGCGGATGACCGCCACCTCGGCCAGCCGCGACGCGTCGAACCGCGAGATCTTCTTCGATGCCGCGGAGGAGGCGGTGGGCGTACGACCCGAGCTGCTGTCGGGCGAGGACGAGGCCGGACTCTCGTTTGCCGGTGCCACCGCCGACCTGGCACCGGAGCAGGGCCCGTTCCTCGTGTTCGACCTCGGTGGCGGCTCCACCGAGTTCGTGTACGGCACCACCGGGAGCGATGGCCGCATCGAGGCCTCGTTGTCGCTCGACGTGGGATGCGTCCGCCTGACCGAGCGATTTCTCCATTCCGACCCGCCGGCACCCGAGGATCTCACTGCCGCCATCAGCTACACCGATGCCTGGCTCGACGACGTTGCGCGCGAGATTCCCCAACTTGGCCAGGCGGGCACCATCGTGGGGCTGGCGGGCACCGTGAGCACCGTGGCCGCAGTGGAGCAGGGGTTGGCCACCTACGACCGTGACGCCATCCACCACTTCGCGCTGTCGAAAGACGCGGCCGAAGACGTGTTCCGCACGCTGGCCACCGAGGCTCGCGCCGACCGCATCCACAATCCTGGGATGGAGGAGGCTCGGGCCGATGTGATCGTGGGCGGCTGCTGCGCACTGGTGGCCATCTTCCGTCGCCTCGGGCTGGACGAGGTCATCTGCAGCGAGGCCGACATCCTGGACGGCTTGGCCCTGTCGCTGCTCGCCTGAGCGCGTGCGATGTGACGGCTACCGTGCCAACCCAATGAGCGAGCCGGTCTGGACCCCGACCCCCGACGCGGTGGCCGACACCAACGTGGGGCGGTTCATGGCGGCTCAGCAGATCGAGTGCTTCGACGATCTCCTGGCTCGCTCGATCGCTGAGCCGGCATGGTTCTGGGGCGAGGTCGTGAAGTTCCTCGCCATACCGTTCTCCACTCCCTACGAACAGGTCCTCGACACCAGCGAGGGCATTGCTTGGGCAACGTGGTTCACCGGTGGCCAGACGAACCTCGCCGCGATCTGCCTGGACCGCTGGGCTCGCGAGACGCCCGATGCGCAGGCCATACGGTGGGAGGGCGAGGACGGCGAGGTGCGGGTCCTCACCTATGCCGAGCTCGATCGGCACGTCGACGGTCTCGCCGCGCTGCTGCGCGACCGCGGTATCGGCGTTGGCGATGCCGTGGGCATCTTCTTGCCGATGCTCCCCGAAACGGTGGTGGCGGCGCTGGCCGTCGCCAAACTCGGAGCGCTCTTCCTCCCTGTCTTCTCCGGGTATGGCGCTGATGCCATCGCGGTGCGGCTCCAAGACGCCGGGGCGAAGGCGCTCTTGTGCGCAGACGGGTTCTACCGACGGGGCACGCCGGTGCCGATGCTGGTGACGGCGCGCCAGGCCATTGCTCAGGTCGCGACTGTCGAAACGCTGGTGGTCGTGCCCAGGATCGGACCGGTGGAAGAACGAGTCGACGGTGGCGTCGCCACCATCAGCTGGCCGGCCCCCACCGATGAGGTCGTTGCCACGGTGCCGGTCGACAGCGAGCACCCGCTGTTCATCGCGTACACGTCGGGGACGACGGGCAAGCCCAAGGGCTCGGTGCACGTGCACGGAGGCTTCACGGTGAAGGTCGCCGAAGAGGTGGCCTTCCAGTTCGATTGCCGTCCGGGCGACCGCCTCTTCTGGTTCGCGGACTTCGGGTGGATCATGGGGCCCTGGGAGATCATCGGCACCCTGGCCAACGGAGCCACCGTCTGCTTGTTCGAGGGGGCGCCCGACTTCCCGGAGCCCGACCGGTTGTGGTCGTTCCTCGAGGCCCACGAGGTCACCATCTTGGGCATCAGCCCCACGCTGGTGCGGGCGATGATGGCCCACGGCGACGAACCCGTCGTCAGCCATGATCTGTCTGCGCTGCGGATCCTGGGGTCCACCGGCGAGCTTTGGAACGAGACGCCCTACCGATGGTTCTCCGAGGTGGTGGGCGGAGGCCGATGCCCGGTGATCAACATCTCCGGCGGTACCGAGGTGGGGGCTTGCTTCTTGTCGCCCCATCCGGTGCAGCCGCTCACACCGATGACCTTGGGCGGTCCGGCGTTGGGCATGGGCGTCGACGTGTTCTCCGATGCAGGAGAGCCGGTGCGCGGCGAGGTGGGCGAACTGGTCTGCACCACGCCATGGCCGGGGATGACGCGCGGCCTGTGGCAGGCCCCGGAGCGCTACCTCGAGACGTACTGGGACCGGTGGCCCGATGTCTGGGTTCACGGCGACTGGGCGCTCATCGATGACGACGGCCAGTGGTACCTGCGGGGTCGCAGCGACGACACCATCAAGATCGCCGGTAAGCGCCTCGGTCCGGCCGAGGTCGAGTCTGCGCTGGTGGCCCACCCCGCCGTGGCCGAAGCAGCAGCAATCGGGGTTCCCCATGAGGTGAAGGGCGAAGCGCTTTGGTGCTACGTGGTCTTGGCGTACGGCCAGGAGCCGAGTGATGCCCTCAGGGGCGAGTTGGTCACGGTGGTGACCGATGCCCTCGGCAAGAGCTTCAAGCCCGGTTCTCTGCGCTTCACTACCGCCTTGCCCAAGACCCGATCGGCCAAGGTGCTGCGCCGGGCGATCCGAGCCACCGCGCTGGGCACCGACCCCGGCGATCTCTCGTCGCTCGAGGATCCAGCAACGATCATCGCCGTGCGCGACGCTCAGTAGGCGGAGAGGTAGGCGATGGAGCGAACTAGCACGCTGTTTGGTCGACGGGTCATGTTGCGTCCGTTGGTGCTGTCGGACTTTGGCGCGTGGAGCGAGGTGCGCGTCCGCGGCGCGGACTGGCTGCTCAAGTGGGAGCCCCAGCGCTTGGCGCACCAGCCCGACACCACCTTGGATCGTGATGCCTTCGCGGTGCGGTGCAGCGCTCGTCAGCGTGAACGCCAACTGGGAAGCGGGTTCGGGTTCGGGGTTTTCGTCGACGGCGAGTTCTGCGGTGAGATCAACCTGTCATCGATCCAGCGAGGGCCGTTCCAGAACGCCTACGTCGGCTATTGGATCGACGAGAAATGGGCGGGGCAGGGGATCACGCCGGAGGCGGTGGTGGTGCTGGCGCGCTTTGCGTTCGAGGAACTCCACCTGCACCGGATCCAGGTGTCGATCATCCCTCGCAACACCTCCAGCCGGCGGGTCGCCGAGAAGCTCGAGCTTCGCAATGAAGGCATTGCGCTTCGCTACCTCGAGATCAACGGCGTGTGGGAGGACCACGTGCGCTACGCCCTCACCGCCGAGGAGTGGGAGCAACGTCGAGATGCCCTTGCCGCCGTCTGGCTCGGTCCGCCCGCGTGAGGGCGCAGGCTGGGTCGGCGCGCTAGGGGATCTCGGTGCCGTCGGGTCGGGTGGTGTGCCACGTGCCGTTGCGGTCGCGGTGGAGCCGGTAGCCGTGGTGCTTGTGTCGGTTGTGGCGGCCGCACAGCGGCGCACCGTTGGCGGGCTCGGTGGCCCCGCCGGGCGACCCATCGGCGGGTGTCCAGGGCTGCAGGTGATCGGTCTGGCACTCGCTCGTGGGGACCAGGCAACCGGGCCACACGCAGTGCGTGGCGCTGAGGCGCACGGCGAGCTGCGCTGAACCGGTGAAGAGGCGAGCGCGCCGGCCGAGATCGATGGTGACACCATCGGCACCCATCACCGCTCGGCGGAACCGCCCGAGCAGCCCGACCACTACGGCCTCGGTGGGTTCGATCGGCCACCCGTCGACGCTCGCGCATCGGAAGCCGATGGGGTGATTGGATTGATCCGCGTCCGCTGCTGGTGCACGGGCAAGGTCGCCCGGCAGGTCGAGGACGGCGTCGCGAACGGCAGGATCGACCGGGCCGGGGACCTCGCCGGCGAGGCGGGCAAGCTCCCTTTGGTAGGTCTCGTGGTCGATGACGACGATGGTCTCGATTGGACTGCCGCCGGGCCGGGCGGCTTCGGCGGCCGCCGCCAACTCGATGAGGGCCATCAATGCGTCCCACCGGCGCGGGGCATCGGTGCGGGCCAGGTCGGCGACGGTGGCGGCATCGCCGAGGCGCTGGCGGGCCTCATCCCAGTCGGCCAGCCACTCGGCTCGCTCGAAGTGGCGAAGTACATCTTGGAGGCGGACCCCGTCGGCGGCGCCAGCCCCGCCCTGGAGCGTGCA
>Ga0105045_10003454_pt1 | contig 13561 bp, 10 predicted proteins | sample MAT02_FD_78089 | JGI IMG/M metagenome (GOLD analysis project Ga0105045, IMG submission 78089) | Freshwater microbial communities from Lake Fryxell liftoff mats and glacier meltwater in Antarctica - MAT-02 (megahit assembly) | ecosystem: Environmental > Aquatic > Freshwater > Ice > Liftoff...
AAGTGCCCGATATCTCTGTAGGTTTGGAAGAGCGCGCATTTCGCGGCGGAGAATTAAATGGTGCTTATCCTAATCCATTCGTCGATTTCACGACCATTCCCTTTTATTTTAATGCATATGCTCGCGTGCGCCTTGAAGTGCGCGACTTACAAGGTCGATTGGTTCATGTCCTGAGGGATACGGATTTCAGCTTTGGAAATCATACCGTAACATGGGCGGGCGAGAGTAATCAAGGATACACCTTAGAGAATGGCATGTACCTTATTACACTGTCCACTCATCAAGGTCGAGCAGCGACTAAGGTCGTACTCGGGAAATAATTTTAAGATTTTTTCTTCGGTCGTGTAAAACGGACACAAAGTTTTCTACTTTTAATTTTTGTTAAATCTTACTTCTATGATCAAACTTTACTCCAAAGCATTGTGGGTATTCTTTTGTGCCGTTGGCTTTTCCGCACTTACGTTCGGGCAATCCATTACCGGCAGTGTGCTCGATGAAAACAGCATACCCATGCCTGGTGTAACCGTCCGTATTGATGGTACAACAAATGGAGCAGCAACTGATTTGAATGGAGTGTACACTATTACAAATGCTCCTGTCGGACTTCAAAATATCGTCTTTACATTTATAGGCTATAAATCCTTCACAATGTCTGTGAATGTTCCGGCAACAGGTTCTGTAAAAGCAGATCGCAAAATGGAGCTCGATGCAGAAGCTCTGGCAGAATATGTGGTGGTGGGCTATGGTGTGCAGCGGCAGCGAGAAGTAACGGGGTCTATTTCAAAAGTGGACGGTAAGCAAATTACCGACATTCCTGCTCCTAGCTTCGAAGCCGCTCTTCAAGGTAAAGCGGCTGGAGTGCAGGTTACTCAAGGTAGTGGATTGGCGGGATCGGGATCGGTGGTTCGGGTACGCGGAATTGCTTCTATTTCTGCCGCAGGCGATCCACTTTACGTAATCGACGGTATTCCTATTACGCAAGACTATTTCTTGAATGGTAATCGTGGAGCGTTTAACAATAACCCCCTTGCATCAATCAATCCCAATGACATCGAGAGTATTGAAATTCTCAAAGATGCTGCCGCTACCGGTATCTACGGTTCCCGCGGTGCAAATGGGGTAATTTTAATCACTACCAAAACAGGTTCTGGCACGGGTTGGAGCTTCGACCTTGGCACTCGCCACGGTATTTCATTGCCCACGGCTCGGCCCGATATGCTCAACAGCAACGAATTACTCCAGATCTATCAGGAAGCTTGGGAGAATGACGGAAACGTTGGTTTGGCTCCATTATTTGGAGGAATTACTTGGGATCAGGCTCGCCAAACCGACACCGATTGGGTGGATGAGACCATTGGCGTAGGTTTCAAACAAGCCTATAATTTTTCGGCCAAATACGCTACTAAAAAGTTTAAGCTCTTCTCTTCTATCGGATACGATGATAATGGAACTTACTTGTTAGGAAACTCTTACGAAAGAACATCTGTTCGCGCCAACGCCGAATATGAAATTTCCAAAAAGGTGTCAATCACTGCAACGACTTCGCTCAGCAGTGGGATTAACAATCGAGTGGACGCCGCTTGGAGCGGGGGGTTAGGCGCCGCCATGTCAACTGCGCTTCCTTATTATCCCATTTTTTACGGTGATACTGTTTTTAATTCGAGCGGTGTAGCCACTCGTTTACCTGGAGATTATTATGATCTTGGTACCAATCCAGTTCGTCAGCGCGAGTTGCAGGATTGGAAAACGCGTGAATTGAGGTCGATCAGCAGTTTGGCAGTGGATATCAAACCCATTAAAAATATGTTTGTGAAAGTGTATGGAGGTCTCGACCTAATGAGTTTAAAGGATGAGAGATTTATACCCCAATTACTCCGCAATGGCGACAGAACAAATATCAATAATCCCAACCTGATCGAGATTTATCCGACGCTTACCAACAACTGGAATACCAATGCTACAGTAACTTACCTTCATGATTTGACTGATAAACACAAACTCACTTACCTTGTGGGTTTTGAATATCAGCAATCACGCTCCAGATCTCTGAATCGGGTGTGGAGAGAAGGAGACGATCAAACGGCAGATTTTGGCGGCTATAACAATGGGCTCCTTCTCGACTATTTTGATACCTTTTTCGACGAAGATTTTTTAAATGATCCAGAAAATGCGGAAAGACCCAGAGATACGCTACCTGGATTTAACGTTGATGGTTCGAACTTGCAGGTGTTTAACTTTGTCAGCGGCTTCGCCCGGGTTAATTATGCCTATAACGATAAGTATTTTGCCCAAGCCTCCTTCCGTGCCGATGGTTCTTCCCGATTTGGAGAAAATAATCGGTTCGGATACTTCCCTTCCGTTTCGGCAGGTTGGGTAATAAGTGAAGAAGATTTTCTCAAAGGAAGTGAGATCATATCTTTTATGAAGATAAGGGCGGGCTGGGGTATTACAGGTAATGCTTCGATTCCAAACTACCAGCAATACGGAGAGTATCAGGTTCGGGAAAACGGATATAATGACGAAACATTCCGATTCCTTGCCTCTCCACCAAACCCAAATCTTCAATGGGAAACTTCTAACGCGATAGATATTTCCTTAGAAACCGGCTTCTTCAATGATCGGATCACAACTACCCTATCCTTTTACAATAAATCGACGACCGACGTTTTATTACGCATCACCCCTCAACCCAGCACAGGCTTTGAAAATTTCTGGGATAACGTAGGAAAAATCGTCAATCGCGGCATTGAGTTTCAGTTGACTTCAACCAATATTCAGAGTGAGCGATTCCTTTGGAAAACAGATTTCAACATTGCTTACAACTACAATGAAATAGTGAGCATTGGCGATTATTCGCCTGACGCGATCAGCGGTGGAACAAATGACACCCGTGTAGTGGTAGGGGCTCCGGTGGGCACCAACTTTTTGGTGGAGTTTTCGCATGTCGATCCGGAAACAGGACGAAATGTTTATCTCGATATAAATGGAAATGAGACTATGGTTTGGGATCCGGCAAATCGCAGGGCAGTTGGTCGCGTGCTTCCAAAAGCTGTCGGCGGTATCACCAATACGTTCGATATTGGCAAATGGACAATTGGTCTCGTAATGATTTACAGCTTCGGTAGCGACATCTACGACTCATCTTCAAAACGGCAATTAGGCGTGGTGAGCGAATGGAACATGCGCAGCGAGATCACAGACCGTTGGAGGCAAACCGGCGACAATGCCAGATATGCACAAGGTTCTTTACTTCCAGAGAATTATGGATTGGATAATGCTTTCAACAACAATAGCACACAATTTCTTGATGATGGAGACTATGTGCGCCTCCGCCGATTGAGCGTGGGATATAACTTTTCGAAATTTAGCATTGGGTCCATGCCTTTTGAAGGTTTAAATATAACTGTGAGCGCCGTAAATTTCTTGACGTTTACCAACTTTGATGGTCTTGATCCAGAGATTGCCCGCGATTTTGAAGATGCAACAGACCGCAATATGAGTCCGAACATAACATTTTTGACTCCTCCGCAAGAAATGTCGTTTAACCTCGCCCTTAACCTTCGATTCTAAGCGTATGAAAACCTCCCAGATAACCTTCCTTTTCCGCAGTCTATTTGCACTAATCTTGATAATCGGTTGTGCTGCGTGCAATGACCTGCTAGAGCAAACACCGCCAGCTACAGGCTCGAATATTTTGCCCGATGACGCAATAAATAGTGCTGCTGATTTAAATCAAGTGCTCATCTCGGCTTATGATGTGCTGGCAAACACATACAATGGCGGCGCACAGGCATTACCTGTGCTGTTGAGCGATAACCTGGTACGACCTTTTAACCAAAACGACTACACATCGGTATGGCTTCGATCCACCAGTATTTTTAATGGAAATGTTTCCAATATCTTTAGACAGTATGGTGTAGCGATCTTGCGGTCAAATACGGTTATCGAGAATTTAGATCGCGTCCAATTATCAGCCACTGAGCGCAATTCGATCGAAGCGCAGGCTCGATTTATTCGGGCTTTAGGACATTTCGATTGCATGAGGAGCTGGGCATTTTCTTCTGGCTATACCAACGATGATTCACATCCAGGGATAGCGATCCGTAGTTCTTCTCAAATTGTAAATGCTCCGCGGTCCACAGTGGGCGAAGTTTATAATTTCATTCTGGCAGATCTGGCCTTTGCTCAAGCCAATTTATCGGAAACGCCTTCGGTGTTTGCTAATAGGTGGGCTGCTCTTGCTTTAGAAGCTGAAGTGCGGTTTCAGCGTCAAGAATATACGGAAGCCCTGGCTATTGCCGATGATATTTTAGCAAACGCTCCATACTCTTTAGATACTGCAGTGAATCGATATCAATACCCGCAAGTATCGCCTGAAGCCATTTTTTATATATTTTCCGCTACCCGTAGCGATGGAAGTGTGGATAATCGTTCGGGAACATTGCGAACCAATTATTTTGGAAACGGTAATCCTGCGTTGCGCATTCAGCAGGAGTTTTATCAGAAACTTACTGAGGTAAGCGGAGGAGAAACCCCTCGCGGATTGTTGTATGAAGAACTCGATCAAGATGGAAATATATCTTATATCACGCACATGTTTGATGCAGAAATATTTCATATTCCTGTGCTCTCACTCACTCAAATGCTTTTAATAAGAGCCGAATCTCTGGCAGAATTGAACCAGAACCCGGGTCAGGCAATTGACGATATCAACGTCATAAGGCAGCGCGCCTATGGCAGCGTAGTAGCCGATTTGGAGCCTGGTGCTTCGGCCAATCAAATAATTCAAGCTGCTCGCCTGGAGCGAAGAATGGAATTTCCGTTTAATGGACAACGCTACTACGACCTTGTTCGGATAGGTGCCCAAGGCGAAAACGTTATCGTCCGTGGCGCTCCTTGGGATTGTCCTGGTATGATTCTGCAATTCCCCGCTACCGAGCAGACAGATCTATTTCCTTTGAATATTACTGGTGGTTGTTAACTCACAAAATGCAAACAAAAATGAATAGTTTTCTCAATCGAATTATTTCTCTTGGCTTCGCCGCAATTGCCTTGACCGCTTGTACAGAAGATGATGATAAGCCTATTGGTGATCCTTTCAGCAAATCGGAAGGTTTGACGGCAACAAATTGGATTATCGAAGAAGTATATCTGGTAGATGAAGGAAACCCGTCGAAACCTGAGCGGAACATTTCCAATTTCTATACTTCAACCGACGCAAGGCTCCAAATGGACTTTAATGCAGATGGCACCTTTACCGTAATACCCGGCGATGGCCTTAACTTTTTTCCTGCTTCTGGTACTTGGGCTTTTGACGATGATTTTGTACCTCGCCAAATTATTCTCACCGATACCGAAGGAGTCGAGACCGTTGCTCCGTTAGGCGGCTCTACGCGAATTAGCGATTCACAGCTTAAACTAAACTTTGCGAAGCGCAGTTGCGATAGCGACGAAGGCTCAAAAGCTGCACTCGGGTATCGTCTCGTTTTCAACCGACAATCATAAGATCTCATGAGAAAGATATTTCAATCCATCGCCATTATTTGCTTTTTGCTATCGCCATTTGCCCTTTCTGCTCAAGGTGTTTACTTCGATCCTGAACCTACCGATGTTACAGTTCCTGCAAGATTATATGTAGACATTACCTCTGGTGAGTGCAATTGTCCGGAGTTGGCCGATGCCGATCCGGTAAGTAATCCGCTCTTCATTTGGGCATGGAATCCCAATGAGTCAAGAGATCCGGTAAATGGAGAAGCAGTTACGAACGGTATGTGGACCGACTCAAATGAAAACTTGAAAATGACACAGGATGAGTCGAATCCCAATCTCTGGTATTTCGACTTTCTAGGTGTGTCGCTGGTCGAGTTTTACAACCGTCCAGCAGCTGTGTTTTACGCTACCGGCATCGATTTCTTGGTAAAGCAGAAAAGTGGTGCAGCCGATGATACTGGAGCAGAACAAAAATCGCCCGATATTAACATCGTACCTGAACCAATCGGATGTTTTGAGAAAATATGTCCCTTTCCGACCGTATTTTTTCAGGACGAATATTTCATCATAACCTATGACAACAACAAAGAAACGAATGCGGCTTTGCAGAATCTCGGTCCGGATGAATGTCTGATTTGGTATCGCTACAGTGTGAATGGTGGTGCCTTAATTCAATTTCAACAGGCGACTGATAAATTCAAGATGCAATTTGACGGTGATGGTATATTTTCCATTACCATGATTCCCGAAGATTACTTCGGATTGAATTCCGGCAATGAGCTTACGCAAATTCAGGTTTTTATCACAAAACCACCTATCAATGCCCCACCATTTACCTTGCCGATCACGCTGGTTCCAGGTTGTCAATAGCTTAATTTTTACTCCTTTCAAAAAGCCGATTTCCACCAGAAATCGGCTTTTTAATTTGAATGAAACACGGCTTATTACCGTTCACAATAATTACAATTTTTTAAACTTAACATCTCCTTAAATTTGCATTTCGATTTTCTACATGATCAGACTCCAAGGCATTACGAAAAGCTATCCTCTCGGAAAGACTTCCTTACAGGTGCTCAAGGGTATAGATATGGAAGTGCGGAAGGGCGAGCTGGTCTCCATTATGGGCTCTTCGGGGTCGGGAAAAAGTACCTTGCTCAATGTACTCGGCATCCTGGATAATCACGACGGGGGCTCTTACTACCTGAACGGGAAGCTGATTAAGAATCCCAATGAAACCAAAGCCGCTCGGCTAAGAAGCGAGCTTATAGGGTTTGTATTCCAATCGTTTAATCTCATTCCTTTCAAAAATGCGGTGGAGAATGTGGCGTTACCGCTCTATTACCAAGGTGTAAATCGGCGGAAGCGGAATGAACTTGCCCGCGCTTACCTCGATAAAGTGGGCTTGCTCGACTGGGCTAACCATACCCCTTCGGAGATGAGCGGTGGGCAGAAGCAACGCGTCGCGATTGCGCGCGCTTTAATAGCTGAGCCAAAAATAATACTGGCCGACGAACCTACCGGGGCGCTTGATAGCACTACATCCTACGCCGTAATGGATTTACTCAAGCAGGTGAACGCTGAAGGCATTACCGTATTGATAGTGACCCATGAGAACGATATTGCCCAAATGACCAATCGGTTAATACGGTTAAAGGACGGCTTGATTGAAAGCCATAACGCGCTCCTGGCGGATGTTTGACATAGATAAATGGCAGGAGATTTTCGCGGCGATGAGCAAGAACAAGCTCCGTACTTTCCTTACGGCCTTTTCGGTAATGTGGGGTATTTTGATGCTCATCATCCTGCTCGGAGCTAGCCAGGGCCTTCGAAACGGAGCGGAAGCCAGTTTCAACGATGACGCCATCAACTCCATTTTCATTTATCCTGGCAAGACAACTTTGCCTCATAAAGGAATGAAGCCTGGTAGAGAGATACAACTCACCAACGAAGATTACGATGCGGTGATGACAGCCGTTGATGGAATTGAATATTCGTCTTCCCGATACGGTGTATGGCAAGCCCAACTGAATTATGGGGAAGAGTTCAGCATTTACCCACTTCGAGCCGTTCATCCCGAACATCAATTTTTAGAAAACACCACCCTAACTGAAGGACGTTTTCTAAATGAAGACGATCTGAACCAAAAGCGAAAAGTAGCCGTTTTGGGTCGTGATGTCCGGGTGGATCTCTTTGGCGAAGACGTTGATCCCGTTGGCAAGGAAATTCAAATTTTTGGTATCACGTTTACAGTAATTGGTGTATTTGAAGATCAAGGAAGCCCCCGCGAAATGCGCTACGTTTATGTTCCCATCAACACGGGACAGCAAATCTTTGGGGCGGGACGCAACATCAACATGTTTATGGTCACAACAGGTAGTCTCTCGTTACCCAGTTCCATTAAGATGGCTGGGGAGATAGATCAATACCTTCGGAATAAGCATAAAATTGCTCCAGACGATACAGCTGCACTTACTGTAAGAAACCGAAATGTTGACTTTAAAGAAATATCGGATATCCTTGCCGGAATGTTGGTATTCGTTTGGATTATAGGCATTTTCACCATTATTGCAGGGGTGGTAGGGGTGAGCAATATTATGATCATTGTGGTGAAAGAGCGCACCAAGGAAATCGGGGTTCGCAAGGCTTTGGGGGCGAGTCCGGCTTCGGTGGTTTCGCTTATTCTTCAAGAATCGATTTTCGTCACAGCTTTGGCGGGCTACGTAGGCTTGTTGTTGGGGGTAGTGTTGCTCGAACTTCTCTCCGACCTGGTAGGTGAGCAAGATATGTTCTCCAAGCCTTCCGTCGATTTTAATGCCGCCATAATCACGCTACTAATTTTGGTGATTGCCGGTGCGCTGGCCGGACTATTTCCCGCCCTTCGTGCTGCCAGTATCCGGCCTGTTGAAGCCCTTAGAGACGAATAGCTATGTTTGACAGAGATCAATGGAACGAAGTTTTTCAGGTGCTTGGCAAGAATCCCCTCCGTACCGTGGCCACTGCTTTCGGTGTAACGTGGGGCATCATGATGCTTATTATTATGATGGGATCGGGTAAAGGCCTTCAGAATGGGGTTATCGCGAAGTTCACGCGGGTCAGCAATTGTATGTTCATCTGGACCCAGCGCACCACAAAAGCGTACGCGGGTTTCGGCGAAGGCCGAAGTTTCGAAATGCGCAATGCCGACGTACAATATCTTAAAGACAATTTGCCCGAAGTAGACATTGTTGCGCCCCGGCTGCAGCTCGGTGGATATGACGGTACCAATACCGTGGTGTATGGTATTCGCACTGCCATTTATGGCGTTTATGGCGATACACCCGATGTCGATCTAATCGAACATAGACCCATTGATACCGGTCGATTTATTACTTGGGATGATATCGCCGAAAGGCGAAAAGTCTGCGTCATTGGTCGTCAGGTATACACCGATCTCTTTGCCAAGAATGAAGACCCCCTTGGGAAATACGTCGCCATACAGGGCGTCAATTTTCAAGTAATAGGCGTGTACAGCTCTAAGGCCACAGGCGAAGGTTTCGACGAAGCCGTTAAAAACATCATAATTCCGATATCGGCTTTTCAAAAGGCATTCAACGTAGGCGATGCAGTGGGATGGTTGAGCATTACTTCCAAACCTGGCTTTTCGGTAATTGACTTAGAATCGAAGGTTGTGGAGCAACTCAAAATTCGCCATAAAATCCACCCCGATGATAATCGAGCATTCGGCTATTACAACATGGAAAAGGAATTTCGTCAGATGAATGGAATTTTCATCGGGATCGAATGGCTATCTTGGTTTGTGGGTATTCTTACGCTTATAGCAGGTATTATTGGTGTGAGCAATATCATGCTCGTTATTATTAAGGAGCGAACCAATGAAATAGGCGTGCGAAAAGCAATGGGAGCCACCCCTTGGAACATTGTTTCGCAAGTAATGCTCGAATCTTTATTCCTTTCGGCCATTGCCGGTTTTGTAGGAGTCATAGCAGGGGTGTGGCTCCTTGAATTGGTCGCTGGCTTTGTGGATGGATCCGATGGGGCTTTTCGCAATCCTGCTGTCGATATTAGCGTAATCTTGATAGCCCTTAGCATCCTTTGTGTTTCTGGGCTCCTTTCCGGAATATTGGCTGCATCCCGAGCCGCCCGAATTAAACCCGTTGAAGCCCTGCGCGCCGAATAATTTCACAACCCATGAAGAAAACCATTTTTATTATTGTTTCAATTGTCATCGTATCTGTGCTGGCCTATACGCTGGTATTTCTTTACGAAAAATCGCAAGAGAAACCCATTTCCTACACCACCGAAAAGCCTTTCTACAGCGATATTATTCAAAAAACGGTCGCTACCGGATCCATTGTTCCCCGAAAGGAAATTTTCATCAAGCCGGTAGTTTCCGGGGTTATTGATCAAATAATGATTGAGCCTGGTCAATTGATTAAGGAAGGCGATGTGATCGCGCGAATTCGGGTTATCCCCAATATGGTGAGCTTGAACGAATCTGAAAATCGACTGCGCCGAGCCCAGATTCAACGCGACAATGCGAAGTTGGATTATGATCGCAACAAAATCTTGTTTGATCAAGGTGTTATTTCACGTGCCAATTTTCAGCCTATCGAAATTACGCAGCGCAATGCTGAAGCCGAACTCGACGCTGCAGAAGACAATTTGAAGATCATTCGCGAAGGCGTTTCACTGAAAAAGAATTCATCGGCGAATACCTTGGTGAGAAGCACCATTTCGGGAATGGTGCTCGACGTACCTGTAGAAATCGGTAACTCCGTAATTGAGCTCAACAATTTCAACGAAGGAACTACCGTGGCTTCTGTGGCCGATATGACCGATCTGGTATTCGAAGGCAAAGTCGATGAATCGGAAGTGGGAAAACTCAAAGAAGGAATGGATCTCATCCTTACCATTGGGGCGATAGAAGGCACCGAGTTTGCTGCCACGCTCGAGTACATTGCTCCAAAAGGGGTAGAGGAAAATGGGGCTATCCAGTTTGAGATTAAGGCCGCGGTAAATCTGCGCGAAAATGAGTTGATACGTGCTGGCTATTCGGCCAATGCCAATGTGGTGCTCGCCCGCCGCGATAGTGTGCTCGCCATAAACGAGAAGCTCGTGCAGTTTGAAGGCGAAACCAATCCGTTTGTCGAAGTATCGACCGGTGCCAATACCTATGAAAAGCGCCCTGTAAAGTTGGGCCTTTCCGATGGTTTGAAAGTCGAAGTGCTGTCGGGGCTTACGGGCGAAGAAGAAATAAAAATCTGGAATCAGCCGATAACGGACGATGAGTAAAGCAGCCATTTTTTTCTTTGCCATTCTGACCTTAATTTCTTGCAGCCACTCCAAAACGGATATTAGCCAAAGCGGAGATGCTAAATGGACACCCATTCCCGTTCGGTTTGCCACAGGTTTTAGACTTTGGACAAGCGGAAATATCTCCCGCGTAGAAATTCGAAATCCACAGGATACCACCGAAATATGGCAAACGCTCGAACTTGTGCGGGGTCCTTCGCAAGGTACCGACCAAGTAACCATCCCGGTGGGCAACTACGCCTTGGGCAGCACCACCTTCATGCCCTACTTCGAAAAACTCGACTTGCTGTCACGCATTTCGGGGGTCACCCACATCGATATGATCTGGAATGAGAACATTTCCGCTACAGCAATTGCCAGCAATTGGTTGGAGCTCGCACCTGGAGGCGAGTTGGATCCCGAGCGGTTGGTGAGCATATCCCCGGCGGTATTTCTTTGCTACGATCTCAAGGAGTTGGAGCGTTTCAAATCGAGTACAGCTCAACCCATCCTGCATCTTGAATATCTCGAATCACATCCCTTAGGTCGAGCAGAGTGGATTCTTTTAATCGCTTGCCTTGCGGATAAATTGGAAGAAGGTCAGTCGATTTTTGACGCCATCGAAAGCCGCTATCTGAGATTGAAAAATCTCGCGGCTCTTTCCTCGGGCATTCCATCAGTGGTAATCGGTAATCGCTATGCCGATAAGTGGTACGCGCCAAGTGGCAAGAGTTATTTGGCAACACTTTTGCGTGATGCTTCGGCAAATTATCAATTCCAAAATTTAGAAGGGGCGGGCAGTAAGGAGCTCGATTATGAAGTCGTCTTTTCGGCGCTAAACGAAACCGACTTTTGGGGTATGGTGATTAGCCAAGACACGCCATTCACACGGGAAGATTTGATGGAAATAAATCCGCATTTGGCTGGTGTTGAAGTTCTGAAAGGCGGGCGGGTATTTGCCTGTAATTCGCAAGAAACCGACTATTTTGGTGCTGCAGTTTTGGAACCTGAGATTGTTTTGGCAGATTTAATCCAAATTTTTCGACCAAGCTCTTTGCCCGATCATCGGCCAAAATACTTCCATCTGCTTCCTTAAGCCATCGGCTTACGAACGTATATTTGACGTATGAAGTTAAATCGGCTACCGATTTGGATCAGCTTATTCGCATTAGTAATTCTAGGTATGTTTCTCAGCATCACTTTAGGTTCGGTGGCAATCAATTGGCCTGCCATTTTTGAAGGAGAAGGCCTACTCGAAACGGAGCAAATAATCGTTGCAGAATTGCGCTTACCTCGGATGATAGCCGCTCTTATCGGCGGTGCAGCCTTAGCACTGGCTGGTTTGCTGATGCAAACGCTGTTTCGAAATCCACTAGCAGGCCCATCGGTTTTAGGGATATCATCAGGCAGCAGCCTGGCTGTGGCCTTCGTGACGCTTGGAGGTGGGGCATTGGCTTCCCATCCTTTTTTATTGGTTGGTTCTTCGATGGTCGGGGCATTGGTTGTTTTAGCAATTATTGCCTACGTAGCCAACAGATTTTACGATATCGCATCGGTATTGATCGTTGGCGTTATGCTCAGTTTTTTCACGTCTGCACTTATTGGCGTACTTCAATCGCAAGCCACCGACCAGGATTTAAAGGCTTTTGTGATTTGGGGTTTTGGTTCTTTTGGAGGACTTCGGCTGTCGCAATTGCCTTTTTTCATCCTTCCAATTTCCTTCATTGTACTGGCTTCGCCCTTTTTATCAAAACAGCTAAATGCCTACCTATTGGGCGCCGAGCACGCGCAGTCGCTGGGTATCGCGGTTAGTCGCCTGCGGCTAATATCCATTCTCATGGCTGGGATGCTCACTGCAATCGTTACCGCTTTTTGCGGTCCAATAGCTTTTATCGGTTTGGCCGGCCCGCATATAGCCCGAATTGTTTTTCGCACTTCCGATCACCGTCTTATCCTTCCGGCTTCACTTTTGGTTGGTGGCGTCTTGGGTCTGTATTGCGACGTGATTGCCCGAATGCCGGGAAGCGATTCAGCCCTTCCGCTTAATACCGTTTGTTCTTTTATCGGAGCACCAATTGTTATTTTCCTCTTGATTCGCCAACGTAAAAAATCGATTTCATGGTAGGAGCGTATTTGAGTTTGAACGCGGTATCGATTGAATATCCGAAAAGAAAGGCGGTTGTTCGCGACCTTAATTTGAGTCTTCCCCTCGGTGAGCTTACGGTCCTAATTGGGGCTAATGGGGCTGGTAAGTCGAGTCTTTTGCGCGTTGCTGCTGGTCTGCAAAAGCCGCAATCTGGAGTAGTATGCTGGAACGGCAAACTATTAAAAGAGATCGCACTATCTCAGCGAGCGCGGCAACTGGGTGCCTTGCTACGATCGCAGGGTGCGCCGCCCGATATGAGGCTCGGAGAGTTCATAGCCCTCGGCCGAATTCCACATACGGGTGTATTTGGGAAGCTGACCGCCGCCGATCACCGCGTTGCTGAGCAAGCAGCCGTTCGGGTTGGTATCGCGAATCTTTACTATGAAAGCGTGCATCATCTGAGCGATGGTGAGCTTCGAAAAGGACAGCTCGCGCAGCTCCTGGCGCAGGACGTTCCCTTCCTTATTCTCGATGAGCCTACCACTCACCTTGACCCTCCATCGGGACATCAATTTATGAATCTCTTAAAAGAACTTACCCTATCGGGAAAAGGCGTCCTGCTTACCACCCACGATCTGGCTTTGGCGCATCAATTTGCCGATCAAATGCTTTTGCTTCACCAAGGCCATTTGT
>Ga0105045_10003455_pt1 | contig 13555 bp, 10 predicted proteins | sample MAT02_FD_78089 | JGI IMG/M metagenome (GOLD analysis project Ga0105045, IMG submission 78089) | Freshwater microbial communities from Lake Fryxell liftoff mats and glacier meltwater in Antarctica - MAT-02 (megahit assembly) | ecosystem: Environmental > Aquatic > Freshwater > Ice > Liftoff...
CGCGAGCTTGACGACGAGCTTGTGGATGTTCTCCAGCACATAGGCGCGCTCATCGGGCCTGTCGCACAGGAAGGTCGGCACGTTGTTCAGCAGCGGCTCCTCGCCGAGGTAGAAACGGATCATCTCCGGCACGAAGGGATAGATCGCCTTGTCGTCGGCGATGCCGGCCCCCGGCGCATTGGCGAGCGTGACGTTGCCGGCGCGGTAGGCGGCGAAGATGCCTGGCACGCCGAGCGTGCTGTCGGGTTTGAACACTTTCGGGTCGAGGTATTCGTCATCGACGCGGCGATACAGCACATCGACGCGCTTCGGCCCGCCGGTGGTGCGCATGTAGACCACATCGTCCTGCACGATGAGGTCGGCCCCTTCCACCACTTCAACGCCCATCTCGTCGGCCAGGAAGCAATGCTCGAAATAGGCGCTGTTGTAGTGACCGGGCGTGAGGATCGCGATGCAGGGCTCGCGCTTGCAATTCGGCGGTGCGGCGTCCTTCAGCGTCTCGAGCAGGTCTTCGGGGTAATGCGCCACCGGCAGCAGGCGATGGTCGGAACACAGCGCGGGGAACAGGCGCAGCATCGCCTCGCGGTTCTCCAGCATGTAGGAAACGCCCGACGGCGTGCGGCAATTGTCTTCCAGCACGTAGAATTCATCGGCGCCGGTGCGCACCAGGTCGATGCCCGAGATGTGCGCATAGACGCCACCGGGCGGCACGAAGCCCTGCATTTCAGGCCGATAGGCGTCATTGCCGATGACGAGCGCTTCGGGCACGCGCCCGGCGCGCAGGATTTCGCGCGCGCCGTAGATATCGGCCAAGAACATGTTGAGCGCGCGCACCCGCTGCGTGAGGCCGTGGGCGAGCCCGTCCCATTCGCGCTTCATGAGGATGCGCGGGATGACATCGAAGGGGATCAGCCGTTCCGGGTCGCCGCCCTCGCCATAGACGGCGAAGGTGATGCCGACGCGACGAAACAGCGCCTCCGCCTCGGCGCGCTTGGCGGCCAATGCGGGCAGGCCATGGGCCTCGATCCAGGCCGCAATGCCGGCATAGGCCGGGCGTACCTGGCCATCGCTCATCATTTCGTCAAAGGCGCAACGCGTCTCGGTCACTTCATGAAGTCCGGTTTGCCCTGTTCTGCCAAAAATAGTCGCGGAATTGTATGCGCCTGGGAAGAGCCACGCGTCGCCCCGCCTGCCACGCCGCGCGAAAACCTGCCCGATGCCTGGGCGTCACTGCGCCATGGACCGGCATCAATCATGTGGGCATCAACCGCGCATCGGCCGGGGTCGCGTGGCGATTTCGCGAATCAGCTTGGCGCGGAGCGCGCGGGCGAAATCGCGCCGATCCTCGGCACGCTGCACGAAGGCGCCGGGACCGCCGATGACATCGCGCTCATAGGCCGCGGTCAGGCGCCCGCCGGACCAGCTGGAGGATGCCTCGATGGCCAGGCCATTCACCACGATGCCCTGCGCCACGGCCCTGTCGCGCGCCTCGGGCGCGGCAATCAGGCTGCGGATGTCGGGGCCGTCGCCGGAGACGTCGATGGTGCGCTCCTCCGCCGGCCAAGGCGCAGCCGCGATCAGCGCGGCGCTGTGCAGGATGGCATCGCCGATGGCGTTGTAGGATTGACGTGAGCGCGGCGCCTGCCGGATCGCCGCCGCCGCCTGCCGCGCCGTCGTCGCATCGCCGATGCGCCGCCAATCGACGACGGTCGCCGCACCACCTGGCGAGCCCCATTCCACCATCGCGATGCCAATCGCGCCCCGCGGCTTGGAGGCAATGGCGGCCAGCACCACGGCATGGGTCAGCGCCTCGGCAATGCCCTCGCGCTGCAATTCGAATTCATCCGCGTCGATCGAGCCCGAGGCATCAACCGCGAGCACCAGCAGCACATCGACGCTCGCGCCCTGCGCCCGCGCCGGCGCGATGCCGAGCGCCGAACCCGCGATCAGCGTGCGGCGCGCAATCATGAGGCGATCGCATAGGCTGGGCGGCGTGGATCGGCACCGGCGCGCTTCAGCCCAGCCCCGCGGTCATCCAGCACCACCTGGACACTGCCGGCGAGCCAGGTCATGCCGGGCCACGGCTTCACCTCATGCCCGCGCGCCGCGAGCTCATCGCGCACCGATTGGGGAATGCGCGATTCCACCGCGAGCCGCCCGGGGAAGTACTCATAGGGCGCGAAGGAGGATGGGAAGGAGTAACTCGCGACGCGCGGTGCCTCGATCGCCGCCTGCACCTCCATGCCGAAATGCAGGATGTTGAGCATTACCTGCAACATCGCCTGGATCTGCACGTCGCCGCCCGGCGTACCGAAGGGCATCACGCCGCCATCGCGTGTCACCACCATCGCGGGATTGGGTGTCAAGCGCGGGCGCTTGCCCGGCGCCACGCCAGCGGGGTGCGCCGGATCGGGCCGGTTCTGCGTGCCGCGGCCGGAGACGACGAGGCCGGTGCCCGGAATCACCGGCACATTCCAGGAACCATCGGAGGGCGTGGCGCTGAAGGCGTTGCCCCAGCGATCGACCACGGCGACGTAGGAAGTGTCGGCCTCCACCATCGGCAGCTTCGCCCCGCTTGCCGGCGGCAGGGCAGTGCCCCGGCCGAGCAGGGGTTCGGGCATCGCCGGATGCGCGCGAAGCGGATCGATGGCGGCGGCGCGCGCTGCGATGTGTGCCTCCGACAACAACGCCTCGATCGGCACCTCGCCGAAGGCGGGGTCGGTGAAATGGTATTCGCGATCCGCCAGCGCGCCCTTCAGCGCCTCGGTCAGGCGATGCAGATACTCGGCCGAATTGTGTTCCAGCCCGTCGAGGCCAAGCTTCTCGACGATCAGCAGCGCCTCAAGCAGCGCCGGGCCCTGGCACCAGGGGCCGCAGACCAGCACCTCATGTCCACGCCAGCTTCGCGACACCACAGGCTCGATGCGCGAACGAAAATTCGCCAAGTCGGAGGCCGAAAGAAAGCCGCCCTCCTGCTGCACATAACCGACGATGGCGCGCGCCAGATCGCCGCGATAGAAGGCGGCATGGGCGGCGGCGAGCCCGGCTTCGCGTCCCTGTGACGCCACCGCGCGTTCCTGATCGACCATGTATTGCAGGGAGCGCGCGAGGTCCGCCTGCACGAAGCGCTCACCCAACACCGGCACGCGCCCGCCCGGCAGGAAGATCGACGCGTTTTGTGGCCAGCGGCGATACTCGGCCTCATGCGCGCCTATGCTCTCGGCGAGCAACGGATAGGTGGCGAAGCCCTCGGCGGCGAAGCGGATCGCGGCCTCGGCGATGTCGCCGAAGCGCATCGTGCCGTGGCGTTCCAGCGCGGTGATCCAGGCATCCGGCGCGGCCGGTACCACCATGCGCCGCACGCCCGGCGGCATCCTGCCGCCGTGTTCGCGCATGAAGACATCGGGCGGCGTCGAGGCGGGCCAGTGGCCGAGGCCTGCAATGCTCTCCACCATGCCATCCGCACGGCGATACAGGATCGGCGCCACGCCCGCGACGGAGACCAGATCGGGCTGCAACACGCCGAGTGCGAGGCCCGCCGCGCAGCCCGCATCCACCGCATTCCCGCCGGCTTCGAGAATCGCGAAACCCGCGGCGGCGGCGAGGTAATGCCCCGCGCTGATCGCGTGGCGCGTGCCGCAGATCGTTGGCCTTCCGGTCATGGGGTAGGCCTCGCATGGATCGCGACCATCTGCTCATCCAGCCGCGGCGTGTAGGTGATGCCGCGCCGCGCGGCGGCGACGACCATCTGCGTATAGAGCGGAATGCCCGCATGCAGGCGCATCGCCTCGCGCATCGCAACCCGCAGCGCCTCCTCGCGGTCGCCCTGCATGCGGAAGGCGGCGTCGCGGATCAGCGTGTCCAGCCTTGCATCGGCGAAGGCGCCGCGATTGCTTTGCCCGAATCCCTGCGCCACCTGCTGGCTGTGCATCGCAAGGCTCAGCACATGCGTCGCATCGCGCGTCGAGGAGGAAGACTGCCCGAACAGCACCAGCGGCACATCGTTGCGCCCGACCTGCGTGCGCGGGAAGAACACGCTGCCCGGCTGCGTCTCGACCTTCGCGTGGAACCCCGCCCGCGCGAACATCTGGCCCAGCGCCTGGCAGATTCGCGCATCGTTCACATAACGATTGTTGGAACAGCCGAGGGTGAAGCCGAAGCCCTGCGGATAGCCGGCCTCCGCCAGCAGGCGCCGCGCTCGGTCGGGGTCGTAGGGCGGCACGCCGAGGCCCGGGTCAAAGCCGCCGAACCCCTCCGGCACCAATTGCCCGGCCGCCACCGCCTGGCCATCCATCGCGCGCTCAACCAGCGCCATGCGATTGATGGCGAGGCTCAGCGCCTGCCGCACCCGCAGGTCACGGAAGGGGTTGTGGTCGAGTGGCCGGCCTTCGGCGTCGGTGAACAGCGCCAATTGCTCCGCGCCCACATGCGGCAGCAGGAACATCACGCGGTCGGAGGGCTTGCGGAAGACGTTGACGCGCCCGGTGCGCTCCAGCCGCTCGGCATCCGTCGTCGGCACTTCCTCGATGAGGTCGAGATCGCCGGCGAGCAGGGCGGCCATGCGCGCAGCATCATTGCCGACGACGCGCAGCTGCACGCGCGACCACGCGGCGCGCTCGCCCCAATAGGTATCGTTGCGCGCCACGGTCATGCCCTCGCCGCCGCGCATCTGCTCCAGGCGAAAGGGGCCGGTGCCGATGGCGGCGCGGCCGGCGTTGAAGTCGGAGGTGGTTGCCCCTTCCGCCGCACGGCGGCTTACGATAAAAACGTTGGTGAGCTGGCCTGGAAGAACAGGATTCGGCTGGTTCGTGTGCAGGCGCAGCGTCAGCGGGTCCACCACCTCCACGCGCGTGATGCCGCGCAGATTGGGCGTGTAGGGGCCGGGGTTGTTCGGCACGTTCGGAATGCGCGCGAGCGAGAAGGCCACGTCATCGGCGGTGAAGGGCGTGCCATCCTGGAAGGTAACGCCGGGGCGGAGCTTGAACTCCCACACCCTGTCCTCGACCGGGGTCCAGGATAGCGTGAGGCCCGGCACCCAGCGGCTATCGGCGTCGCGATTCACCAGCGTGTCGTAGATGTGCCGCGCGGCCGCCATGTTGGGGCCGAGGAAGACGAAATGCGGGTCGATCCCGAAGGGCGCCTGCACGCCGACGGTCAGCGTCTGCGCCGCGGCCCCCCCGGAGGCCAGCGCCATGCCCAGCGCCATGCCGAGCGCCGCCGGCCTCGCCCACATCATCGCCATCGCCCTCTCCCCAATCCTGGAGCGTCAGCCTCCCCGGTGTGGGGCGATGGTGTCAACGCGCGCGTGCGGCGAGCGCCTTCACACAGGCCTCGAAGCCCGCGAGGTCCGTCCAGCGTTCCGCCGGCAGCACCTGGCGGCGCAGGAGCAGCCCTGCGGCCGCGCGGATGCCGCCATCGATCATGAGGTTGTCGGTCAGGCCGAATTCCTCGAGCGCCAGGCCATCCGCATCCACCCAGCGCCCGGCCGCGTTGCGCCGCGCATGCCCACTCAGGGATTGCAGCGTGCGCGCGGCGAAATCGCCGGCATCGTTGGTATAGCCGAGCACCGGCCGGCCGAGGGCGCGCATGAAGCCAAGCTCATAGACCGTGCCGGCATCGGCCGAGGGGCCGCGGAAGGGGGTGAGATTGGCGATCATCGCGTCGCAGGCGCGGATATGTGCCTCGTTGCGCAGGTAGATCGCGTACCAGAGATCGGCCTGAGCATCCGCGGCCGGGTCCGGGCGCGGATCGGTGGGAAAGACCCCCTCAAGCCCATGCGCTGCGCAGATTCGCTTCTTCGCCTCGGCCATCGCCTCGGCATCGGGTAGGAACACGTCGGGGCCGGCCAGATACACCTTCATGGCCCGATCCTGCCCCAGAGCGAGGCGGTTGCGGAACCCGCCCCCTTCCGCACGCGGCGCGGGATGATCGCGGCCAGTGAGGCCAGAGCAGCGTTGCTCCGCGACGTCTCGGCACTCCAAGGGCGCCGCGATCGCCCCTTGCCTGCCCCGCCGAGTAGAGCTGCAATGCGGCCCCATGGATCTCCAGGCCGAGTACGACAACCGCGCCCGCGTGCCCGAGCACCCGGCCCACATCGCCGCCTGGCAGCGCGACGCCGCTGCCTGGCGCGAAGCCTGCCCGCATGCCGAGCTCGACCTTGCCTACGGGTCGCGCGTGCGGGAGCGGCTCGACCTGTTCCATCCTGGCGCAGGCCTGAAGCCCGATGCGGCGCCGATGGCGATGTTCATCCATGGCGGCTACTGGCAGGCGCTGGACCGCAGCTTCGCCAGCCACGGCGCGCGCGGGCTGAACGGGCAGGGCGTGGCGGTGGCCGTGCCCTCCTACGACCTCTGCCCCTTCGTACCGCTCGCCACCATCGTGGCGCAGCTGCGCGCGGCGGCGATGTTCCTCTGGCGGCGGCATCAGCGGCGCCTGCTCGCCATCGGGCATTCCGCGGGCGGGCATCTGGCGGCGATGCTGCTCGCCACCGATTGGCCCGGCCTCTCACCCGACCTGCCGCCGGGCTTGGTCGCGGCGGCACTGCCGATCTCGGGCGTTTTCGAGTTGGAACCGCTGTTGCAGACCACGATCGGCGCGCCGCTGGGTCTTGATGCCGCGACGGCGCGGGCGCTCTCGCCGCGCTTCCTGCTCTCGCCCGGCCGCCCCTTGCATTGCTTGGTGGGCGGCGCGGAGAGCGACGAATTCCTCCGCCAGAGCCGTGACCTGGCGGCGGCCTGGGGTGGCGGCTACGAGGCCACCCCCGGCGACAACCACTTCACCGTCATCGCCCCCCTCGCCGATCCTGCGAGCCGACTGGTTGCGAAAGCGCTGAGCCTTCTGCCTGATTGAGAGCCTGGCTCAGCCGCGGCGCGAAATGCGGCGCCAGCGCCCAACATGCTGTCTGTAAATGTCTAACGGATTTACAGGAAAGCCTGTGCAAAAATTTACTGATTTCGCTGGGGCTTCACAGAACATCAGTTCCTTTCGCCAGAACGACAACGCAAATGTGCCTCCGTTCAGAGGAGGACACCCATGTCGCTGCTGTCTCGTCGTTCCGTGCTCGGCTCCCTGCTCGCCGCCCCGCTCGCCGCTCCCGCGCTCGCGCAGCCTTGGCGTCCGGATCGGCCGGTCGAACTCGTCGTCGGCTTCGCGCCGGGCGGCGGCACGGACATCGTGGCACGGCTGTTCGCGCGCCACCTCGAGACACGGCTCGGCCAGCCGATCACCGTGGTGAACCGTCCCGGCGCGTCAAGCGAAGTGGCACTCACCTATGTCGCCCGCTCGCGCCCCGATGGGCTGGTGCTCGGCCTCACCAACATGCCCTCCTTCGTCACCGTGCCGGTGGAGCGCCGCGCGCAATACACCCTCGACAGCTTCGCCTTCATCGGCAACATCATGACGGACCCGACGGGCATCGTCGTGCGTGCCGACAGCCCGATCCGTGACATCCCCGACCTCATCCGCCGCGCCAAGGCGGACCCCGAGGGCATTGTCGCCTCCACCAGCGGCATCGGTACGGATGACCATCTGATGATGGCGATGATCTCGCGCCTCGCCGATGTACGCTTCACCATCGTGCACTACACCGGCGCGCCTTTGCAGCGCACCGCGCTGCTGGCAGGCCAGGTGCAGTTGAACACCATGTCGATCGGCGAGATCATGCCGCAGCCGCAGGGCCTTCGCTACCTCGCGCATGGCGGCACTGGCGAGAGCCGCTTCGCGCCGGGAATCCCAACCTTCCAGAGCCTGGGCCTCGACTTCACCATGTTCTCCGAGCGCGGGCTGGTCGTGCCCGCCGGCACGCCCGCCCCGATCGTCGAGCGCCTGCGCGATGCGGTGCAGGAAGCCGCCGCCGATCCCGCGACGCGTCGCACCTTCGAGGCGCAGTTCATTGAACCCATACTCGAGCCCGGCCCGATCTGGGAGCAGCGGATGCGCGCGGCGCAGAGCCAATACGCCGCACTATGGCGCGCCGCGCCGTGGATCAACAGCTGAGGGTCGTCACTGCGGGGCGTGGCTTTTCGGCCGTGCCTTCAGCTTGAGATCGCGCAGGTCGGCCTGGTCGCGAACGCCGTTGCGCAGCGCGGCGTCCTTGCCTGGTGCGTATTGCGGCGGGCAGGCGATGTCCCGCACGCCGTACTGCGCCGCCGCCTGTAGCGTGAAGGACGGGTTGGCCAGGTGCGGCCGCCCGAGCGCCACAAGGTCCGCGCGCCCGGCCGCAATGATCGTGTTCACCTGGTCGGCGGAGGTGATGTTGCCGACGCACATCGTCGCCACGCCGAGCTCGTTGCGGATCATGTCGGACCAGGGCAGTTGGAACATACGCCCGTAGGTCGGCTGCGCGTCGGCCACGGTCTGTCCGGTCGAGACGTCGATGAGATCGGCACCCGCCAGGGCGAAGGCGCGCGCGATGGCGAGGCTGTCCTCGTCGCTGAGGCCGCCCTCCGCCCAATCGGTGGCGGAGATACGCACCGACATTGGCCGCTCCGCCGGCCAGATGGCGCGCATTGCGGCGAAGACCTCCAGCGGATAGCGCAGCCGGTTCGCGACATCGCCACCATACGCGTCAGTTCGATGGTTGGTCAGCGGCGAGAGGAAGCCGGCCAGCAGATAGCCGTGCGCGCAATGCAGCTCCAGCATGTCGAAGCCGCAGGCGATGGCGCGGCGTGTGGCGGCGACGAATTCTTCGCGCACCCAATCCATGTCGGCGCGCGTCATCTCCCTCGGCACCTGGCTTTCGGGATAATAGGGCAGCGCGCTGGCGGCGATGACTGGCCAGGCGCCCTCAGCCAGCGGGCGGTCCATGCCGTCCCACATCAACTTCGTGGCACCCTTTCGCCCGGCATGGCCGAGTTGCAGCGCTATCTTCGCCGCTGAGGTGGCGTGGATGAGATCAACGATGCGCGTCCAGGCGGCCTGCTGTTCATCGTTCCACAGGCCGGTGCAGCCCGGCGTGATGCGCGCCCCGGCGCTGACGCAGGTCATTTCGGTAAAGACGAGCCCAGCGCCACCAATGGCACGCGCGCCGTAATGCGACAGATGAAAATCGCCGGCCACGCCCCCCACCGCGGCGTACATGCACATGGGCGAGACGACGACGCGGTTCGCAATCGCCATGTCGCGCAAGCGGAAGGGCTGGAACATCGGCGGGTGTTTCGGGTTGGCCGGCAAGCCTGCGATGTTCGCCTCCGCCGCCACGGCGCGCTGCGTCTCGGCGACGAAATCCGGCGCGCGCAACGCGAGGTTGTCCCAGGTGATGGCCTTGCTGCGAGTCATCACGCCGAAAGCGAAGCGAGTCGGCGAGAAGTCCCAAAAGCGCTTCACATGCTCGAACCACACCAGCGAGACATTGGCCGCGTGCTGCGTCTTCTCGACATCCTCGCGCCGTGCGGTCTCGTAGCGCGCAAGGCAGGTCGCGACATCGCCGCCGGCGCGGAAGGCCTGGTGCAGCCCGATCGCATCCTCCATCGCGAGCTTGGTGCCGGAGCCGATGGAGAAATGCGCGGTGGCCTTCGCATCGCCCAGCAGCACCACATTTCCCCGAGTCCAGCGCGCGCAGGTGATGGTGGGGAATTGCCGCCAAAGCGAGCGGTTGGTAATCAACCGGTGGCCCTGCAATTCCTCGGCAAAGACGCCTTCGAGATAGGCCGCGCTCTCGGCCTCATCCATCGTGCCGAGCCCGGCGCGCGCGAAGGTGTCGGGATCGGTCTCCAGCACCCAGGTGCTTGCGCCTGGCTCGTACTGGTAGCAATGCGCGATGAAGATGCCCTCAGGCCGCTCCTTGAAGAAGAAGGTGAAGGCATCGAAGGGCCGCGTGCTGCCCATCCAGGCGAAGCGGTTGGGGCGGAGATCGACCTCGGGTGCGAAATGCTCCGGGTGACGCTCGCGGATGGGCGAGTTGATGCCATCCGCGGCGACGATCAAATCGGCGTCGGGGAAATCCTCGGGCGAGGCTTCGCGCCGGAATTCCAGCTCGACGCCAAGCCCGCGCGCGCGTTCGGCGAGCAGCATCAGCAACGTGCGGCGCGAGCAGCCGCAAAAGCCGTTGCCGCCGATGCGGTGCTCGACGCCCTTCGCGACAATGGCGATGTCATCCCAATAGGCGAAGCTGCGCGTGATGGCGCGGTAGCTCGGCTCGTCGGCGGCGGCGAAGGTGTCGAGTGTCGCGTCACTGAACACCACGCCGAAGCCGAAGGTGTCCTCCGGTTGGTTGCGTTCCACCACCGTGATCCGCGAGGCGGGAAAATCCCGCTTCATGAGGATGGCGAAATAGAGCCCCGCCGGGCCGCCGCCGATCACCGCGATGCGCATCGCCACACCCCCTGGTCCGAGAATTTAGTTTAGGCTTCAAAGATTGGGCGGGCAACCGAAATACAAGGTTGCGTATCGGCCTGCCGATCCTTTAAGCTTGAAACATCGAGAGGTTCCAATGGATCGATCGCGGCAAATCAGGCGCGCCTTGGTGACCGGCGGCGGCAGCGGCATCGGCGCCGCCTGCGCGGCCGCGCTCACCGCCTCGGGCGTGCACGTCACCGTCCTTGGGCGACGCACCGAGAAGTTGCGCGGCGTGGTGGAGGCGGGGGATGCGGCGGCCTTCCTCGTCGCCGATGTCACCGCGCTGCCTCATCTACCCGCCTGCGACATCCTGGTGAATGCCGCCGGCATCGCCGAAAGTGCGCCCTTCCTGAAGTCCGACGACGCGCTGTTCGAGCTGTTGTGGCGCGTCAACGTCATGGGCGCCGTTGCCGCCACGCGCGCCGTGCTGCCTGGCATGATCGAGGCCGGATTCGGCCGCGTGGTGAACATCGCCTCCACCGCCGCGCTGAAGGGCTACGCCTATGTCACCGCCTATACCTCGGCAAAGCACGGGCTGCTCGGCCTGACGCGCGCCCTGGCGCAGGAAGTTGCGCGGCAGGGCATCACCGTGAACGCGATCTGCCCAGGGTTCACCGACACCGACATCGTGGCGGAGAGTGTCGCGCTGATCGTCGCGCGCACCGGCCGCAGCCCGGAGCAAGCGCGACAGGAACTCGCGAAGCACAATCCGCAGCATCGCCTGGTACAGCCAGCCGAGGTCGCCGCCGCGGTGCTCGCGCTGTGCCAGCCGGGCAGCAGCGCCATCAACGGCCAGGCCATCGCCGTCGATGGGGGCGAGACATGATGCCCGACGACCAGCGCGCGCTCGCCATCGATGCCGAAACCGCCCTCGCCCACGCCCCGCCGGGCCATAAGGATGAGCTGCGGCTGTGGCTGCGGTTGCTGACCTGCACGGCGCTGATGGAAAGCGAAATCCGCACCCGGCTGCGGCGCGACTTCGACACGACGCTGCCGCGCTTCGACCTGCTCGCCGCGCTGGATCGCGTACCGGGCGGCATCACGCTCGGCGAGGTTTCGCGCCGCATGATGGTGAGCAACGGCAACGTCACCGGCCTCGCCACGCGCCTGGTGGCCGAGGGGCTGGTCGAACGGCGCGCCCTGCCCGGCGACCGGCGCGCGCAGTTGCTGCGCCTGACCGCCAAGGGCAGGCGCGAATTCGCTCGCCAATCCGCCGCGCATGAGGGCTGGATCGCCGAACTCCTCGACGATCTCTCGCCCAGCGCGCGCAGCACGCTGTTTGCCCTGCTCGGCCGCGCCAAGGCGTCGGTCCGCGCGGCGCTTTCGCCTGAGGACCCCGCATGATCACCGCCATCCAGGGGCCGCTCGCGGCCTACACAGCGCAGCATCTGCGCCTGACCATCGAGGGGGCGGTGGCGACCCTCACCCTCGACCGGCCGGAGCGCAAGAATCCGCTGACCTTCGAAAGCTACGCCGAGATGGCCGCGATCCTGCGCGCCGCCGCGCATGACGATGCGGTGCGCGCCTTCATCGTCACCGGCGCCGGCGGCAATTTCTGCTCTGGCGGCGACGTGCATGAGATCATCGGCCCGCTGCTCGATCGCGGCACCAAGGGCCTGATGCAGTTCACCGCGATGACCGGCGAGCTGGTGAAGGCGATGCGCGCCTGCCCGCAGCCGATCATCGCCGCGGTGGATGGCATCTGTGCCGGTGCGGGCGCGATCATTGCGATGTCGTCGGACATCCGCCTTGGCACGCCGCGCGCCAAGGTGGCCTTCCTGTTCAACCGCGTCGGCCTCGCCGGCTGCGACATGGGCGCCTGCGCCATCCTGCCGCGCCTCATCGGCCAGGGACGGGCGAGCGAACTTTTGTATCTCGGCCGCTCACTCGGCGGGGATGAAGGCCTGGCCTGGGGTTTCTTCAACGCGTTGCACGCACCGGAAGCGCTGGCCGAAAGTGCGGCGACGATGGCGCGTGGCATCGCCGAAGGGCCGAGCTTCGCCCACGCCATGACCAAGCGCATGTTGCAGATGGAATGGGCCATGTCGGTCGAGCAGGCGATCGAGGCCGAGGCCGTGGCGCAGGCGCTGTGCATGACCACGCAGGATTTCCGCCGCGCCTACGACGCCTTCGTGGCGAAGCAGCGCCCGGTATTTCGGGGCGATTGATGGCTGATCAATCATTCCTCGACTGGCCTTTCTTCGAGCCCAGCCACCGCGACTGGGCGCGCGAGGTCGAGGCCTTTGCCGTTCAGTACGCGGCGGCGTTGTCTGACGAACATGACGCAGATAGCAGCGTGCGCGCGCTTGCAGCCGCCATGGGGGAGGCCGGGCTGCTGCGCTTGCCCTGCCCGGTGGATGGCAAGCTCGACGTACGTGCCCTCTGCCTCGCGCGCGACATTCTTGCGCGAAGCAGCGGACTTGCGGATTTCGCCTTCGCCATGCAGGGGCTCGGCACCGGGCCGGTCACGCTGTTCGGCACGGAAGCACAGCGCGCGCGCATCCTGCCGCGCTGCCGTGCAGGCACGTCGCTGGCCGCCTTCGCGCTCAGTGAGCCGGAGGCCGGCAGCGACGTGGCGGCGATGGCCACCACCGCGACGCCCGACGGCAATGCGGCCTGGCGCCTGAACGGGCGCAAGACCTGGATCAGCAATGGCGGCATCGCCGGGCACTATATCGTCTTCGCCCGCACCGGCGAGGCAGCAGGCGCGCGCGGGCTCTCGGCCTTCATGGTCGAGGCTGATTCCCCAGGCCTCATCATCGAAGACCGCATCGAGGTTACGGCGCCGCACCCGCTGGCGACGCTGCGCTTCGAGAATTTGCGCGTGACGCGCGACGACCTGCTCAGCGCGCCGGGTGACGGCTTCAAGGTGGCGATGGCGACGCTCGACGTCTTCCGCGCCACCGTCGGCGCCGCGGCACTCGGCTTCGCACGCCGCGCCTTCGACATGACGGTGGAACGCGCCACCACGCGGCACCTGTTCGGCGGGCCGCTGTTCGACCAGCAGATGACCCAGGCCGCCATCGCCGACAGCGCGCTGGATGTCGAGACCTCGGCGTTGCTCGTCTATCGCGCCGCCTGGCTGAAGGATCAGGGCACGCCTCGCGTCTCACGCGAGGCCAGCATGGCCAAGCTCCACGCCACCGAAGCGGCGCAGCGCTGCGCCGACCGAAACGTGCAGATTCATGGCGGGCTCGGCGTGACGCGCGGCCACGGGGCC
>Ga0105045_10003457_pt1 | contig 13554 bp, 9 predicted proteins | sample MAT02_FD_78089 | JGI IMG/M metagenome (GOLD analysis project Ga0105045, IMG submission 78089) | Freshwater microbial communities from Lake Fryxell liftoff mats and glacier meltwater in Antarctica - MAT-02 (megahit assembly) | ecosystem: Environmental > Aquatic > Freshwater > Ice > Liftoff...
GATTTCAAAAAAATTCTCGGCAATGGCATAATAAGTATGGCTTCCCGGTGCCACATTGTAGGTGCGAACATGTGAAAATGAGAACCGATTGAGGTCATTATCTATGACTTCATTGCTCGTACTGCCGTCAAAATTAGTCCATGAAAGGGTGTTACTCGCTGCGAAAAAAATCAAATCACCGTAACTTGACACACATTTACCATCAAAGCGCACCAATACTTTGCCCGACACAGGGGCCTGAATGGTCAGCGCGTTAAAAGCAACTGGCCCGCCCTCCACGTAAATATTTTCAGAGAAAAAACCGATGTGCCGAGCAAAGGCTTTTCCCGGTGTTTCCGGAAACCACTGGGCGGTGAGGGTGCCGAAAACAGACGCCACGCCTGAGCCATCCGTTTCCGCATGATTTTGGGCGATGGCGTAATAAACATGCTCCCCTGCCGCCACATCGTAGGCGCGGGTGTGCGAAAAAGTGTTGCTGTTGATATCATCGCTGGCGGCTTCTATCTCTACATTTCCATCATTCGCCCCCCAGTTGGTGCTGCTGCTAGCAGCGAGCACGATGCGGTCGCCCGGTGAAGAAAGGCAATGTCCGTCAAATCGGAGTATGACTTTGCCCGCTTCTGGGGCATTGATGGTCATTTGCGCCAACACAACTGCATTGCCACGCAGGTTGACATTGGGTTTATTTACGTTGACATGAGTGATTTTTTGAGCAAAAATAGCCGAAAAAACGGTAAAAAACATCCAAAAAGTGGTGAAAACTCTTTTCATGACAATTTGATTTAGCGAGGGTGTTCCGCCCCGTTTGGAACGCCTCGTGATGGTAACTGATAATCAAAGGATGGACAAGGTGTGTCGTGCGGGACTCAACACGCTTGATTTTACAAACTTTCTACAAATAATAACAAGGCATCTCGGTCGGTTTTGTTCAATTGCTTGAATTTATTCCGAGCATTTTCTGCCTCTCCACCGTGCCACAAAATGGCTTCACTGACATTTCTCGCTCGACCGTCGTGCAGCAAAAATGAATGTTTATTGACCGTAGGAATGAGGCCAATGCCCCACAAGGGCGGGGTGCGCCATTCCGAACCCGAGGCTAAAAAATCGGGCCGATTATCCGCCAATTCTGGCCCCATATCATGCAGTAGCAAATCTGTGTACGGCCAAATATGCTGATTGTGCAGGGCCGAAATGGCTCCGTCGTTACTCGTTTGGAAGGAAGGACGGTGACAGCCTGAGCAGTTGAGTTGTTGAAACAAAAACTTACCGCGCAACGCCGTCGGTTCGTCGTAATTCCGGCGGCCAGGCACGGCCAAGGCTTGGCAATAGACCACTACTTTTTTCAGCAATTCGTCCGAAATTTCGGGGGTTCCGCCGTTGGGTATATTCGGATATTGCTGTTGTTGGGTAGGGCTAAGGTGGTCTTGCGCGAATAGGCTGCTGGTAATGCCGATATCGCCATTAAAGGCACTTGCCGTTTGTTGCGTTAGGTTGGGTTGATTGGCTTTCCACCCAAATCGGCCGACTGCGGTCTGTTGTTTGGCATCATCCCAAACTCGATTGGCACGACCTGAAATACCGTCTTGATTGGCATCAAAAGCGTCTTCACCCGACAAAATATCGGCTTCTGGCACGATTTCAAGCAGGCCTAAACCGGGCATTTGGGGCGCAATTCTGGGCGAAAACATCCATCCGGCAGCAAAATCGCCATAGGCCAATGCCGTAAAATCGTACACTGGCTGGCGCAGCGAATAGGCGGTTCCATCGTCCATTTGCCCCGGCATTTCCATATAAGAAACCCGTACGCGCGCTTCTGCCTCCACGGTCAAAATGGACTTGTCTTGCAATTGTCCGCCATACACAGGTTCGGGCAAAGGGCCGCCGTGTGGGTCGCTGCCGGGCACGCTGAGCCTAAAAAGAAGACCATTAAGGGCCTCATCGGGGCTTTGTGGGGGCTTTGCTCTGCCGTCTTTAAAATGGCAACTCCCACAGGAAATGGCATTAAAAACAGGTCCCAAACCATCGAGTGTTTGCACCGAAGCGGGTGCGGTGATCCAATTGGAGCGAAAAAACGAATTGCCGGTCGCAAAAAAACCGCGCTCTACCGAACTCAGTGCATCCACTTCGCCGCCAAAGGCATTTTGCCCGAAGTCGAAACTAGTGCCGTTTTGGCCTCCACTGCGCATTTCTGCTGGCTCTGCGGCGGCTACTTCCGGCTCATATTGAGGTGTGCAATACCCCAACAACAAACAAAAAAAGAAAATATAGCAAAAACGCATGATTGGGTTGTTTTTCGGCCCACAAAGTCAGGGTGTTAAAAAATGGCGCCCACCGCTCTACCGGCTTCTACCAACTGATTACCCAAATGCTCAGCGGCGGTAATCGCAAGTTGTACGGAGGCTGGATCGTTTACGATGGTTTGGTCAAATGGCGCAGGAATGGCATTAAAAGCCAGTTCGGCTGCTGCAAATGCCTGCTCTACCGCTAGGTCTTTTCCAGCATCCACTTTGACTACCAACTCATGGAGACTTTTACCCCTGAATGTAAAACCATCTGTTCTAGCATATTGGCCGTAATAGACATTTTTAATGCCTAACAAATTCATTTTGAGGTCGGCAATGGTGTTATCCGAAAAACAAGAATGTTCATGCTCTTGTTCTTTGGTGTCAATGGCTACAAACATGCGCTCGCCAGCGAGTTCTGTTATGGTAAAATCGCGCAGGCCGGTAAAAATCAAGCCCAGCGCTTCATCGCTGGTTTTTTCTTTCAAAAATTCCTGCGAATAAGGGCTGTCTGGGTTCCAAGCATCGCGTACCTGAGCCAAATGATCAATCAATAAATCAGTAATCACCGCCAAATACAATCGGCGTCTGTCTTGATTGGCAGCCGTTCCTCCTGGGCCAACAACATAGTCAGAAGCAGGACGAGTGCCAGGGCCTGCGGTACTAAAATCTTGTCCCCAAAGCAAAAACTCAATGGTATGCCAACCCGTAAAAATGGTTACTTCCGATTGGATTTCATGCAAGCCAACGAGTTTTTCGCGGGTAATATCGGGGATGGTAGCCGGGTTGTTGATTACACCTGCATCTAAGTTACCCACCACATAATCTACAAAACTTTCATCCATTGGCCAGGCGTTTATGAGGCCTTCTGGGCCATTGGCATCGTCAATTGGGCCTGCGTAAAAACGGAAAGCCTCCGTTTGGCCGTAGGGGTTACGCGCCGTTAACCATTCGTTTTTGAGCAATTCTAAAGTGGCTTCGTTGGCGTTGGCCATAAAGGAACCCATCCTCAACTTCATGTTTAATGCAGCCAAGTAGGCATCCCCGTAATTCATACGCACTAAGGTGGCATAATCTTTTAAAACCTCTTTTTTGAGGAGGTCAATCTCACTTTCTTCATTATTTTCGCCGCAGGCAAGGAAGCTTGAAATAGTGGCTACCACCATAAAAAGCAAGATGAAAAGGTTCTTTTTCATGTGAAATAGACTTTTATTGAATTATTTAGTGAAGAGCAAACCTGTTCTGAATCATGCACACTCGAATGAAGTGTTGTGAGAAGATTGGTCTCTTATTTCAGCCGCTAATGTACAATTTAGACAAAGACAAAATAAAGCCAATCCGATTTTTTTTTTAAAAAATTGTTCTTTACAGGATTCAATTTACCTTCCAAACGTTGTTTTGCGGCTTCGCATCGGGGGTAGTTTTGTTTCCTAAGGTTGCTTTGACGGGTACTTTATCCCTTGCGAGGGGCACTTGCATGACCCGTTTGTCTTGATGCTTCCAACTATCTGCCGTGCGCCGATACCGCTCTTTGGTGCCGTCCTCGTATTCAATCTCCAAATCTAAGGATACGGGGATATTTCCTTCGCGGGTCACGTAAGCAATAAAGTAGGAATTGGAGGCAACATTGTCCACCTTGGCCACTTCTACCGACAAATCTGGATACCCAAACTCAAAAAACCAGGGTTTCCAGAACCAGTCGAGGTTTTGCCCCGACACATCATTAAAGGTGTTAAAAAACTCATACGGCCCAGGGTGTTTGCCCTTCCAGCGATCCATGTAGGTCTTCAAGCACAGCTGGAATGTCTCGTATCCCAGGTACTCATATAGTTGTGTGTAAGCGAGTTGTGGACGTGAATAGGACGCAAAACCGTAGGATAATCCATCCAGCGAACGTGAAGGCACCATGGGGGGCACTTCCCAGTCATTGCCAAACCCCCAAGACCCACCGATTCTACTTTGTTTATTGCTTAGGCTGTCTTCTAAAAAATGGTCGAAAAAGTTAGCCCAACCTTCGTCCATCCAAGCATAATATTGCTCGTTGATACCCATCATAAAGGGGAAATAAGTGTGCGCCGTTTCGTGTAGGGTTAGGCCCATCACATTCTCCTCCGAAACACTTTCATCATTGATCATCATGGGATATTCCATGCCGTCGTTGCCATTAAAAACCGTGAGACAAGGGTACGGGAACGGGTAACCGGGCAACCAAGTACTCATCAGCCCAATTCCATCGGAAGCGATTTGGGCTACGCGTTTGAAGTCTTTGGAGTTCGTATCGTATGCAGCACTCACAAATGTGCGGCGGCCCGTATTGGCATCCACCACCACCGAGGTGGCATCCCAATTGTAGTGATCACTGATGGCAAAGGTGAAGTCTGGCACTTCTGAGGCTTTGAAATGAAAGACGTTGTTTTTAGCCTTTTTATATACCTTTCTAGACTTTAGGTCGGCTTCCGAAAAAACGGAAACGATGTCAGCCGTTTGGTGGGCTTTTTCCCATCTAGTCAAGAATTCGGGCTGTAAAACATCGGCGGCATTTTGCCACTCGCCCGTAGCCCATGCCTGATAACCTTTTGGTAATGTGATGGTTACGTCATAATTTGAGAAATCATGATAGAACTCCTGTAAGCCATTGTAAGGCGTGCTGGCCCAGCCATGTAGGTCATCGTACACGGCTATTTCAGGATAAAAATAGGGAATAAAAAAAGTACTGGGGTCGCAGACACACTCGCGGGTTGCGTTGGGGTCTGAGGGCATCGTAAAAGACCACTCGACCGACATTTGTAGGCTTGCGTTGCTTGCCAACGGTTTTTTAAGGCGAATATCGAGGTAAGTCTCGTGGCGATATTGCGCATTTTTGCCCACATCAGCGCCGTTTATGGTCAGTTTTTTCAGTAAAACGCCGTCTGTGACATCATTCGGGGAGAGATCGTCGGCTCTTTGGCCGCCTTTTTTGTACAAATCGTGCAGTAATTTTACCCGGATAATTTTTAAAGAATCAGGGCTATTATTGAAATATGTCACGTCTTGTTCGCCTTCTATGAGGCGTTTTTTGGGATTTACGGCTACTCGAATGGTGTAATCGGAGCGGTTTTGCCAATACGAGGCACCTGGAGAACCATCCCAGTTTCGGATGCCTTTCTCATACGATTTTTCAAAATTTCGAGGAAAAGGGAGATTGGGCTTTTGAGCCATCAAGGGGGCGACTAGGCCCAATAAAACAATAAGCAGTAGAATAGAACGCATGGATAGCAGGTTAAATGAACGGCAAACTTACCGAATTGCGCCTTTTATTCCAGCATCATTTTGCCGACAATTTGACGATTAGGGGTGTATTTGCAGAAATCAGGATGATTTGTTTGGTCAAAAATTTGGCAGAGTCAAAAAAATAACCTTGTTTTGGCCTGATTTTCAAGGGATTAAAAAAATTAAACTTTTTTTTGACAAAAAATTCTCAAAATTTTCCGTTTCCAACGGCATATTACAGTCTTAAAATCATCAAAAAATTCAAACCAATGCGACCAAGATCTTTCCATCCAATTGCCTTTTTGTCTTTCATTTTCTTACTTTCATTTGCTGATTCAAGGAAGCAGATAGAAATTGGGAAAGCCGGATACTATGCGGATTCCTTGCATGGCCAGAAAACCGCTAGCGGCGATAAGTACGACAAATACGAATTTACCTGCGCCCACAAAACCCTTGCTTTTGGCACAAAAATCAAAGTAACTCGGCTCGATAATAACAAATCGGTAGAGGTGCGGGTCAACGACCGCGGGCCGTATGTGGAAGGCTTTGTGACGGATGTTTCTAAAGCGGCTGCCGAAAAACTTAACTTAATTAAAATTGGGTTTACGAAAGTAAAAATTGAAGTTGTAGCAGCTTCCCCCTCTGCAAGGGTAGCTGCTGAAGCCGACGGAAATGCGAGCCTTTTAGTGAATCGCAAACCAGTCTCTACGCCCAAACTCGTAGCCAATCCGGTTCAGTACAGCAATACCGATCCTCGGCCTGCTACTGCTGCCAAATCACCCCCATCAACCAGCAATGCTCAAATACAAAAAAATATCTATGCCGTAGATATTCAACCGGCGCGCAAAACTGGCTTTGGGGTGCAGGTGGGTACCCTTTACGACGCCGACAATGTGCTTCCGATGCTGAAAAAACTTCAACAAGATTGGCCCACCAAAGCCTTGGTGAGTATTGAACAAGACGCCGCTTACCATAAAACGACCTACCGAGTAATTATCGGTCCATTTACCGATACCAAATCTGCTGGTGTACAGCAAAAAGTGGCTGCCAAAAAAGGCTATAAAGGCTGCTTTGTGGTGGATTTGAATGATATGTAAGTCGTTCAAATTCCATTAAAAAAAGGGCGTTCAAATCGGTGTTTTGCACCTTTTTGAACGCCCTTTTTAACAGGCCGGAAATAAACCTTACAAATCCTTCAATTCTGACACCAATTTGCCCAACGTCTCTTTGGCATCGCCAAACAACATCTTGGTTTTAGGGTGGAAAAATAGTTCGTTTTCGATGCCTGCGTAGCCCGCGCGCATGCTTCGTTTCATTACAATCACATTTTTGGCATCCCAAACCTTGAGTACAGGCATACCATAAATGGGGCTTCCCGGGTCGTTCTCGGCTGCCGGATTCACCACGTCATTCGCCCCGACCACGATTACCACATCCGTGGAGTTCATTGACGGGTTGGCATCTTCCATTTCTACCAATTTTGGATATGGAACGTCGGCTTCTGCCAAAAGTACGTTCATGTGGCCCGGCATACGACCCGCTACGGGGTGAATGGCGAAGGTGACTTCTACACCTTTTTCTTCTAATTTTTTCTCCAATTCATGGCAAATATGCTGTGCTTGCGCCACTGCTAGGCCATAACCCGGCACAATGACCACTTTGCCCGCATACGCACACAAAATGGCGGTATCGGTGAGGCTGATTTCTTTCACAGTTTGGTCGCCCACAGCACCTTTTGCGCCGCCGGCTCCTCCGCCGCCAAATGAGCCAATAATTACATTTAACAAGGAGCGATTCATCGCCTTACACATCAAAACGGTCAGGATGGTACCCGCCGAACCGACCAAAATACCCCCTGTAAGCATCACAGGGTTGTTGTATAAAAATCCGCCAAACGCAGCCGCCACACCCGTCAAGGAGTTGAGCAGCGAAATGACCACGGGCATGTCTGCTCCACCAATCGGCATTACGAACAACACACCATAAAGCAGCGACAAGGTCAACAGCACCCACAAAACAGAGCCACCCAACACAGCCGGCTGGAAAACAGCCATCGCTAATATGCCAAAAATTCCCACCAAAAGCAACAAATTGAAATAAGTGAGTGCTTTGGAAGAGACGTCTTTAATTTTTTCGTCCAGTTTTCCATACGCCACAATACTGCCACTAAACGAAACACTGCCAATAATAAGCCCCAAAAACACAATCAGTAAGTAACCTGCCGAGCCTTCTGGGTGCGAATGATATTCTACTAGTGAAATAATGGCGGCACAAGCCCCCCCCATGCCGTTAAAAAACGACACCATTTGCGGCATGGCCGTCATTTTCACCTTCATGGCCATCATCCAGCCTACTACGGTGCCGAGCCCCATCGCGGCCACAATCCAAACGATGTTCCCAACGGGTTGGCCGTCTTTTTGGTGAAAAAGAATGGTTGCCAAAATGGCAATTCCCATACCTGCTGCGGCCAAAAGATTGCCTTTCCGGGCGGAATCGGGACTACTTAACTGTTTGAGGCCCACAATAAAAGTAATGGAGCCAATGAGGTAAGAGAGTTCTAGTAAAAAAGTGGACATAGTGAAAAGTAGTCAACGTGATGAAAGCGCCTGTTCACAGCGATCTTTCTCCTTGATTTGAACAAGCCCTGACGGTGCGGGGCAAGGGTTATTTTTTCTTCTTAAACATTTCGAGCATTCGGTTGGTCACTACAAAGCCACCCACCACATTGAGGGTACCGAGTAAAACCGCCAAAAAACCCAGTATTAATGCCAAATAATCGTCGGAATGCGCGTGCCCCATCACAATGATGGCACCGATAATGACCACCCCGTGTATGGCATTCGCGCCCGACATAAGAGGGGTGTGCAGAATAGCCGGCACGTTTGAAATCACCTCAATACCGAGCAAAATACTCAGAATTACGATGTAAATGATTTGCTGATTTTCTAAAAAAAACGATGCCATATTGTTAGGACTTTACAGAATTAATCGAATGAAAAGGACGTGTAAGATCAAGTTGGTTAGGAACGATTTTTCTCGTCTCTTAAAGCGCTCTTAAACGCCCATGGCGGTTTTGAGTCGTTCACTCACTACTTTTCCTTCATGCGCCACGCAGGTAGCGGCTATAATATCGTCGTCCCAATTCAGATTGAGTTCGTTTTTAATCATGATCAATTTGAGGAAATTGACGACGTTTTTTCCAAACATCACACTTGCATCCTTGGGCACAGAACCAGCCAAATTGGAATCGCCCACAATGGTGACCCCATGCGGATAGGTGATTTTGCCATTTTCGGTTAATTCGCAGTTGCCTCCTGAAGAGGCGGCCATATCCACAATCACCGCGCCCGATTTCATGGCAGCCACGGTTTCTTTGCGAATTAGAATGGGGGCTTTTCGTCCCGGAATTTGGGCCGTGCAAATGATAACATCGGCCGCAACGGCCTTATCGTGAATCAGTTGCGCTTGTCTTTGCTTAAATTCTTCTGATTGTTCGACCGCGTATCCGCCCGCCGATTTATCGTCCACCGCTCCTTCTACTTCTACAAATTTGGCTCCCAAACTCATCACTTCTTCCTTCGCCGCGGCGCGTACATCAAAGGCCTCTACCACCGAGCCGAGTCGTTTGGCGGTTGCAATGGCTTGCAACCCAGCTACCCCAGCGCCCAAAATGAGCACTTTAGCCGGCTTAATGGTGCCTGCAGCCGTCATAAACATCGGAAAAAAGGTAGGAAGATGCGCCGCAGCCGTCAAAACGGCTTTATAACCGCCTACCGTTGCCATCGAAGAAAGGACATCAAGTGCTTGGGCGCGGGTGCTGCGGGGAGCCAAGTCGAGGCTAAAACCCGTAACCTGTGCTTTGAGCATGTTTTCGACTGGCGTGCGCTCGGAAAGCGGGTTGAATTGCCCAATGATGATTTGTCCGGCCTTCATTTTTGCCAAATCGGCGGCATCTAGTGGGTGAATCCGCACCAGCACTTGGGCATTCTTCAGAATTTCGTCTTTATCAGCCACTTTTGCGCCTTGCGCGGTGTAGGCTTCGTCGTCAAAAAAAGCGGTGCTGCCTACGCCTCGTTCAATGGTAATGGCATCAAAACCTAATTTATTGAGCGCGGAAATGGAATCCGGGGTGACCGCAACACGGTGTTCGCCGTCTTGCTCTTTCAAAATGCCAAGCGTCATGGATGGTGTTGATTGAATTTGGTTACATGTTTCAAAGGGTTTTCGGTGGCAAAAGTAGTGTGTTTTTCAAAAGATAAAAATTGTTTCCAAAAAAATTAGACCACGCGGTAAAATATTAGGCGCAATCTCAGCGCAATTTCAGCCCGTATTAATCAGGCCAAAGTAAATTCAAGCGACCTTGTAGCACCAAATCTTTGTTGAGCAAAGCGACTCGCCTCATCAATCGTACATAAATTTCAGCATTGACCGTGTAGGTGTCGCCCGCCACAAAATTATCCAACACCTGATTTATAATGGCCGAAGAAGTGGCCATTCTATCTAACTTTGTATATGCTTCTGCGTAAAAAAGAGCGCTTACATCCATGGGTACTCGCGCGTTGGGGAATTCCGAAAAATATTTATCCAACAGTTGAATGGCCTGCTTCCGTTTTCCTTTTTTTAGGAATACCTGCGCCGTTTTTAGCATTCCTACCTGATAAAAATTCAAATAGGCTGAGCCTTCTGTACCAATCGCCTCTTTACTTTTGAAGGAATATTTTCGGAGAAATAGTCGTCGGGTGACTTTCTCATCCAACGTGCCGTTAATATCGACATCCGATGGCACTCGGTACAAAGGCTGAAATCGGTACATCAACCCTTCTTGCACCAAATGGTGTTTGTAAGGGTCTAAAATACTGCTGCAGGTCAGCGCAAAACAAATGGGGCGTTCGGGAGCGTTGGAGTAAATCAAATCTAAGATGGCCAGTTTATCGCGCGTTAGGTAATGGGTGGATGTAAAATCTATGCTCACCTTATTATTAAAGCGTTCAATGGCCTGCCCCTCGGGTAGGTGCTTGCCCGATTTGTCGGTATAAAACTCCAGCAGAGGTGTACCACAGGGTGCCCCAAGGGCCTGTTCTGATTGTAGGCATTCGAAAAGGGCTGAAAATGTGGTGGAATGTTTCGCCTGATTAAAGAAGAAGTAATTGGACTTCGGACTAAAATAATACGCCGCGGAGAGTTGAAATTGAAGGGGTTTTGCCCCGAAAATAGGCGAACGCAAATGATTGAGATACCGCCCCGTGTAAATCATACTGAGATTGGCCACTACTACATCGCGCCGAAAAGATTCCTTAGCCTGCAAGTACCACAAAGGGTAAGTCTCATTGTCGCCGTAGGTGAACAAAACGGCATTCGGGGGACAACTTTCCAGCAGATTTCGAGCAGATTCGAGCAGAAAATTGGGATATGTGAGGGGTGGTTGGTCGAGCATCAGCAACGCCGTTTCTTCATTTTGGAAATAGTGCATTTGCATAAAAACCGTCATGTACATATTGGCCAATTTGACGGTGGCTGGACCTACAATGGTTTCATAATCAGGGTATTCCGCAGCCAGTATTTCATACTGCCCCAAGGCTTTTTGCATATAGGAAAAATAGATTTCCAGTTGCTCGGGCGTGAGCGCATTCTTTCTATCCGGCAAAATGAAGGTCTCCGTGCTATCGGCCAAATAATATTCCTCTGAGAGCAGATGCGTGGCGCGTTCGAACCATGCCGTCGCAATGGCGAGGTGTTGGTCGGCACTGAGCGTTTCGCGGCCTTCCAACTCGACAATTACATCCCGATACCAGCCTTCATAGCCGTAATAGGGTATTCGTTGGTAATAATATTGATTGTAATAAAGGTTGGAGGGCTCATCGTTGGGCAGTCCTTTGGGGAGCGAGAGGGGTTTCCATTCCCCGTCCTTCACCGACCAGAATAATTCTCTAGAAATTAGGACATTATAATCTGAATAGTTAGCAGTGGATACAAAGTAGCCTTCTTTTCTTTTTTCGAAATTGATTTTAAGGTTTTGAATACCATACGTTTCTGCAAACTTTTGCGCAACGGAATCAATGCTTGGAAATAGAAACGACCAAGTAATGGTAAAACTTGGCGTACTATCGGTTTGAGCAAGAAAAATCGGATTTGTGCCAAGGTGGAGCGTATCGTTTTGTGCACTGAGGCAAACAGGCAGCGATAGCGCCAAAGGGAGGATGCTACGAAGCAGGAAGTTGTTCATGTTAGAAAGGTTTTTGGTGGACGGAGGGACGGCTTTACGAAGGTTGACACCATAATAAAGACAGGGTAAAACGCGCCGTTAGGAGCCGACTGTTTATAGCCCAAAAAAGGAAATATAAACCCGCTCTAAGGCCATTAACCCATGGCTAGGCGTCTCGATGGCGGCATGGGCTACCCGATTAAAGACGCGGCACTAGTGCCGCAATTAACTGCTCAATGGTCTCAGCCCTCAACCGGCTCAACATCCTACCCTATTCCTCATTTTCAAACCAAACCTTGTAGTATTTTTTGCCTTTATCCTCGTCAAAACCGCGTTCAATCAAATCGCGGCGGCCGTGTACATAAATGTGAAAGTTTTTGTCCAGTTTCAAGACACTTTTGAACACTTTGAAATCGCGTTTAACGGCTTGTCCGCTGATGTCAAATTTATCTTCCAGCGGCACGGCGTACGCTTTGGCGTATTCTTCTCGAAATTCTTTAAACGCTTCTTGCTGTGCTTCTTCAGGGAATAATTGCTGGGTGAAATCATCCACCTCAAACATATCATTTTCCTTAAAATACTCTCCTGAGCGATTGAGTAAATCAATGGTTCCGGTGCGGTCGAGGCCGAATTTGACGGGGGCTTTTTGACTGATAAATTCGCTGGCGAGACTGATGTGGTGGCGCGTATTGAAGTAGTTGTCCTCGATGGGTCGGAGCCGCAAAAACTCGTCTTTCCAGAAGGAGCGCTCGTCTTTTTTCGTCACTGAATCCACCGCGCAAATGCGGAATCCTTCGGCTTCGTCGAGGTTAAAAATAATAGCGGCCACTTGCGGTTTGCCACTCGGAATTCCCTCTATAATATTAAGTGCAAATGACTCTGCGGTGCGTTCAGTTTTAAAAAATGAGTCTTTATTTTCCACTTTCCACAGGCCAATGGCGGAAGTTGGCTCTCCTTGCAGCATCAAATCATCGAAGTATGCCAAAAAGAACTCCCCGCCCTGCACTTTGGTGTTTTCGCAGAATGCGTACAACATTTGGGTGAGTTGAATGGCTTGTTCAGAGAGGGTTTCGGGGTCTTGAAAAACCGCCATACAAGCCTGATATACAGGATGTTGGCTCACATCTTCTTCGTGAAAAAAATAGAAAAACTCCTCCGTTTTTTCAAAGGGTTTTAGAAAGGAGGTGATGAGCATTTCCTCTGCCACATCGTGGACTGGCATCAGGGTTTGCTTGGGAATTACCACCCCTTCGTAGCGGTTTTTATTGCCCACCCAAGTGGCGGCAAAACGGGATAAGCGAGTAGCGGAAAAGTCGAGCACAGTAAGCAATCGTAATGGGTGAACGGTCAGGTGGCGCAAACGCTGCGATACCACCCAGATTTATAGGGCAAATGTACACAACGTGGCTGCGTTGGTGGGGACAAGTTTTCCACATTATCCGAGGGGTATTACCTAAATCTGTTCCCGTAGGGAATATGTCAATGCCCCCCGATTTGTAATGCGAATAGCAGGTAAAGACGCCCCGCTAGGGCAATGTCGTAGAATGAAGGAATTTAAAGACCTTGACACCATAGTAATGACGTGATAAACGCGCTACGTTAGGAGCCGGCCGTTTACAGCCAAGCGAGCAAAAATGAACGCGTTCCGTTAGGAGCCGCCCCTTCGTCCCCCCCAGACCAACGCCTTTGATGTAATACCTCGGAGCGGGCATTGACAAGACCCCCCTTCAATGGGTAGCCAACACACGCATCCTCCATAAAATTAGCCAAAAAAAGTATCTGAATGTGCATAATCCGTTCATTTCTAGCCACTTCCGTTGC
>Ga0105045_10003458_pt1 | contig 13553 bp, 11 predicted proteins | sample MAT02_FD_78089 | JGI IMG/M metagenome (GOLD analysis project Ga0105045, IMG submission 78089) | Freshwater microbial communities from Lake Fryxell liftoff mats and glacier meltwater in Antarctica - MAT-02 (megahit assembly) | ecosystem: Environmental > Aquatic > Freshwater > Ice > Liftoff...
AATTCGCTAGATGCGCAAATTCTAACAGATTTTGTATTAACTCCAATTCTTGGTATTCAAGATCTTAAAACCGATGATAATATCGAGTTTGTAAGTGGAACCGTTCCTGCCGAAAAAGTCATTAAATCAATGCAGAAATCGGAACACGAGGCAGTCTTTTTTCTTTATCCTGTGACTATGGAACAAGTGAAAAAAGTTGCTGACAATCAAATGATTATGCCTCCAAAATCAACTTGGGTTGAGCCTAAGTTGAGAAGTGGAATGACGATTATGGCGATTAATGAGTGACTCTCAGAGGCATTTTATTCTACAGCAATCTTGAATTGTAATGGACTTTAGTCCATCGAAAAAATGGATAAATATGAAATACTTTCAACCTGTAAAAATCTTCAAAAATGAAAATCCCTTCGTATCTTATAATTGCCAGTGGTATTGGTCAAATATTCACAGCGCTCATCTATCCATACATCAGACACAAAGTCTTCGATTGGTACAATGATGTGAAACAGTTAAAACCTTTAAATCAGGAAATTGCCAAAACTTATGGACGATATATTCAAGGTCTAAATTTCAGTTTTGGATTCATTGCTATTCTTATCCCAAATCAACTTCAAAACAAATCAGATTTAGCAATTGCAATCACGGTTTTGATTGCTGCTTATTGGACAGGGAAAGTAGTTACGCAAATTGCGTATTATCCTATGTATGAGATTCCTAAAAAACCAATTTTCAAATATGGTGGATATGGAATGAATCTACTTTTCGTATTCTTTTCACTGGTTTACATTCTACTTGTTTTAATTAACCTGAATCTAATTTGATGTATTTCTGACAAGTAAATCTTGATAGAGAACGTGTCAAATTTGAATCTTCTATCGTTAAATTCAATACTAGAGTTTCTTATGCTCACGGACGCTGCGGATATTGGCGATATATGTTCAGATTCAACAATACTGATTTTGAATTAATTGGCTTTGATTCTAGTGAAAACAGAGGACCCGGTTCCGAATCGAATCACACGTGTTAATTTCCCAACAAAAAAGAAACAGATAAAGGAAAACATCAATGAAGTGACAGATTTTAGCGAGGAAGTCTATAAAGAAACTTGGACAGATTTGAAGAACAAAAAGATGATTAAGCTTTCAGAAATTAAAGATTTCGATGTGCTTTATGAATTTAACTAGATTCTAAAACCTAACAATTAATTTCAAATTGATTCGACGTTGAGTCAAAAAATTTGGAATAGAATATTGTGTGCCGTTTATTCCTTGGATCCATTGCTTCGACAGTACATTGTTGATGCCTAGTAAATTAAAAACTTCTAATGACAAAATTGCTTGGGTAAAATTCCGATTCATGAAGGTTTTCTTGTCTTTTTTCTTGTACAAGAAATCATACGAAGTTCCAATATCAACTCTGAAATATTGCTTCAATCGCAAAGTATCTTTGTAGCGATTCGCATCTGGAGGACCAAAAGGTAATCCAGTTCCAAATTGCAAGCCAACTTGTACGCTTAATGCTTCGATTCCTGGCATTTGATCCTGAATTAAAACTCCAATATTCAATCGTTGATCTGTTGGCCTAGGAATAAATCCAGGTTCAATAGTTGCAGAATCAACAACAATTTGATCTTCGCTTATTCCGAAAATGATTGTTTCGCCTGCCGCATTATAGTATTCAGTATATTGGTCAAATTTCAGATCTTCTTTTGTTGATAAAACTCCAACCTTGAAATAAGATTCTATTCCACGAATAAATTCTCCATGCATCATTAAGTCCAAGCCGTAAGCATAAGCAACTGCATCGTTATTGGCAAAATAACGAGTTCTCACATTTTCAACCTCAAAGGTATTCACGTCCCACAAATATTTGTAATACACTTCAGAGGTGAATTTAAATGGATTTGATCGTCCCCACATGTTGAAAAACATATCGTAACCAAGAACAGCATGATATGATTTCTGCGCCAAAACATCTAAATTCAAGGAGCCATCAAAACGCCTCAGATCTCTATAAAAAGGAGGTTGATAGTACAATCCAGTAGAAAACCTTAGGGTCATGTCACGACGCACAATGTTTGAGTCTCTCATCATGTATGCACGTGGATAGTACATGACAGACGCACGCGGTGTAAAATAAAATTCTTGATTGACTGTGGTGTAACCTGCTCGCGTTCCAATCGACAAAGCCCAGCGATTTGCTGAGTTTGAAACTGTATCTGTTATCGTTCTAGTGTAATGGGTTTTGTCAATTTTATTCTTGATTTTTTTTGATAAGGTTACAACATGATTTTTCTTCGATTTAGCCCAAATTTGATTGTATTGCACATGACCTGAAACCCATTGTGATTGTAAATTCAGTTTACCTTTAATCGTTTCAAGCAGCTCAACTTGACTAGAATTTCCTTGCGGAATGCTATATCCAGCAGAATCAATCATGCGCCATTCGCTTAGAATATCAAAAAAATCATTGTGCTGAAAATTGACTCCCCAATGCAGTTCTTTTTCCCGAAACTTCAACCTTTCGCTGTCAACAAAGCCTTTATATATTTGCCTTTTCCCAGTATGATAAACGCTGTAAATGTTTGCTCTTAATCGATTTCGAGCATGATTCAAAAAAGTTCCAATACCTAAAACCCCAATCGAATCGCCAAACGTTTCTTTCGAAGGATCGGTTTCTAATTCATTTAAAAAGTATTGCCCTTGAATATCAAAATATTCGCGCTCATCTGTATTAAAGAAGGAGGCAAAAAAATTAAGTTCTGTTTTTTTGTTTGGCTCGTATTTAAATTTTGTTCCGGTAGTAATCGTTCTAAACTTAGTTTGCTCTTGCCCTTCAAAATAAATATTGAAACGAAAAGCTTCATTTGCAACTCCAAAATCCGTTTGTTGTGTTTGTGGTTCAAACAAATAGTTATTGCTCGACACATGTCCTAAAATAGACCAAGTCCATTTTTCATTGATGAAGTAATTTGTTAAAAGCTGGGCATCCCAAAAAACAGGATTGTAAGCGCCTTTTGCGGGCAAAGAATTTAAGAAATAACCATTGGAACGATACCTTGCGCCAAATAGGTAACTGAAATTTTTTCGTTTTCCTAATTGTTGCTCAAAACTTCCCTCTACTCCTAGCATCGAAGCCATTATTGAACCTCGAAGCGTATCAGGTTCACGGTAATCAATGTCCAAAACAGAACTCAATTTATCACCATAACGAGCATCAAATCCACCAGCTGAAAATCGAAGTGATTTTACCAAAGCTGAATTAATAAAACTCATTCCTTCTTGCTGCCCAGCGCGGGTTAAGAAAGGTCTGTAAATTTCAAAACCGTTCACATACACTAAATTCTCTTGGTAGCTTCCGCCACGAACATTGTAATTTGAAGTTAATTCATTGCTCGAAGTTGCAGCAGTTGTAAAAAGTAAAACGCGTTCAATATTCATCATCGGCAGCAGTTGCCAGTCGCGGACTGTAATCGCTTTTATTTCAAATGGTTTTTCAATTTCACCAATGACCGTTGTTCCCTCTACGCTTTGCGTTTTGATGTTAAATGTTACGGTTGGAAGTGTTTTAAAGCGTGTGTCCTTCACTAAATAGCGAGCAGTTTGCAGGATTTTTTCATGGTAATATTCAATTTTAAGACTATCACCAACTTGAGATTTAATTTTATAAAAACCATCTTCATCCGTATAAACAGCGCTTGACCCATCATTCACGCGCAAACGAACTCCAACGATGCCTTTTTTGTCTAAGTCCACGCATTTACCCGTCATCGTAACCTCTTGTCCAAAAACAAGGGAAGTAAAACAGACAAGAAGAATTGAAACAATTTTATGCATGGGTGCAAAAGTAGTGGCATGAACGATATATCCCAATAAATATTTTAAAAAGTGTTTAAAAAGAGTTTGATTTCGTGAAATTTCAGAACAATTTGTATTGCATGAAGCTATGCAAATGACTATTAACAATCAATTAACCATAATATTTGTACGTTCCCTTCAAAAATTCTATTTTTGACGTCAAATTTTAATTCGATTTAATTTAAGATGAGTAACGTAGCACTTGGAAATCATATTCTTGTTGAGTTTATGAACTGTGATCCGCACATTATGAATGATGTAGCGGCGATTGAAAGAGATATGGTAGCAGCGGCGCAAAGAGCTGGCGCAACTGTAATAAATTCAACATTTCACCATTTTTCACCTTATGGAGTTTCTGGTGTTGTTGTAATCCAAGAAAGTCATTTAGCCATTCATACTTGGCCAGAATACGGCTATGCAGCTGTGGATTTGTTCACATGCGGTGAAATGGATGCTTGGGTTTCTTTCGATTTCCTGAAAGATGCGTTTAAGTCTAAATCGTATTCTGCCATTGAAATTAAACGTGGTTCGGTTAATTTACTGACTCGCAACGATTTCGATATGACAACGATGCGTGAGAAGGCAGCGGAATGGAGAAATCCAGAATTCTATACTAGAAATGTTTGGTTTACGGATAAAGATGAAGATCAAGCACTTTCTTTGCGTTTCACAGGTGAAGTTTTCTTTGATGTTCAATCACCTTTTCAACGTGTACGTATTTTAGAATCAACGAAATACGGTAAAATGTTGGCACTGGATGATATGGTAATGACTACGATTAACGATGAATTTCATTACCACGAAATGATTTCGCATCCAGCCATGTTTACGCATGGAAATGCTAAAAACATATTAGTGATTGGTGGTGGCGACGGTGGAACAATCCGCGAAATTTTACGCCATGAAGGTGTTGAAAAAGTGACAATGGTTGAGATTGATGGTGAAGTGATTAAAGCGTGTAAAGAACATTTACCAGAAATTGCATCCTCTTTCGATCATCCGAAATTAGATTTGAAAGTAGATGATGGAATTGCATTCTTAAAAACTGCAACTGCTGAATCGTATGATTTAATCATCGTGGATGGTTCAGATCCAGTTGGACCAGCAGAAGGATTATTTACTGTTGAATTCTACACAAACTGTTTCAAAGCTCTGAAAAAAGATGGAATTTTGATTGCACAAGGCGAATCGCCAAAATTCAATCAAATGGCATTTTCTGAATTAAATCATACACTTCAGTACATTTTTGGAACAAACAACGCTCCAGTTTCATTGTTCTACGTTCCAACGTATCCAACAGGAATGTGGAGTTTCCAATATGGATTGAAAGGTGAAAATCATCCGAAAAGAATTTCAAATGATTCAGAAATCGATTATTTCGTTTCAAAAAACAAGTTGAGATATTACAATTCTGAAATCCACAGAGCGAGTTTCGCAACGCCTAATTTTGTTAAAGATTTAATTAAAAAATAAATTGATTGAAATCCTAAAGGCTTCAAGAAATTTGTCTTAAAGCTTTTGTCTTTCCGTCTTAAAATCTATTTATAAATGTCATTCGATCCAAATGGGGTTGGGATACCGAACGGTAATCTGTTTGGATTTCCAATTGCGAAAAAAGAATCAAATATTATCATCATTCCTGTACCTTGGGATGCAACTGCTTCTTACGGAAAAGGCACGAGTAATGGGCCAAAAGCAATTTTAGATGCTTCAACTCAACTCGATTTCTATCATCCAAAATTGGAGCGTGCCTTTGAAACAAAGGTTTTTATGCCTGAAATTTCAAAAGAATGGAAAGAAATAAACGATCGACTTTGTAAAGTTGGATTAGACTACATCGCATTTTTAGAAGATGGTGGCGCTATTGCAGGAAATAAATTCTACCAAGATTTTCTGGCAGAAATGAATGAAACTCAAAATGCCTTGAAGCAAAATCTAAAACAAAGCGCAACAGATTTTATCAATCAAGGAAAAATAGTTGGAATTCTCGGTGGTGAGCACTCTACTCCTCTTGGTTTGATTGAAGCGATTGACGAGCAAGGAAAACCCTTCGGGATCTTGCAAATTGATGCTCATGCAGATTTGCGGGATGCCTACGAAGGTTTTGACCAATCTCATGCTAGTATAATGTTTAACGCTTTAAAAAACTGTAAAAACCTTGTTCGCTTGACTCAAGTTGGAATCAGAGATGTTGCTCAATCCGAAATTGATATTATCGAGAAGGATGATCGCATTGAAACGTTTTTTGATTGGAATTTAAAAGAAGAACAATTCAAGGGTAAAAATTGGGCGTCTCAAGTCATTGATATTCTTGATTCATTACCTCAAAACGTTTACATTTCTTTTGATATCGACGGACTTACGCCAGAACTTTGTCCAAATACTGGAACTCCAGTTGCTGGCGGATTTAAACTGGAAGAAATCAATTATTTGTTTTTCGAATTGGCAAATTCGGGAAAGAAAATTGTTGGCTTTGACTTAAATGAAGTGGGCACAAGCGACGATGGCGATTGGGATGCGAACGTTGGAGCTCGTGCGTTGTGGAATTTAATTTGTGCAGTCGAGAAAAATCGTAAATTGCACGTATGAAAAAAATCTTGTTGATAGTAACATTCCTTTTTTTCGTAGCATTCTTTTGCTTCGTCGGCTTGACATACTATTCAGGCTATAATACCATTTCTATGACGGTTTTTTCGGTCATTTCTTTATCCGGCTTTGCTTTAAGTTATTCGAATTTTACAATGGTAAGAATGAATAAAAGCAATTGGGTGATTTTACTTTTATCAAGCGTGATTTTTGTATCAACCTTTTTTAGTTTTTATAGCTTAAATTGGTTTGAAATGAGCTGGAATTACAATCTTGGGTGCCATGTTTTTATTCTATGCTTTGCACTTTATCGAGGATTGCCAAGGGTTAATAATTGGTTGCTAAAAGGTTTTAAATTAATCCTTGTGGTTTTTGCAATTATACTTATAGCTTTACTGGTGTTGAAATCAAATAACAATATGATATTCAGACTATTTACACCGATTTCATTAATCTTGTTTATTGTATTAATAGTTGTGCAATTATTCACTAAAAAACATACAAAGTGAAACTTTTAATTACCTACTTTTTTCCTCTGCGCATTCCTTTTATCTGTGGTAAAAAGAAATAATAATCTTCAAACTTTGCAAACTTTGCCCCTCTAAAGCAACTTGCCAATCCCTGTGCAATCAGCTCGTAAACAAATCAATTTTTAAGAAAAGTCCCATAGCCTATTAGACGTTTCATCCAATAATCCGATTGTTTCAAATTAGTAATAACAACACCTTTTGAACTACTTGCATGAATCATCATCAATGGCTCGTTCGGATTGGAAATAATCATTCCAACATGCGAAATTCCAGAGCCATTATCAAAGAAAACCAAATCACCTTTTTGAACTGATTTCTCTTTTACTTTTGTTGATTTATCGTATTGCTCTACAGCTCTTCGAGGAAGATCAATTTTGTATGCTTTCATTATGTAGCTTGTAAATCCACTGCAATCAAAACCAGAAAGAGTTGTTCCTGCCCAGGCATAAGGAATACCAAGATGTTTCTCTGCAAAGCGAACTATTTCCTCGCGATTCTTTGGGTCGAATTCGTACTCTTCATTTTTATTAATTGTTTTTTCTGGTTTGATATTTTCATCTTGATCAAAATTTGGAACAGAACCAAAAACCTCGCCTAGAATATTTTGTAATTCAGCAAATTCCACATTCATTTCCAAACGCTTGTAATCACCTAACCTCGACTTTAGGTCGTTTTTCAATTCAGACATTTCAATCACATGTGCATCTAAAAGCTTCACACCATCAGCATTTTTTTTCAATTTCAGAAAATAATCTCTCGCCTCTTGCAAAGAATTCGGGTGTCTTGATTGCCATTGTTTGTTTTCACTCAATTGGAAAAGACATAAAGCTCGGTAATAGCCGGGCAACAGAGAAAAATCATACTCAGGCTTATTCAAATATGAATTCGCCTTTTTGTAAACTTTTTTGTACAAACGCTGTGAATAGTACATTTCCAACTGATCAAACTCACGCATTTGCGCCGAAATTTGGAACGAACCATAAATAAATGATACCGATATTAAAATTCTTGTCAACATACTTAACTTATTTAATACTACGAAATAACGAAATAATCGTTCCAAAATTTAAGAAAGGCGAGAATACGGTCAACATTCCAATGTTTATACATTTATTTCGCCATTGATAGCAAACAACCTCCGCTTGGCATTATTTATGCTTTAACCCTTTAAAAAATAATTATCTTTAGAATCAAAACTTTTTATAAAAATGAGAATTATATTGACAACTGTTTTGGCATCGCTCTTTATTCATGGAGTTTCAGCACAAAACGACCCAAACAAATTAAGTACATCGTTTAAATTCAATGAAATTCTTACCCATATCAACCGCATGTATGTGGATGAAGTTGACGATAAAGAATTGACCGACGCCGCAATTGTTGCAATGTTAGAAAAATTGGATCCGCATACAACCTACATTTCTAAAGAAGACGTTGATGATGCAAATCAATCGATAAACGGAAGTTTTGTTGGAATTGGTATCCGTTTCCAGATTCTAAAAGACACATTGATGGTGGTTCAAACCATTCCTGGAGGACCTTCCGAGAAATTAGGGATAATGGCAGGAGATAAAATCGTGAAAATTGACAATGAATTAGTTGCGGGAATAGGTATAAAAAATGATGCGGTTCGTTCAAAGCTTATGGGCGAGAAAGGCACGAAAGTTACGGTTGAAATAGTACGAAGTAATTCAAAAAAAATACTTGATTTCACTATTACCAGAGATAAAATCCCTGTTAATTCTGTTGATGCCGCATACATGGTAACTCCAGAGATTGGATATATCAAACTGAATTCTTTTTCTAGATCAACCATCGATGAAATGGAAGAAAGTATTAAAAAACTAAAAGCTTCGGGAATGAAAGATTTAATTCTTGATTTACAAGGAAATGGCGGCGGACTGCTCCAAGGTGCTCAAATGTTAGCTGACGAATTTCTAAGTGGAGATAAACTTGTTGTATATTCCGAAGGAAGAGCTCGTCCAAGAAATGACATGAAATCGGGAGTATTAGGAGCATTCGAAAAAGGGAGATTGGTAGTCTTAATTGATGAATCTTCTGCGTCTTCAAGCGAGATTGTTGCTGGAGCAATTCAAGATTGGGATCGAGGATTACTCGTTGGTAGGAGAACTTATGGTAAAGGATTAGTGCAACAACCTGTTGATTTAGCTGATGGTTCTCAAATTCGTTTGACAATTGCAAGATATTACACACCAACTGGTCGTTTTATTCAAAGACCTTATGAAGATGGAGTTGATGAATACAAGAAAGATTTACTTAAACGCTATGAAAATGGTGAGTATTTCCACGAAGATTCTATCCACCTTCCTGATTCTTTAAAATTTAAAACATTGATAAAAGGAAGAACAGTTTTTGGTGGCGGTGGAATTATGCCTGATATTTTTGTGCCAATTGATACAAGTCGTGTCACTGATGCATACCGCTCTTTGATTAGAAGTGGAACACTGAATTCATTTACTTTAACTTATACGGATAAAAACCGAAAAGATTTAGCCAAGAAATATCCTAGCTTTGAAGTATTCAAGAAAGATTTCACAACTACTGATGCCTATTTAAAAGAATATTTGGATTATGTGAAATCAGAAAAGAAAGACCTTGAGTTGAAAGAAGACGAAATGAAAACAAGCGATGAGCTTTTACGTTTAAGAATGAAAGCAATTTTAGCTCAAAACATCTTTGGAATCGCTGAGTTTTATGAAGTCAATAATTTAGACAACGAAGAGTTATTGCGCGCCATCAAAGCATTAACAACGGATGAATACTTAAAAAAAGGACTTGCGAATTAAAAATTGCGTTGCGCTTTTCGATTTTATTAAATAATTTTGTGGAACAAAGAAAAAACAATGATTATGTTTAAAACCAATATTTCCATTTTTTTAGTAGTTTTCGCTCTATTTGGCTGTGGCGATAAGCAAGTTGTCGAAGATAAACGCTCTTCAGAAGCCGAGTCAAATATTCAAGCTGGTGGTCAATCAGAAAAGAAACTAGAAGCTCAGCTAGCGGATATAAAAAAGGAAGAAGAAGCACGCCTGAAGTTGGATTCTGAAACGAAAACAACTATGAAGTTTGATCGCAAATATCACGATTTTGGGAATGTAAATCAAGGCGAAGACAACACAACAACCTTTATCGTTACAAATACAGGTAATAAACCTTTAATCATAGAAGATGTAGCGGCAAGTTGCGGTTGCACAACACCACAGAAGCCCGAAAAACCAATTTTACCGGGGAAAACAGATAAAATAACGGTTACTTTTAAGGCAAAGCCTGAGCAAAAAAATGAAGTAATAAAAACGGTTACGGTTACGGCTAACACAGATCCAATCGTTGAAAAATTAGAGATCAGAGCGTTCGCGAAGTAATTTCTTTCGTTTTCGGTTATTTTACCTCTTCAAAATCAACATCTTGGATAGAATCCTTAGCTTTATTCTGATTTATAATTTCGGTTTTACCAAATTTCTTTTGCTGATTGCGCTTATCTGTTTCGAATTTGCGACTTTGCTCATTCATCCTCCGCTCAATTTCCATGTGCTTTCGTGCACTCGCTAACCGACCAAAAAAGCGCAGCACAACAATCACTCCGATAATAATTAGAAGTGTTTTGACTAATCCTGTGATACTTAGAAATGTAAACATTACTTAGAAAGGTGCATGTTTCGTTCGTTGTAAATTTTGGTAAAGAATGGATCTTTCAAATTCTTGATAAAACGAATTGCTTCACCTGTTGATTTCATCTCTGGTCCTAATTCTTTCTTCACTTCTGGAAATTTTTCATAAGAGAACACAGGAATCTTAATCGCATAACCTTCTTTTCGAGGGTTGAATTTAAAATCTTTCACCTTATTCACTCCCAACATCACTTTCGTTGCATAATTCACATAAGGTTCGTCATACGCTTTGGCGATAAAAGGAACTGTTCTCGAGGCTCTTGGATTGGCTTCAATAACGTAAACTTTATCATCCTTAATGGCAAATTGAATATTCATTAAACCAACTGTTTCTAACTCAACCGCAATTTTTCGAGTAATGTCTTCAATCTGTTGCATCACAAAATCGCCTAAGTTGTATGGAGGTAAAACTGCATACGAATCGCCAGAGTGAATTCCTGCAGGTTCAATATGTTGCATGATTCCAATAATGTAAACATCTGTTCCATCGCATATTGCATCAGCTTCAGCTTCAATCGCTCCGACTAAAAAGTGATCCAATAAAATTTGGTTATTCCCCATTTCACCAATAATGTCAACAACATGATGTTCTAATTCTTCGTCGTTGATTACGATTTTCATTTTTTGTCCACCCAAAACATAAGAAGGACGAACAAGCAAAGGGTAACCCAATTTTTTTGCAATTTCCAAAGCACCCTCAGCACTTTCAACAACGCCAAACTCTGGGAAAGGAATATTATTTTTGCGTAAAAGTTCTGAGAATCGTCCGCGATCTTCTGCCAAGTCCAACGCATTGAAACTTGTTCCTAAAATCTTAATCCCATAACGTTCAAGCTTTTCCGCCAATTTCAAAGCAGTTTGCCCGCCTAATTGAACGATTACACCTTCTGGCTTTTCATGTTTGATAATATCGTAAATATGTTCCCAGAAAACGGGTTCAAAATATAATTTATCCGCCGTATCGAAATCCGTTGAAACGGTTTCAGGATTACAGTTAATCATAATCGTTTCATAACCGCACTCTTTTGCTGCCAAAACACCATGAACACAACTGTAATCAAATTCAATTCCTTGCCCAATTCTGTTTGGACCAGAACCAAGCACAACGATTTTCTTTTTACCACTTACAACACTCTCATTTTCATATTCGAACGTTGAATAATAATAAGGCGTTTGTGCTTCAAATTCAGCAGCACATGTGTCAACCAATTTATAAACTCGGTTTATTCCCATTTCTTCACGCTTAGAATAAACTTCGGATTCTAGGCAACGAAGCAAATGTGCAACTTGTCTATCGGCATATCCTTTCTGCTTCGCTTCAAACAAAAGTTCCTTTGGAAGATTTGCTAAATGAAATTTCTCAATTTTATTCTCCAACTTGATTAAATCGTCAATTTGTTTCAAGAACCAAATATCAATTTTCGTTTTCTCAACAATTGTTTTGAACGGAATTCCAAGTTTAATAGCATCGTAAATATGAAATAAACGATTCCAGCTTGGATGTTCCAAACTATGAAGAATTTCTTTTTGATTTGTCAATTCCTTTCCATCTGCTCCTAATCCGTTTCGATTTATCTCTAAAGATTGACATGCTTTTTGAAGTGCCTCTTGAAAAGAACGACCAATTGCCATCACCTCTCCTACCGATTTCATTTGCAAGCCAAGCTCACGATTTGCTCCTGGAAATTTATTGAAATTCCATCGAGGTATTTTCACAACAACATAATCCAGTGTAGGTTCAAAAAGGGCTGATGTCGTTTTAGTAATCTGATTTTTCAGTTCATCTAAATGATAACCAATTGCTAATTTAGATGCAATTTTCGCAATCGGGTAGCCTGTTGCTTTTGATGCTAATGCTGATGAACGAGAAACTCTTGGGTTAATTTCAATAGCAATAATATCTTCTTTTTCATCGGGAGAAACCGCAAACTGAACATTACATCCACCAGCAAAATTGCCGATTGAACGCATCATTTTAATCGCCATGTTACGCATGCGTTGGTAGGTCGTGTCCGATAATGTCATTGCTGGAGCAACGGTAATGGAATCACCCGTATGAATGCCCATAGGATCAAAATTCTCAATAGAACAAATGATTACTACATTGTCATTCGCATCCCGTAATAATTCCAGTTCGTATTCTTTCCAACCCAAAAGTGCTTTGTCAATCATTACCTCATGAATCGGCGATAATTGCAAGCCACGCTCCAAAAGATTATCAAAATCTTCTGGATGGTGCACGATTGAAGCACCAGCACCACCAAGCGTATAAGAAGCTCGAATACAAAGAGGAAATCCAAATTCTTGAGCAATTTCTTTTCCTTCTAAAAATGATTTCGCTGTCTTTTGCGGAGCCATAGGAATATCAATTTCACTCAACAAATTTCTAAATGCCTCACGATTTTCTGTTATTTCAATAGCTTTGATGTCAACACCAATCAATTCAATACCATTTTCCTCCCAAATTCCCATTTCATCACATTGGATACAAAGATTTAGTGCTGTCTGTCCGCCCATTGTTGGCAAAACGGCATCAATCTTATGATTTTTCAGAATTTGAATGATACTTTCAGGTTCAAGAGGAAGCAAATAGATATTATCTGCAACAACTTTATCTGTCATAATAGTTGCTGGATTAGAATTTATCAAAGTAACTTCGATTCCTTCGTCCCTCAAAGATCTTGCTGCTTGCGAGCCTGCGTAGTCAAACTCACATGCTTGACCGATAACAATTGGTCCGCTACCGATTAACAGGACTGACTTAATGGATGGATTTTTTGGCATTTTCTGCGCTTGGTTTTTTCAACTATGAATATGTATTCAACAAATTGAGGACAAATTTAACCATAAATCAACGTGAACTAAAACCATTTTGAACTTGTTTTTAACAA
>Ga0105045_10003459_pt1 | contig 13551 bp, 15 predicted proteins | sample MAT02_FD_78089 | JGI IMG/M metagenome (GOLD analysis project Ga0105045, IMG submission 78089) | Freshwater microbial communities from Lake Fryxell liftoff mats and glacier meltwater in Antarctica - MAT-02 (megahit assembly) | ecosystem: Environmental > Aquatic > Freshwater > Ice > Liftoff...
ATGATGCCACTAAGTTTATTTTGAATCTCCTTTGATGCGGATAATCGTCGATAGTCCATAGACGACAGTCCACAGCAGATCCAATTGAACTTCAAGCCTTATTATATTTGGTTGGTGGCAAGAAAGTGTACAATCATAGATGATTAATGGTTATTTGGATAATGGTTATATGGTTAATGGTTATATGATTATCCGCAATGATGCCACTAAGTTTATTTTGAATCTCCTTTGATGCGGATAATCGTCAACACTTGTCCGCCGTGGCGGAGTCCATAGACGACAGTCCACAGCAGATCCAATTGAACTTCAAGCCTTATTTTATTTGGTTGGATGGTTTTCTGCCAAAACAGGGAAGGATGATTTTTCTTAACCACATATTGAAATTATTGAAAACCATATAGAATTGGGTTATTTGGTTAATGGTTATTTGGTTAAGTTTATATGGTTAATGGTTATTTGGGTTGTTCTAATGGTGTTTTTTTTAGTCTTGAATCTTGTATCTAAATTCTTTTAAAATTTACAGGTAATTTTCTACATCTTGTTGGGGGATGCCTGAGAAACTGCAGAATTCCTGGACTGTGATAAACTGGTGTGGCTGTTTTTTGTAATGCTCCCGGATTTTGGTCAGGAGATCCTGCCCATAGCGTTCACTTTTGCCGGTGATGAGCTGGACATCTTTGGGGTAAATGACGCATCTTTTCCTCAGCATGGCTCCAAATCATTTAAGGTTGGTCTTTTTGGGTACTTGAATCCCCGGAAAATACCATTCCGTTTTTTTTATTATGGTAGCGGTTTGTCTCAAGTCTACTCCAGGCGTTGGATCCTGCCACCATTTGCAGGAGGGCATCAAAATACCTTAGTTCCAAAAGCTCTGCCGTTTCTCTGCTCTGTCTTATCAAGGCCAACAGGTTTTTGACATTTCTGTCATGTAGCATTTTGGTCTTTTCTACTGCTGATTCCTTCGATAACCGGAATCCATGGATCAAAAGAATCGGGTAACTGTTATTTTCTCCCGAAGCTAATTCTTTATCCATCGATCCGAGGTCATTGGCAAGGCAAATTGCATTGGCAGCGAAAATTTCGGCCAACCTGAACCGGCAATCCATATCTGTTCCATCCTCCAGCCTGCCATGAAGCCACCTGAGGAAAAATATTGCTATCCCTGATCCTGAGGACATTCTCCGCCGAATAAGGTATTCGGAAATCTCAGGAAGCTTTCCTTCAATTTTGTGTTGGGCCTCCCAAAGCTGCCCTTGCCAATAATCTTGCAGGCATTGGCGGTAAACACTTAAAGAGGAAGGGTCCAAGGCCTGGAAAAAATCCATCCAATAACACTTGTAGGCTTCCAAAAATGGATCTTGCTTTGGGCCAAATTTAAGCTGGTGGTTCCGCTCTATTTTTTCAGTGCCTGCCAGTAGACTTTTTAGCCATCTGAATGCGCTAATCGGGGAAAGCTTTTCGGCTTGGTCATCCTGAAGAAACAGCATCAGAAACAACTTGGCGATATGGACTAGCCTATCCGAATCCGCATGGGGAAATAGGTATGCCGCAAAATAATTTATTCTATTACTCCTTACGGCATTAACTGACCCTTTGTCGGGCAGCAGGCCACAGGTCATCCCCCAATGGGTAACCGAAAAGTCCATTTCATTAGCATTGGAATGGATAGAATAGGGAAATGGATAAAGAATTTCCATGGTTCGGGATTTGGGATTGGTATTATCTGATTCCTCTTATCCTAGACAATGTCCTCTCGGGGATGTTGAGCAGTGCGGCAGTGTCCTTGACCGATACAAAGCCATATTTAGGAAATTGTTCCTGAAACTTTCTATACTTTTCGGCATTCGGAAGTATAAGTAAGTTTTTCCAACGGCAATCTCTAGCCGTTATCCTATGGTTAATCCGGATCGCTAAACTGCCAAAAGAAGGTATGGTATCCACTACCGCCAATTCATTTTCCACCTTCAACTCGCAAACCACGCAATCTGTCAGCGCCACAAAGGAAACCGATGATGACTTGGCTTGGGCATAGGATTCAAAGTCGCAAACTATATCGGTCTTTGAATATATCCTGCTGCATTGGGCGTTTCCCTGATCGTGGTAATACATGGCTATGACACCTTCAAAAATGTACCTGCTCCTGTTCTCGGTGGTTCCCGGCACTTTCAAGACACTTTTCCTGGGATAGGTTTTTATTTCCAGGAATGGCCAGAGCCTTTGGTATTCCTCCAACAATACTAAATGGAGGCTATCATAGTCCTCCTTCATTTTTCTGATCAAAGCTTCCATTGCATATAAAAGTTTATGTACAACATCAGGGTAAAATGCCCTTGCAGCATTTCACTTGTGAATCTCATTGCAGCTGTTGGCCCACACCACCATCTGATCAAGAATTATTTAACTGAATTAATATCTTATCGGAATAATTTCCAAGTTAGTTTAAGTTTTTATTTAGTTTTCTCTAAACATTCCTGCCACTTGGCAGTATATTTAGTCTTTTTTTGTTTTCCTGCCAAAATTTTTGGGCTTTGAATACCGTGTCAGGTAATTTTCATCCATGGAAAGGAAATGGGACGATAATAAAGTAAGAATGGCGCTCCAGGAGATGGGATGTCTTTTTCTTTCACTGGTTTTTCTATACACGGGAATTGCTAAAATCTATGATTGGCAAGGGACAAAAATGGCTTTTCACAACCAGGTATTCCCAGTTTGGATGGCAGAGGCTTTGGTGATTTCTTTACCTCCGGTTGAAATTTTGGCCGGGCTGATGCTATTGGTTCCCAAAACAAGAAAAATGGGACTGGCTGCATCCGTGGTTATGATGGCTGTATTTACAGGATATGTAGGATTGGTTTTGACAGGGATCTTTGGAAGGATTCCCTGTAGCTGTGGTGGGATGATATCTACTCTTGGATGGGAGGAACACCTTATTTTGAATCTGGTATTGCTGGGGATCGGAGTGTGGGGATGGAGGTACGAAGTTTGAAGTACGAGGTACGAAGTACGAAGTAAAAGGTAAGAGGTGAGAAGAAGGGAATGAAGAATGAAGAATGAAGAATGAGAAATGGTGAATTTGGAATGAATAGGATGTGGGGAAGGAGGAAGTAGGGAAGTTGCAAGTGAGCCCCTTTCTTGAGGGGGTACTGGATTCCCGTAATGAATATGAGAAATAAATAAAAGATATGGAAATGTCAAAGCAGGTACGGGTACCTGCCTGGCGACTGTAGGGGGTAAAACCGGCCGTCCCTCTCGGAAGGTGTGCAAACCAAAACGACCGGAATTAATAAGTTTAACCTAACGCATAAAATTATGAAAAACCAGATTAAAAACCTGCTACCCGCAGGAGTATTTGTTTTGGCGGCGGTATTTGCTTTTGCATTTGCCCAGCCTGTTCCACAGGGATTGATCCAGTATGGGAATGATAACGGTACCTATGTTCCATTGACAGGACTTGTTGAAGGTACGGATTATGATTGCCAAAATGATCCAAGGCCATGTGTGGTGACTTTCTCCAACAACAATCCACAAACAGGGCAGATGACGGTAGTAAAACCCGGAATCTGGCGAGACCTGCAATAATGGGAGGTAAATTTAAAAGCCTGGATTTTTTCCGGGCTTTTTTTATCACCTTGGGTTTTGTTGGATACCGGAAAGGTTTATTTCATCTGGTGGTATAGGTAAAGCATATTTCAGACTTTTCGGCTCCAAAGTCAAGGTCTGTCCGTTTACCACCCTTGTCAAAACAGTGCCTAATGTAGGATCTTGATTCAGCCTTTTTAAATCTGACCATCTTACCCCCCTGAAAAGCAATTGCTTTCTTCTTTCCGAAAGGATAAAAGGCAGGAGATCAGCCTCAGACAAATTTTCTCCGGGAATCAAAGATCCTGTTATATATCGGTTTACCAATAGATTTTTCATTGATGCCTTTGCTTCATCAAACATTCCCAATCTTGCTTCTGATTCCGCATTTGTCAATATCACTTCATCGAGCGACAATCCTGAAAACATCCTTACGTTTCCAGAATAACTTCCCCTAAATCCGAAATTATTATTTGGGCGGGTTCTGAAAAAAAGTACTTTTCTCAGGTCATTTTCTTTGTAGGAATCCAAAAGGTCCTTGTCTATAAAAATATTTGCATTGAGGGTTATGTCATAAACATCCATGACAGCATAAAAAATCATTTCGCTGTTGAAGTTGGTAAAAGGCCTTAATGGAACCCGGTTGATGGTGTTGTAATCCATCAATTCAAAATTACCCTGCACCACCTCCCTCCCATTTTCCAATGCTTTTCCATAATCTCCCATTACCAGATGGATTTTGGACAACAAAGCACTTGCGGTAAATTTTGTCGGAAATGTTTTGGCTACAGAAGTTTCAGAAAGAAGTGATTTGGCCAATTCCAAATCTTGAATCATTTGGGTATAGTTTTCTTGAAGTGAAAGACGCGCGACAGGTTGTTCTATTTCAGGGGTTAGTCTCAGGGGAAGTCCCAATGTTTGGGAGGCGGAAGCTTTCTCATATGATGGGGCAAATACCTGAACAAGGTGAAACAATGCAAAAGCCCTGTGAAAAAGTGATGTCCCGACCAAGGAGTTGTATTCTTGCTCCGGAATGTTTTCTTTTAGAAGATCTGCCTGCTTGATGACCACATTTGCATAGAATATCTGGGAATATGGTCTGTTCCAGTCAGAAGATGACCGTCCTTCGAAAATTTCATCTGCCCATTGGTATGAATTTCTTTCTTCAGGAGAGTTGAAACTGTTCAGGGCGGCATCGGTGGTAAAATAATCCCCGGCGGATACTTCCCCGAGGGTTGGTATCATGTTGAAGACCTGCCCGGAATTGTTCAACAGGGTACGGAGGTCTTCTGCAGTCTCCGGTACCAAAATGGCGGCATTTGGTCTTTCTTCCAAAAATTCGGAGCAGGAGATTGCTAAGACAGTCAGGATGAGAATTATTAATTTTGGTGTTTTCATGGCTTTGGTGTTTGTCAGGTTGATTTATTTTTTGTGATTATCCTACTTCCTTTCAAGTAATTCAATTATCTCCTACAAAAAGGACAAAAGACGGAAGTAGGAGGTTGGGATTCTTCTAAAATTCAGGCATGGTTTATTTGATTTAGATAATTCAGGTTCGGAAGTATATTTTTAATATTCATATGCCTTTCCGTACCGGAAACCCCCCGGTGTGGGAAAGGAGGTTCCGGCCGGTCAGGCTGCGGCCTTGCATCCGCTGTCCCCTTTTTGGGGGAGTACTGCCGTGTAACCAGGCCACCTTATGTGTCCTAAAGCTACATTTGGGTTTATCAACTTTTAACCATTATGAAGAGAAGCTTCGGCAGACTGTCGGCGACCCTGGATCAGAATTCCATCCTGAGTCCAAAGGTCAACGTCGTCAAAGGCCTGACTGTCCTGAAGTCAGGGTCAAGCGGGTCTTTGGATGCTTTCCAGATGATGCCGAGGTTATTTGCATATGTGAAGATTTCAGCATTTTTGAAGAAGGAATCCTTTGGAGAAATGGTATAAGAAACCCTTAAGTCCTGCCATCTGATGTGGTCACCTTTTTCGACAAGCACCTCAGAGAACAGGTAGAAATTGTCCCTGTTTGGATTGTTGTTTTCAGGGATAGAGGGCACCGAGGTAGTCAGTTCATCCCCTGGATTCTGCCATCTCAAACCGAAATCCCCGTGTCCTCCATCCGCCCTCAGCAGCCTTTCATAATTGATGGAATTACGTCTGTAGTAATATCCCAGCCTGTAGGCAATGTTGAATGAGAGGGACCAGCCATTCCATGTAAAGTCATTTCTCAGTGCGCCGAAGTGTACAGGCCTGGCTGAACCGTGGAAAGTCAGGGATTCGGGTGTTGCTTCTGAAAGTATCGCCAAATAATCTGTACTTGGATTACCGTTCAGCAATCCTATCGGGTTGCCGTTTTCGGGGTCAAGGCCAAGGAAGGGAAGGCTGTATATTGCAAACAGGGGTCTTCCCTCTAAGGGTACCGGCAGGGTATTGACTGTCCCCGCCCCATCCCTTAAGTAGGATTGGATAGGGGCATCGATCAGGTATTCGGTAACTTTTTCGTTGACAAAGGAATGAAACCATACATTTGTCATTTTTAGTGTTTTTCCAATGGGTGCCCTGTGGGTCAGTGACAGGTCAAATCCTCTGGTAAGGGTAGTGGCGGTATTGCCCTTGTATTGTGTGATGCCAGAAGAAGGTGGGTAAGGTATGTTGCCAAGGAGGTCTGTTCCTTTTTTGATATAGCCTTCTAGGGTCAATGCCAAAGTCCCCTTTCTGTTTTCCAGGTCAAGTGCAAGGTTGGTGATGGCAATTTTTTCCCAACGGAGGGCGGGGTTTGGAGGGTTGGAGATCTGGGAATAGGGAAATCCTGTAAATGGGTTGGTGGTGACCACAAAGGCAGTAGTCAGCGCTGTGACAGTCCTGTCGATGTTGCCGTTGTAACCGTAAGTTGCCCTGACCTTCATAAAAGGCAGGAATTCCAGTCCGTAAAACCCTTCCTCAGAGATCAGCCATGAGGCACCTGTGGACCAAAGGGGTACACCTTTCTGGTTAGTGCTGACTCCGACGAGGTTGGAGGCATCCCTTCTGAAGCTTCCTGAAAGGATGTATTTGGATTTGTATGTATAGGAACCATTTGCAAAAACAGATACAAACCTATCGGCAAACCTGCCGTTGCCATCCAAAAAAGGGATCTGGCTTTGGAAAAAACTGCTGTAAAACTGCGGCAGCAGGCTTACATAATCGACAGGTGCACCGATCTCAGTACGTACATTATAACCATAAGCCCGTCTTGACCGGGAAACGGATTGCAGGCTTTTGATCTCTCCACCACCGAGTATGGAAATGCTGTGGTCAGTTCCGAAGGTTTTTTCATAGTTGAGCTGTCCGCGAAGGTTGTGGCTTGAGGATGCCGAAGTGCCCGAATCAAGAATACCTCCTATAGGAACAGGTCTGGTCAATGTCCCGTTTTGAGTAAGCTGTGTAAACCTGTTGACCATGTTTCTGGCATAATAACTCTCTTGAGAAAAATCCTGGGAGGTCTGGGTTGTATTCTCCCAATACTGGTATAGCATGGAGGCTTTAAGGCCGTCGGCAATCTTGTAAGAAATCCTTGTATTGAGCCGGAGGTCATTTTGTCTTTGTGTCTGTGGGGAGCGGCCTATTTCATCCAAAGGAATCAGTCTCCAATCCAATAGTCCCTGTTCTGCTGCGTCTGCTATAAAACTATTTCGGTAACCGTGTATCACAGCTATCGGTCTTCCCTGATTATCTGTAAACCGTGCATAAGGATACATGGGAGTGGTTCCATAGAAATTGATGTTTTGGGGATCTTCAGTCCCTGTGGATTGTGTGTTAGCTACCCAATAGGCACCGATTTCCATCTCCAGACGGTCATTGAGCAGGTTCCATTGCTGGCCGAGGTTCAGGCTGAACCTTGAGTTGCGGTTGTCAACCAATCTTAGCCTGTTATCATCCCAACCCAAACCCAGGTGGTGGGCTGTCTGATTGCCTCCTCCCCTGATGTTGAGGGCATACTGCTGGAGGAGGGAATTTTGGTAATAGTGGTTTCGGAAATCATTTCTGATGTCTTCCCTTCCGTACGCTGCCAAAATATTGTCAGCCTCTCCTGAGGATAACATTCCGTCCCTTTGGGCAATCAACGTTTCCACTGCAGGAGTCAGCGGAGTCTGGGTAAAGCTTTCTTCCTGGCCAATGTAAAAACCCTTATCAAAAAGCAGTCTTTCAACACCGATAAAGTCCCCTGAGGACATTCTTGGAAGGTAAAAGGGATCGAATAGTTCCTCCACCGTGGTATTTGCCATCAGCGTAACATGCAAGGCTGCGCCAGTCCTTCCTTTTTTGGTGGTGATGACGATGACCCCGTTTCCTGCCCTTGCTCCCCAGATGGAGGCAGCAGCGGCATCACGGAGGACGGTGATGGATTCAACATCGTTAGGATTGATGTTTTCAATCGGTCCGTCATACGGGAAATTGTCCACAATGATCAGGGGACTGGCATTGGAAAAAACAGTATTCCTTCCCCTGATGCTGATGTCCCCGGAGCGGCCCTGCTGGTTTCTGTTGAATATCAATCCAGGAGTGATGTCTTCTAACCGATCAAGGATGCCTGTACTGATCCTTCGGTTGAGAAGGGCTTCATTGACCTGGACAAAAGAGCCTGTTGCCCTTTCTTTTGGCAGGTCTTCAAAACCTGTGGAGAACACTTCCACTTCTGTAAGGTCTATGTCTTCCTGTATAAGTAGGATGGGTTCAGATAGGGAACCTGTATCGCTCCCAACGGGAAGTTCTAAAGTTCTGTATCCGATAAAACTGACCTGCAACATGCTTTCCCCTGATGGTAAGTTAAGCCTGAAATTACCCTGGGCGTCTGTCAGGGCGAATCTTTCGCTGTTCATCCCCTTAACCAAAGCACCCGGAAGGGGTGATTTGGTCTGTGCATCGAGAACTGTTCCGGTGAGCGGAACCTCGGACTGTGCCTGAAGGAGGAGGAGCTTCAGGCAGAAAATTGCTGTGAGTAATGTTTTTTTCATGGTATTGTTGTGGTTTATGGTAATGGCTTTTTATCTCTTATCACAAGTACATCCAGTGGCATCCGATCCCTGACCATGTCAAGTCCATAAGTCCTGAGGGCTGCTGCTACTTCGGTTGGGTCAGTCATGTTTGCATCAAGTTCGAGGGAGACCGGAACCGTTATACCGGTAAAATCTACCACCGGATAAGGTGAATCGTGCATGAAATACATGTTGAGGTAACCGACCAAGCCATTGAGCATGATATTCTGGATAATCCCACCCTGGCCTGTAAATTCGAATTTGAGTTCTTGGCTAGGAGTGGCTTTATATCCTCTATTTGGGTCGGTCAATATGATTTTCCAAACCTCCATCTCTCTGCTTTCCACACCAAATTCGTATTGGGGAAAGAAGCGCTTAAGGTCTTCCTGCATGAAGCGAAAACGCTCAGGTTCATTTTGTAGAGGATAGATCAACTCATAGGAGAATGCATTGGCTTTCAACCATTCTTCATAAAGTTCCCCGAAGTGATGTGGGCCTGGTATAATCAATTCAGGTTCTTTTACATGCAATATCAGCCTGCTTCCTCCATAGTATTTTCTGTTGTCATTCTCTCCGAAGGCGGTAAGGCTCAGGGTAGCCAAACTTTGGTTGACGGTCAAGATCCTTCCCATCCCTTCTTCTGAGGGCTGTTCAAGCACATATTCTGTGGACAATCTGCCAATATAGGAGGTGAGGGCGGATTGGAAGCGTATCGGTTTCTTTCCATACTGGGCGTTGCCTGTCAAAAAGAATTCCCCTTTGTTTAACCTTAAGTTGTTGTCTTTTTTAATTTTTAAAGAAATGCCTCCTTCGGATAGCAGCTTGTCTATGTTGTCCCCATTCACTGAAGAACCGTCTGTAATGGCAGCTACCTTTCCATCCGGCCCGATCCATACATAATGGGGCAGACTCTGGTGGGGGAAGATTTTAGCCAAAGAAGAATTTGCGGTGACAAAATCCATGGAAAGTTTCCAGCCTTTCTTTTCCTTCAGTTTTTTGAGAAAGGGTTCGATTTTTTCTTTGGGTTCATAGGTCACTGCCACAATGGCAAGCCTGTCCTGATAGGTCTGGAGAAGTGTATTGTTTTTGGGAAAAGATGCCACACATCCTGCGCACCAAGTTGCCCAAAAGTCAAGAATTACAAGTTTACCCTTGTATGCTGTTAGGTCAAGCGTGCCGGATTCGGTATAAAGTGCATTTTCCAATACCGGAAAATTGAATTCATCGCCCACAGAGAGCGGTGAAATAGCCCCCACCTGAGTGGCAGGGGTTTGGGGGAAAGCAACTTTAGGGGGAAGGATGAGGGAGGAAGTTAGAAGGATGAAGAACGAGGTACGACAGTAGTAGGGACGGAGGAGAGGCAAGATGCGAGAAGCAAGAAGCGAGAGGGGTACCAAGTACGAGGTACGAAGTACGAAGTGGGATTTCAGGAAGGAGGTTAGAGAAACGATGCGAGAAGCATGAAGCGAGAGGGGATTGGGTACGAAGTGGGGTTTCAGGTAGGAGGTTAGGGACAAGAAGCACAAGACAAGAAGCGAGAGGGGATTGGGTACGAAGTACGATGTACGAAGTACGAAGTGGGGTTTCAGGTAGGAGGTTAGAGACAGGATGCGAGAAGCAGGAAGCGAGAGGGGATTGGGTACGAAGTGGGGTTTTAGGTAGGAGGTTTGACGACCGATGACCGATGACGGATGTTTGGTGATGTTGGATGGGTTGAAGAAGTGGAGGAAAGAGACCAATTGATATAGGGCTTTTAGATGGCAAGGAAATTCCGATCCGATGTGGATTAGGGCATTTAACTGGTAAGCGCTCACGGGTTTGTGTTGTTTTTTGGAGTAATGGGGATGGCTTCGGTAAAGGCATAGGAGTGCCCGGAAGCGGTTTTTTAGGAATAGCTTCATTTGAGATGTGAGATTTGAGACGGGAGAAGTGAAAAGAACCGAGAGCCAAGATTTGGTATCAAGTACCAAGTAATCAATACTTAAGGCAGGCTGTCTTGGCTATTGTTTCTGTTACCGTCTGTTTAGGAAATAGATTATGGGTGTACCGTTATGTCGCATGCAGCGGAATGGGTACTTGGATGGATTGCCGGCTTGAAAAGGGAGTCTTGTGCTAATGGTGGATCGTATGCCGGCGAATCCTAGGAAAATAGGTTCAAACAGGAGATTTGATGATGTTTTTTTGGATTTCAATCACTGATAGGTTTCTTGAATAGAGATGCACGGATAAAACCATTGTTTCCATTCCAATATGCTTGGCTTGGCAACCTCTATTTTGGTATGATTGATTCAGTGGAACTAATTTCATTCACAATTCTAAAAATAATTATTTGAAATTAGGATTTCGGTGAGTAGTTTAGCCAATGCTAAAAGTAGTTTTATATCACTTTTGATGAAGTTTTATAAAATATTACTAAAAGTCAAGCTTGTATTGTTTAAAATTTATCAAATAGGCATTATATTAGATTAAAATAAACAGTATGGAAGAGAAAGAAGACAATCGGTTTAATATCCTGGAAAACAAAAACATAGGCAGGAATCTTGCTACTTTCCGAAAATTGCGGGACAGGAAAGCCATGGAAGTCGCAGAACATCTTGGCATCAAGGAAGCTGCTTACACTAAGTATGAAAGGGGGGAAAGTAAAATCACGATAGACCTGATCCAAAAAGTGGCTGAATTTTTAAATGTAGATCCACTCCAGATAGTCAGTGCCAATCCTGGATATATTTTTGAACACCTTACTAACTCTCCATTTTCTATAACAGGGAATGTCAAAGCCAACTATGCTGATAAAAACCAAACAGAGGTCATGCTGAAAATGATGGAGACGATGATGCAGATGAATGAGGCGATTAAGAAGATACTGGAGGGGAGGTAGTGAATTTTAAATAATGAATCTCCTTTTAAAAAAGATTTCTGGAATTAATTATCTTTTGGAGTAATTTTGATTTATGAGTGAAAAAAAGCTGAAAAAAGCGCCCCTAAAGGAAGTCATTTTTGAACTTAGGTGGGAATATGGTGTAGATTTTAATGGTTTTCAAAGTGACAGGGGATTTGATTTGGCTCAAGGAAAGTTTGCATACAAAATGGAAAAGGATTTCCCGGTTTACAAAAAACTAATCCCTGACAATGCCCCATTTAAGCTGTTTGGTTCTCCTGTAAACCAATATTGGCATGGTGAATTGCGGTGGCCTGTTGTACAGCATGGACAGGGCATGATTGCCATCAATGATGTTGAAAAAAGTTATGAATGGGAAAATGGATTTTATCCTTTGATTTTATCCACCATCGATAGGTTGATCGAGAGTTATAATGAACCTTTGAGGTTTAACCGAATTAAACTCCATTATACCGATGCTTTGGATATTGAGCAAGGTGATACTATTGATTTTGTAAAAAGCAACCTTCAAACTGAAATTCTAACGAGATCGCGAGCTCCCGGAATGCTGAAAGGCTTTAATATCCAACAAGGCTTTTTATTGGAAGAGGGATCAATTATGAATCTTTCGATCTCGAGCGGGATAAATAATCAAAACACAAAGAACTCCGTAGTATGGAATACCGTTGTTGAAAAAGTGGGAAAGTTCAACATTGGTGATATACAAAACTGGTTGATCTTTGCACATGACCATACTTCACAGATGTTTAAAGACATGTTAAACCCCGATTTTTATGCAAGCCTTGACAGCTAATTTCTACCGACCATCACTTGATTCCCAAATAGAACATTTTATTCTGAGCTCATTCGGGACCTCGCTTAAGGAAAAATACAGTTCTCCGAGTCTTTTCGTGTTTTCTGATACTCCCTTCAACCACATACCGAGGCTTAATGGCCGGATTTTCGATCTGCTTGAGGAGTTTAAGTTTTTGGAAGATAACTGGGATGAGGAAGGGGCTATGGCTCCTGATTCTATCGCAGTTTTGCAAACAACTTACATATCCCAATGTTTGGAAAAAGGTGGACAATCTATCTACAATGTAGCCCCGGGACCTAACGGAGAAGTAATGCTGGATCTGAGAAATATAAAAGGCACAAGATCAGTGGAACTTATATTCTACTCCAATAAGTCAATATCAGTTTTTTACCCTGAAACAGACATTCCTAGGCAGGAAAATTTTTCAAATGAAGAATTGCCTGCAATTTTGGAATGGTTGAACGGAAAATAATTTTTAATTGAGAAAGGGGATACTTTTTAAAACCGAAGAATGGTTACTAAGCAGAAGTTTTTGTAATCCGGAAAAAAACTATTGTAATCCTGATGGATATGCTACTTCAAGAGGTTTCAAATTGAGGGCAAAAGATGAAGGTATGCTCTCCGTTGATTTGAAATCCATGACCACCATAGAGGAAACCATAAAAGATCCAACAAGATTCGTGTTATTTGAATTGCTTAATGCAACTGTAGAGGAAAACGGACTTCAAACTATTTACGATCCGTTGGAAGGTGGGACTAATCCTGCACATGCCCTAATAACAGGAATGACCATTGAAGATGAAATTATCCCCGGTATATTAGGGAGGAAAAGTAGGAGGGTGTTTTTTTAAACTTAAAATTAAAGAAATAATTTGCTCAGTTTATGTATAATTTTCAATTACACCTTTGTATCATTCCATCGACGATATTCTAAACATTGTTTAACCTCAATGGTCTATACCATTCTTAAGGGAGCGGGGGGGATTAATTTAGTAGCATAGTTAGTGCCTGAATTCTTAATTCTAAGTCATTTAAAACATTAATTTCATTTTTTATCAATCCTTGAATATTCTTTCCGCAATTGGTACAGAATTTTCTTATTCCCTTAGGATACAAAGTTTTCACAACCTTCGTGGTAGAACCAAAAAATTCACTTTTGGAGATTAAAAAAATACTTGCAAAAATGGGGGATTTTACCCCCTGCCCCCTTGAGGGGGATTCTGCCCCTTGGAGGGGGTTAATTTTCATTCTTACAGAGGATC
>Ga0105045_10003460_pt1 | contig 13550 bp, 13 predicted proteins | sample MAT02_FD_78089 | JGI IMG/M metagenome (GOLD analysis project Ga0105045, IMG submission 78089) | Freshwater microbial communities from Lake Fryxell liftoff mats and glacier meltwater in Antarctica - MAT-02 (megahit assembly) | ecosystem: Environmental > Aquatic > Freshwater > Ice > Liftoff...
CCTGCGCCGGCATGGCGTACCGATCCCCGAGGGCGACATTGCCACCACGCCCGAGGCGGCCGAAGCACTGGCCGTACAGTACGGCGTGCCGGTGATGGTCAAGGCACAGGTGCATGTCGGCGGCCGCGGCAAGGCCGGCGGCGTGAAGTACTGCGCGACGCCGGAAGCGGCACGCGAGAAGGCCACCGCGATCCTCGGCATGGACATCAAGGGACTGACCGTCCTGAAGGTGCTCGTGACCGTCGCCGAGGACATCGGCAGCGAGGCATACGTCGGCATCATCGTCGACCGCGCCACGAAGAAGCCGGTGTTCATGGTCAGCGCGGCCGGCGGCATCGACATCGAGGAAGTGGCCGCAACCACGCCGGAACTGATCAAGTACCACCCCGTCGATCCGCGCTACGGACTGCGGACGTTCGAGGCGATGGAGATGGGCTTCTTCCTCTACTCCGACGTGAAGCAGGCACGCGCTGCCGCGAAAATCATGCAGCAGCTGTATGCCGCATTCATCGAGAGCGGCTGCTCACTGGCCGAGATCAACCCGCTCGTCGTGACACCGACCGGCCGGGTGGTCGCGGTGGACGGCAAGATGGTCATCGATGACAATGAGCTCGAACGCCTTCCGGCGATCGAGGCGTTGCGCGACGACAGCAGTGAGGACCCGAGCGAGGTCGAGGCGCGCAAGGCGAACCTGACCTTCATCAAGCTCGATGGCAACGTGGGCTGCGTCGTGAATGGCGCCGGCCTCGCGATGGCCACCATGGACCTGGTGAAGTACTACGGCGGCGATCCCGCGAACTTCCTCGACATCGGCGGTTCGTCGAATCCGGAGAAGGTCGTCAACGCGCTGCGCATCATCACGGCCGACAAGAACGTGAAGGCGATCCTGTTCAACATCTTCGGCGGCATCACCCGCACCGATGACGTGGCGAACGGCATCGTCACCGCGACCAAGGCCAATCCGCTCACCGTGCCGCTCGTGATCCGCCTCACCGGCACCAACGAAGAACTCGCGATGCAGATCCTGACGGAGAACGGCTTCACCGCATCGTCCGACATGGACGAAGCGGTGCAGAAGGCTGTCGCCCTCGCCACCGGAGTCGCCTCGTGAGCATCTTCATCGATAACGACACCACGCTGCTGATTCAGGGGATCACGGGCCGCGACGGCTCGTTCCACGCGAAGCAGATGATGGAGTACGGCACGCGTGTCGTCGGTGGCGTGACGCCGGGCAAGGGCGGCCAGATGTTCGAAGGCACCGTCCCGATCTTCAACACGGTCGCGCAGGCCGTGGCCGCCACCGGCGCCAACACGTCGGTCATCTACGTGCCGCCGCCGTTCGCGGCCGACGCGATGATGGAAGCCGCAGCGGCCGGCGTCAAGCTGATCGTCTGCATCACCGAAGGCGTGCCCGTGCTGGACATGACCAGGGTGTATCCGTACGTGAAGGAGCTGGGTGCGCGCCTCCTCGGTCCGAACTGCCCGGGCCTGATCACGCCGGGCGCCTCGAAGGTCGGCATCATCCCGGGCCGCATCTGCATGCCTGGCCCCGTCGGAGTCGTCAGCCGCTCGGGCACGCTGACATACGAGATCGTGAACCTGCTGACCAAGGCCGGCATCGGCCAGAGCACCTGCGTCGGCATTGGTGGCGACCCGATCAACGGCACCAACTTCATCGACGCGCTCGCGGCGTTCGAAGCCGATCCGCAGACGAAGGTCGTCGCCATGATGGGCGAGATCGGCGGCACGGACGAGCAGGAGGCGGCCGAGTACGTGCGCACGAAGATGACGAAGCCGGTGGTCGGCTTCATCGCCGGGCAAACGGCACCGCCAGGTCGCCGCATGGGTCACGCCGGCGCGATCATCTCCGGGTCGGCCGGTACTGCGGCTGAGAAGATCGAGGCATTCGAAAAGGCCGGGATGGGTGTGGCGAAGCGCCCGCTGGACTTCGTCGAGCTGGTCAAGGCTCGTTTGTAGTTTTCGGAACGGTTCGTCAGCTGTAGGTTTCCACGCGCGCCCGGCCACCTCGGTGACCGGGCGCCTTTTTCTGACATCCTCGGCGCCTCGGCGCCCGCAACACACTGGAGCCTCTTCTCATGTCTGGAACCCGTACCCTCACGATCATCAAGCCTGATGCCTTTGGCGCCCACAAGGCCGGCAAGATCCTGGCGCACCTCGAAGGTCAGGGCTTCACGCTCAAGGCCGCCAGGGTGATGCACATGACCACCGAACAGGCGAGCACGTTCTACGAAGTCCATAAGGAGCGCGGGTTCTTCGGCGAGCTCGTGGAATTCATGACCTCCGGGCCATGCATGCCGATGGTGCTCGAGAAGCCGGATGCCGTTGCAGCGCTGCGGGTTGCGATCGGATCCACCGATCCTGCCGAGGCCGCTGAAGGCACGGTGCGCAAGTTGTTTGCCGAATCGAAGGGTCGCAACGCGATTCACGCCTCGGACTCGGATGAGAATGCTGCCGTCGAGGCCGCCTATTTTTTCCCTGACCTGGCCTGAGCTGCTCTGTGCTTGTGCGATAATGTAGGCCGTACCGTCAGAATCGACTGGTGCTGCGCGATTCGTTGTCCGGGCACGCCAGCGCAGGTTCGCGGGCTGCCGCGTTCACGGTGGCGGTGCGGCGCCATGCATCATTTCTCTCCTCTCGATGCGCATACCCGCCAGCGTTCGCCGGATCAGCGACCCTCTCGTGGAGAATCTTCGTGTTCCGATCATCGGCGGCGTGAACCGTGGCCTGTGGTGGAGCCTCGCGAGCTCCGGCAGCGGATACGCGAGCGGGCGGCGCGCGGCAGCACAGATGGTATTGCTCGAGAGGCTCATGCAGGTCCAGGACGTCGTGTTCGACATTGGCGCACATCATGGGTATGTGACGCTGGCGGCGTCCCGCAAGGTTGGTGCGAACGGCAGGGTGTATGCTTTCGAACCGTCGCGAATGAATCGTGGTCGTCTGATGCGGCACGTCGCATGGAACAAGCTGGTCAACGTGTCGGTGCTCCCCTTCGCGTTGTCGGATTACGAGGGCGAGAGCCGCTTCGGTGGCAGCGGCACCTCGAAGATGTTCGCGATGGGTGCCGGGACGGAGATCGTCACGGTGCGGTCAGCGGCGTCGCTGCTGTCTGACGGAGCGGTCGTGAGGCCCGATTTTGTGAAGATCGATGTCGAAGGGGCTGAGGCGGAAACGCTCCGTGGCCTGATGCCGATACTCTCCCCGTCGTCTCGCCTGCTCGTTGCGATGCACAACGCTGATGTCGACCGCGCGTGTACGTCGATGCTGGAAGACGCAGGCTTCCTGTGCGTGGCATCTCGAGCGCTGGAGATCAACCGCAGGGCGCAGTGGCAAAGCGATCCGGATTTGTACTGCGCAGGGCCGGAGTACACGAAACGTGACGACGACCTCGAGGCGCTCCGCGCCGCGAATTTCTGAGGGATCGGGCGCTCACGATCGGCCGACAGGTCTGACCGGCGACGGGAGGCCTGACAATGCTGGCGGGTGGGAGCGACGCTGTCGCCCGGTCGGATCCGCGCGGGCGGCCTGGCGGTGGCTCGAAGACCCTGACCCGGGCCAGCCCCCGTTTCTGCGCGAGGTGACGGAGCTAACCCGCTGTTCCGCCGGCACTTGTCCGGCAACCACGCGGCGTCTATTTTGAACGGCTATGCTGTCAGTGGATATCCGGAGCCTCGATGGTCGTGCCGTCGAGTTGGAGGGGTCAATCGACCCCGAGGACGCGGTGTGGCTTGACGGGGACATTCGTCCCAGTTCGCCGGTGACGGTACACGGCCGTCTCTCGAGCGCTGGTGAAGGGCGGTACTACTTCACTGGCGAGTTTCGGGGGACGGCGTTTGGTGAATGCACCCGATGCCTGACCGAGGTCTCGGTGAGGGCAGGCGATTCGATGCAGTGTCTGTTCGTCGAGTCTGGCGAGGACGGTCTGGACGATGACCCTGATGTATTCCTGCTGGATGGCAAGTCGAGTTCGATCGACCTGCGGCCTGCAGTGCGCGAAGGGTGGCTGCTCGCAGCCCCGACCTTCGTGTTGTGCCGTGAAGATTGCAAAGGCTTGTGTCCGACGTGTGGCGGCGATCGCAACACGGCGGCCTGCTCGTGCGCATCGGATGGTGATGCACGATGGGCGGCGCTCCATGAGCGCCCGACCGAGCCCTGATTCGTCTCATACCGGAAAGTGACCCATGGCCGTACCGAAACGCAGGACATCCAAGCAGCGCAAGCGCCTCCGCAATACCCACAAGGTTGCGCCGCGCATCGTGATTCAAAAGTGCCCTCAGTGCTCGAGCATGAAGCGTCCGCATCGCGTCTGTGACGAGTGCGGGTACTACGGCGGTGAGCAGCGGATCGCGGCCCGGGAAGGCTGACCCTTGGCCCGCATCGCGCTGGATGCGATGGGTGGCGATTACGCCCCCACCGCGCCGGTGGGTGGCGCGCTGCTCGCGCTGGCCGAGCTGGCTCCTGAGCATCGCATACAGCTGATCGGCCGCGAGGCCGACGTCGAGGCCGCCGTCGAGGCGGCCCTGACTGGCGACTACGCCGCGCTGGCACCACATCGTGCACGTCTCGAGATCGTCGATGCGCCAGACGTCATCGCCATGGCCGACAAGCCCACCGCGGTCATGCGGCGGCCGTTGTCGTCAATGGCCGTCGGCCTGCGTCGGCACGCAGAAGGACATGCCGATGCATTTCTCAGTGCCGGCAACACCGGCGCCCAGATGGCGGCGTCCGTGCAGATTCTCGGGTTGCACGAGGGACTTCGGCGCCCGGCGATCGGGACGATCTTTCCGACGGCACAGCAAACGGTCGTGGTCCTCGACAGCGGCGCCAACGTCGACTGCAGCCCTGAGGAACTCGTGCACTTCGCACGGCTCGGCCTCGTGTACGCCGAGGACATCATGGGCCGCACCAATCCTGCCATCGGGCTGCTCAGCATCGGCGAGGAGCCGGAGAAGGGCAACGCCGTCGTGAAGGCGGCGCACCAGTTGCTGGCACAGTCACGATTGCACTTCGTCGGCAACGTCGAAGGCCGCGACGTCGCGGCCGGCACCTGCGATCGCGGCCCGTTCGATGTCGTCGTCTGCGATGGATTCACGGGCAACGTGATCCTCAAGTTTTACGAGGGGCTCGCGCCGATGTTGATCCGGATGATCGCGACGTCGGTGGGCGCCGACCCGAAGGAGATGATGCAGGGGCTCGCACACCTGGACTATTCCAACTACGGCGGTGCGCCGCTGCTTGGTGTCCGGGGTGTGAGCATCATCGCACATGGCAGTTCATCGCCGCGTGCCATCAAGAACGCCGTGAATGTCGCCATTCGTGCGGCTGAGTCGGGCCTGTCCGAGCACATCGGACGCCGACTCGCCGCGGCGGCTTCCGCGGCCTGACACCAGGCCGGCGTCGAACACCGGACGACCGGTGTTCGACGTTGGCGGGGAGCGAGGCCATGAAGCGTCCGATCGCGGCATTGACAGGAACGGGCTACAGCGTCCCGCGACACGTGATGACCAATCACGACTTCGCGGCGATCGGCATCGAGACGTCGCACGAGTGGATTTTCGAGCGCTCCGGCATCAACCAGCGCCATATCGCGCGCGACGGTGAGTCGACCTGCAGCCTCGCCGCCGACGCCTCGCGCAAGGCGATGGTGAAAGCGGGGATCACCGCCGCCGAGATCGACACGATCATCGTGTCCACCGCCACACCCGACCGGCTGCTGCCATCGACCGCCGTCGATGTCCAGGCGGCGCTCGGTGCCACACGCGCGTCGGCGTTCGACATGTCGGCCGCCTGCAGCGGATGGCTCTACGGGCTGACGGTTGCGGAAGGGCTCATCGCCGCCGGCACGATCGAGACGGCACTCGTCGTCGGCGCCGAGAAGATGAGCGCGATCATCGACTGGCAGGATCGGAGCACGGCGGTACTCTTCGGCGACGGCGCGGGCGCGGCGATCGTTCGCCGCAGCGATGGCAAGCAGGGCATCCTCTCCGCCTTCATGCGCAGCGATGGCGCACTCGCCGAACTGCTCTGGCGCCCATCAGGCGGCGCCGCGACGCCGTTCAGCACCGAGGTGCTCGAGGACCGCTCCTCGTATGTGAAAATGGCCGGTCGCGAAGTGTTTCGGCATGCCGTGCGCTCGATGGCCGAAGCCTGCGACCGCGCCCTCGATGGCGCACGGCTCACCGGCAAGGACATCGACCTGCTCATTCCACATCAGGCCAACATTCGGATCATCGAAGCGACGGCCAAGCACGCAAATGTCTCCATGGACAAGGTGTACGTGAACGTCAACCGGTTCGGCAATACATCGTCCGCGTCCATCGGCATCGCGCTCGATGAGGCGATCACATCAGGCCGCGTGCGTTCGGGCGACACGGTGCTGCTGTGTGCCTTCGGCGCCGGCTTCACGTGGGGCTCCATGGTGGTGCGCCTGTGATGGACAACATCGCCCTCGTCTTCCCAGGTCAGGGCTCGCAGAAGCCGGGCATGGGTCGCGACCTGATCGACGCCTATCCGGTGGCGAACGAAGTGTTCCAGGCGGCCGACGCTGCGCTTGCGTTCCCGCTCTCGACGCTGTCCTTCGACGGGCCTGCCGAGACGCTGATGGAGACGCACAACGCACAGCCGGCATTGCTGACCCACGGTGTGGCCGTGTGGCGCGTGCTGCAGGAACGATTCGGTGCCAGTATCCGCTGCACTGCCGGCCATTCGCTGGGTGAATTCACGGCGCACGTCGCGGCCGGCACGTTCGACTTCGAGAGCGCCGTGCGACTGGTGCGGACCCGCGGTGAACTGATGCTCGCTGCGGGCGTCGAGCGAGCGGGGGCGATGGCCGCGATTCTCGGTGACCTCACGCAGCCGATCGAGGCGATCTGTGCCGCAGCACGCGCGGACGCCGGCGTCGTGGTGCCGGCGAACTTCAACTCGCCCGGCCAGGTGGTGATTTCGGGCGACGTCGGCGGCGTGGAACGCGCCATGGTGCTGGCGAAGGAGGCTGGGGCGCGCAAGTGCATGCGCCTGCACGTGAGCGGTGCGTTCCACTCCCCCCTGATGAACGCCGCACGCGCTGGGTGGGATGCCGCGCTGGCCGCCGTCGAGATGCACGATGCGGCGGTGCCGGTCTACGCCAACGTCAGCGCCGCGCCCGTCACGCACGCCGATGTGACGCGTGAGTTGCTCAGCGAACAGATTGCGGCACCGGTCCGCTGGACCGAGTCCATTCTTCGGATCGCGGCGGCGTACCCGGGTATCACGTTCATCGAGTGCGGGCCTGGCCATGTGCTCGGTGGCCTGATCCGGAAGATCGTGCCGTCGGCCACCGTGCTGCAGGCAGGGACCGTCGCGAATCTCGAAGCCATTCTCGTCAGCCAGGCAGCATGATGCAGATCGATCTGAGCGGGAAAGTGGCGCTGGTCACGGGCAGCACGCGCGGCATTGGTCGGGCGATCGCAGAGACGCTGGCGGGAGCGGGCGCGCGCGTCGCGGTCGTGGGGCGCGACCTGGAGCGCGCGCAGGTCGCCGCCGCCGAGATCGGGCGTGACGCCAAGGGGTTCGCCTGTGACGTGAGTGACACCGCGCAGGTCACGGCGCTGGTCGGCGACGTCGAGGCATCTTTCGGCACGCTGGACATCCTGGTCAACAACGCAGGACTCACGAAGGACAACCTGATCATGCGCCTGAAGGATGAGGATTGGGACGCCGTGATCGACGCGAACCTGCGTGGGGCGTTCGCCTCCATCCGGGCGGCCAGCCGCGGCATGATGAAGCGTCGCAGCGGACGGATCATCAACATCAGCAGCGTCGTCGGCGTCATCGGCAATCGCGGACAATCCAACTATGCGGCCAGCAAGGCGGGCCTGATCGGCCTCACCAAGTCGGTGGCGAAGGAACTGGCTTCGCGCAACATCCTCTGCAATGCGGTGGCGCCCGGATTCATCGCGACCGACATGACCGCCGCGCTCGGTGACGACCAGCGGACGGCCCTCGAAGGACAGATTCCACTGGAACGGCTCGGGAGCCCGGCCGATATCGCGTCGGCCGTCGCCTTCCTTGCCTCGGACCACGCCTCCTACATCACGGGACAGGTGCTCGTGGTGGATGGCGGCATGGTGATGTAACGTTCGACGCTCGGGACGCACCACCAGTCTCGACCGACCCACCCACGACTCAACCAGCGCACGGAGCGGACATGGCAGATCATACGGAAAAGGTGAAGACCATCATCGAGCGCGAACTCGGTGTCGAGCGCGACAAGCTCACCCACGAAGCGAGCTTCATCGAGGATCTTGGCGCCGACAGCCTCGACATCGTCGAGCTGGTGATGGAATTCGAGAAAGAGTTCGACATCGACATCCCGGATGAAGATGCCGAGAAGCTGCGCACGGTTGGTGACGCGCTCGGGTACCTGAATTCCAAGGTGCAGGGCTGATGAGGGCACGTCGGGTCGTCGTCACTGGTCTCGGGTGTCTTACGCCTGTCGGCAATGATGTGGCGACGACCTGGGCTGCGCTCCGCGCGGGCGTCAGCGGTGCGGGGCCGATCACGAAGTTCGACGCAGAAAAGTTCTCGACCCGCTTTGCGTGCGAAGTGAAGGACTTCGACGTGACGCAGTACATGGACCGCAAGGAGGCGAAGCGCGCGGACCTGTACACGCAGTACGCCGTCGCCGCGTCGGTGCAGGCCATGCGCGATGCCGGCCTGGCCGATGGCGGCTTCGATCCCGATCGCTGCGGCGTGATCATCGGCAGCGGCATCGGCGGGCTGAAGACGATGGAGGACCAGCACACCAATTACATGACCGGCGGTCCGAAGCGCATCTCGCCCTTTTTCGTTCCGATGTACATCGTCGATATCGCGGCCGGTGTGGTCTCGATGCAGTTCAACTGCCGGGGACCCAACTTCGCCACCGTGTCGGCCTGCTCCACCAGCGCGCATGCGATCGGGATGTCGATGCGCTCCATCATGTATGGGGACGCGGACCTGATGCTCGCCGGCGGCGCGGAAGCGGCCGTGACGCCGATGTCGATCGGCGGCTTTGCCAGCATGGGTGCCCTGTCGAGCCGCAACGACGACGCCGTGCATGCCTCGCGCCCCTTCGACGCGACACGGGAAGGGTTCGTCCTTGGCGAGGGTGCCGGTGTGGTGCTGCTCGAGGAGCTGGAACATGCACGGCGGCGAGGCGCTCATATCTATGGCGAGGTTGTCGGATATGGTGCCACTGGTGATGCCCACAGCCTCACCGGCCAGCCGGACGCCCACGAGGGACTGCAGCGCTCCATGCGGCTGGCCCTCCAGGATGCCGACCTCCCGCCGTCCGCAGTGGATTACATCAACGCACACGGCACCTCCACGCCGCTGAATGACTCGAACGAGTGCCGCGCGATCCGCGCCGTGTTCGGCGAGCATGCCGACCGGCTGAGCGTCAGCTCGACCAAGTCGATGACCGGGCACATGCTCGGCGCAGCGGGATCAGTGGAGTTCATCGCCTGTACGCTGGCCATCCGCGACGGAATCATTCCCCCCACGATCAACTACACGACGCCCGATCCCGACTGCGACCTGGACATCACGCCGAATGTGGCGACGGAACGCACAGTGAACGTGGCAGTGAGCAACAGTTCTGGCTTCGGTGGTCACAATGTGTCCATCGCCGTCCGACGATATCAGGAGTAGCAACCGCATGTCTGCCGTGCCGGCCATTCATCTCGACCGTCTGCGCGATGGTGCGCTTCACCCGATCGGTGAGAAGGTGCGGCGCGGCGAGCGCCTGAGCGCCGCAGATGCCATCACGCTGTTCCGGACGCCCGACCTGCTCGGCGTCGGCCATCTCGCCGATGCGGTGAACCGGGCAAAGCACGGCGATGTGGTGACGTTCGCGTCGAACCAGCACATCAACCCGACGAATGTCTGCGTGCTGCGGAAGACCTGTGTCTTCTGCGGCTACGCACGATTGCCGAAGGAGGAAGGCGCCTATCGCTACTCCATCGAGCAGGTGCTCGCCGAGGCGGCGCAGGCGGCCGACAGCATGACGCGGGAGTTCCACATCGTCGGTGGCCTCGACATGCAGGCAGGCCTCGAGTACTACACGGCGATGTTCCGCGCGCTCAAGGCGGCACATCCGCAGGTGCACATCAAGGCGTTGACCGCCGTCGAGATCGCGCACATCGCGCGCATCGAGAAGCTGTCATGGACCGACGTGCTCGTCGCGCTGCGCGAGGCGGGACTCGACACGATGCCCGGCGGTGGGGCGGAGACGTTCAGCGCCGCCGTCCGCGACGTGATCGCCGACAAGAAGCTCGGTGGCGCAGATTACATCGGTGTGCATCGTGCCGCACATGCACTCGGCATCCGCACCAACTGCACCATGCTGTATGGGCATGTCGAGACGATCGAGGACCGGGTCGAGCACCTCACGATGCTCCGCGACCTGCAGGACGAGACCGGCGGCTTCCTGGCCTACATCCCGCTCGCGTATCACCCGGACGACAACGAGCTTGGCGTGACGCTTGGCCGCCAGGGCACCAGCACCACCGGCTTCGATGACCTGCGAAACCTGGCCGTGGGTCGGCTGTACCTGGACAACTTCCAGCACATCAAGTCGCACTGGATCATGGTGTCGACCGCGCTCACACAGGTCGCACTGGCCTTCGGCGTGAACGACATCGAAGGCACCGTGGTCCGCGAGAAGATCTATCACGCCGTCGGCGCGCAGACGCAGCAGGGCATGTCACTCGACGAGCTCCTGCGGCTGATTCGCGGGGCGGGCAAGGAACCGGCGGAGCGCGACTCGTTCTATCGCGTCATCCGCACGTTCGACTCAGAGCCGGCCGCAGTCGTCGGCGCGGCAGCCTGACATGCTGCGCGTCGGCCGGATTCCCTACATCAACACCTACCCGGTCTACGGCGCCGTGGATCGCGGCATCGTGTCGCTGGATGCGACCATCATCAACGGCGTGCCGAGCGCGCTGAATGCGAAGATGGCCGCCGGCGCGCTCGACGTGAGTGTGGTGAGTGCCGTGGAATACGCCGCGCATGCAGAGCGCTATCTGCTGCTGCCGGATCTGGCGATCACCTGTGATGGGCCCGTGCGCAGCGTCATGCTGTTCAGCAAGCGGCCGATTGCAGAGCTCGACGGCGCGACGGTGCTCGTCTCGCGGAGCAGCATGACCTCCGTCGAGCTGCTTGCGCTGCTGTTCGCCGAGCGGTGGGGCGTGACACCGCGACTCGTCGCCGCAGATGCCGAGAGCGCGGACATCGCGAATTTTGCGCGCGAGACGCATGACGCGCGGCTCGTGATCGGCGACGCGGCGCTGCTGCTGTCGTCCGGGACGCACGACGCCGCACGCGCCTATCCGTATCAGGTCGACCTTGGCCTGGAGTGGAAGGAATGGACGGGCCTTCCGTTCGTGTTCGCCGTCTGGGTCGCACAACGGACCACGCCGGTGGAGGATGCGTTGCGTGTGCATGCGCGGCTGATCGCGTCACGCGACTGGGGCATCGCACACCTGCCGTCGCTCGCGGCACAGGCGGCGCTCGCGACGGGTGTGGCACGAACCACATGCGAGGTGTACCTGTCTGGTCTGGACTACCGATTTTCGCTCCCGCACCTGCGGGGACTCACCGAGTTCTATCGCCGTCTCGACGTGACGGGCCGACTGCAGGCGCAGCCGCTCGTCTTCCTGTCGGCGGCCTGAGGCCACATGCGCGACATTCTCGACTTCTACACGAACGCCCCGCTGCTCGAACTCGGCCTCGAGGCCGACAAGGTGCGCGAACGGCTGCATCCCGACGGCGTGGTCACCTACATCGTCGATCGCAACATCAACTACACCAATGTCTGTGTGGCTGATTGCGGATTCTGCGCGTTCGCCCGTCGTCCGAAGCACAACGAGGGCTACACACTCTCGTTCGAGCAGATCGGGCAGAAGATCGAGGAGACGAAGGACCTTGGTGGCGTGCAGATCCTGATCCAGGGCGGGCACAACCCATACATTCCGTTCGAGTGGTATCTGGACCTGCTGCGCTACATCAAGCGCAATCACCCGATCCACATCCACGGCTTCAGCCCGAGCGAGATCGACTTCTTCGCCACGCTGTTCCGCATGGATCCGCGCGAGATCATCCGCGAGCTGAAGTCGGCTGGCCTGAACTCGATTCCCGGTGGCGGCGGCGAGATCCTCGTGCAGCGCGTGCGCGACTACGCGGCGCCGAAGAAGGCCGGCGCCGATCGCTGGCTCGAGATGATGGAGATCGCGCACCAGGAGGGGATGAAGACATCCGTCACGATGATGTACGGCCTCGGCGAGACGCTCGCCGAGCGCATCGAACATCTCGATCGCGTGCGTGAACTGCAGGCGCGGACCGGTGGCTTCACCGCGTTCATCACGTGGCCATTGCAGCCCGAGAACACGCCCTCGTTCTCGCACATGCAGAAGACCGATGCGACCGAGTACCTTCGCACGGTCGCGATCAGTCGCATGGTGCTGGACAACGTGCCCAACCTGCAGAGCAGCTGGGTCACGATGGGGATGAAGATCGGGCAGATGGCGCTGCGCTACGGCTGCAACGACTTCGGGTCACTGATGATCGAGGAGAATGTCGTCTCGGCCGCCAATACCACGCACCGTACCACCACCGACGAGCTGGAACACCTGATCCGCGATGCCGGGTTCACGGCGGCACGTCGTCGGCAGGACTACTCCATTCTTCCGCTTGCCGCATCCGCTGCTGCTGCCTGAGCTGGAAGCCGCCGTCAGCGTCCGTTCATCCCAATCCTCCGCACATGCCCGTCCGGTTCCAGGCTCCCGCACGCAAGGCGATCGACTTCGCGATGGTCGCGATGGAACGCGTGGGCGACCAGTCGCTCTCGTCGCTCCACCTGCTGCTGGGGCTCCTGGAGCCAACGGCTGAAGGAGCCGGGCTGGCGCTCCGCATGCTCGGCGTCAACCCGGCGGCGTTGCAGCTCGATGCGCGGCGTGACATCCATCGCGCACGAACCGGCGAGCTGGAGCCGGAGATCGAGGATTCCCCCGAGTTGCTGCTCGAGCGCGCCGGACGGATTTCTGACCAGTGCGGTGCCACGGACATTTCCGACGCCGACATCCTGATGGCCTGTGCGCAGGACCAGCGCACCTGGGCCGGTCAGCTGCTCGCCGCCTCTGGCGTGACGCCGCCCCTGTTGTGGGGCGTGTTCCCCGAGGCCCGCGGTGTGCTGCGTCAGCCGGGGGCGCCCGATCCGCTGGCCGGGATCGAGATGCTCGACGTGACGTTTCCGCCGTCGTTCGCGCCGACGCTGCCGGTCCGGACGGGCATCGGCTACGACTCGCACAAGTTCGCTCCGGGCGGTCCGCTGCTTCTTGGCGGCATCGAGATCCCGAGCGACGTCGAGCTCGTCGGCCATTCGGATGCTGATGCCGTCTGCCATGCGCTGACGGACGCGGTCCTCGGTGGCGCGGGGGCCGGCGACATCGGCGAGCTCTTTCCGGATACCGACGCCGTCAACAAAGGCCGCAACTCGATCGAGATGCTGCGCCTCG
>Ga0105045_10003461_pt1 | contig 13549 bp, 15 predicted proteins | sample MAT02_FD_78089 | JGI IMG/M metagenome (GOLD analysis project Ga0105045, IMG submission 78089) | Freshwater microbial communities from Lake Fryxell liftoff mats and glacier meltwater in Antarctica - MAT-02 (megahit assembly) | ecosystem: Environmental > Aquatic > Freshwater > Ice > Liftoff...
CCGCAAGGCACTCGAAGAGCTTGGCCTGGAAGACGAAATGGCGGCCATGGTTTCCGAAGACGATCGCGGCGAGCGTCCTGAACGCAGCAGCGAAGATCGTCCCCGCCGCAGCAATGGCGGTGGTGGAGGAGGAGGCGGTGGTCGCGGTCGTGACCGTGGCCCACGCAGCGGCGGAAGCGGAAGCGGTGGCGGTGGCGGTTTCCGCGACTAGTCGTTGGTCAGACAGATCTAATTAAAAAAACGCGAACGCATCTCCTTCCCGGGAGATGCGTTTTTCGTTTCAGTGTCGCCAACGAAGTTTTGGAAGGCGTCCGTCGGCTCATCGGGACGAAATGTCGGTAATGACAAGCTCCTTGATCCACCCTACGCTTCAATCGACACCCGCAAACGGGAACTTACTCCTGGACAGTTCTTAAGTGGCCAGTGGCAGGGGGCGTTTGGCAAGGGAATCGGCGATTTGGTTGCATTGCGTTTCGGTTAACTCTTTTCGCGACCAAACCCACCATGGCTGGACCTTGCGAATGACGCCTTTCTCCATGAAGTCGCCGAAGAATTGAACGCATTCGTCGTGCGACGCGTCCGCAATCAGCGACACCTGATCTCGGACGTCGACGAAGACCCGAACCGACGCCGAATCGTGTCGCGAATCGCTTTGAGCACGCGAGAACACGATGGCGGAGGATCGCGGTTGATGCCTGATCCCGCCCGTGCCAGGAACGTGCAACGCGACCGCGGGATAGACATCTAACCAGAGCGTTTGCAGCGATACGGTCGTCTCCACGATGAATTGATCGTGATCGGCCAGGATGACTGTAATTGCAATATCGAGACCCGCATTGTCGGCGCCGGACTGTGGCATCGCCAAATGAAATTCGTCACCGCGAACGAATTGTTCGGTAAGAAGCGGCAGGGGGCTGTCCGGCATCGAGATCAGCCCCGCCACCGCGGTTGTGGAATTGCTATCGTCGTCGCGGATGGCCGCCAATCGCACACCGCTCGGATCGCACGCGACCTCCATCGACCATCCGCTTACGCGAAACCGATTCAACCCCTGTTCGCCTGGTTCCCACATGATCGATCCGGGATAGTGATGGTTTGCTTCAATGTCATTGCCCTGCCGCCGTAAGATACCACCAATCGGATATTGATAAAACGTCGCGGCGGTCCGCGGGGCAGGGCGGGGTGATATGATTCACCGCCCGGATTTTCTTTTTGAACCCCCGCGTTTCGAGGTTTCCATCGTGACGGTTCCCGTGCCCCAGCATTCCGCATACGTCGAGCGTTTGGTTGATTTGACTGATCCGTCAGCGAATCTTTTTTTGAATGTTTCGCCGGAGCAGGCAACCGCCGCGATCGCTTCGGGGGACGTCGACCGGTTGCGGGCGATCGATGGTCAGTTCGCGCTTGTTCATCGCGACGGTCGCACGGTCCGGATGGCTCGTTCGATCGGCAGGCCGCTGCGATATTTCTTGGCAAAGCAGGTTGCTGGTCCCTGTTTGGTCGTGGCCGAACGGATGGACGAGATCCGCAATTTCCTCGAAGCCGAGGGCCTGCACGGGCAATTTCATCCCTCGTACACGCGGATGGTTCCGGCGCACCATTTGGTCGAAATCGAGTTGGTCGGATGCCCAGACCCCAACCCCGCGGTCCGCCGTTTTTTTACGCCATCGACTGAGAAGCTACCCGCCGATTTGGATGTCATTGGCGATGCGTACATCCGGGCGTTGGCGACGGAGGTTGACCGTTGGTTGGACCAGATCGACTCGCGAGAACCTCTTGGAGTGCTTTTTTCAGGAGGAATCGATAGCGGTGCGGTGTTGTTGACGGTTTATTGGCAATTGCTCCGCAGGGGTGAATCACCGGCACGCCTTAAAGCGTTCACATTGACGTGTGACGATTCGGGCGACGATGCAAAGCAGGCGTACGATTTCCTGCAGGCGACGGGGCTGACGATGCTATGGGAACCGATGTCGGTCGCTTCGAGCGATCTGGACGTCGAAGAAACGATCCGCGTGATCGAGGATTACAAACCGCTGGATGTCCAGGCGGCGACGATGGGATTGGCGTTGTGCGGCGCGATCCGCGAGCGATATCCCGATTGGCGGTACTTGATCGATGGTGACGGCGGCGACGAAAATCTGAAGGATTATCCGATCGAGGAAAACCCCGAATTGACGATCCGCAGCGTGCTTAACAACACGATGCTGTACCAGGAAGGCTGGGGGGTCGGGGCGATCAAGCATTCGCTGGTGTACTCTGGCGGCCAGAGTCGTGGTCACGTTCGTTCGTATGCACCGGCGAAACAATTGGGCTTCCGCGGGTTCAGTCCGTTCGCGCTTCCCAACGTGATCGAAGTTGCCGAGCGGATTCCGTTTATTGAGCTGACCGATTGGGACCACGAGCGGTTGTATGCACTGAAGGGCGAAGTCGTCCGGCGCGGCATCCGCCAGGTCACTGGCTACGAGATGCCGATCTCTCCCAAGCGACGATTTCAACACGGTGCGGGTGACGCCGGTGCGGTGGCGAGCGTCTTGGACAAGAGCGAATTGGATTTACGACGAATGTTTGAGTTAATTGTCGGATGACATCATCCGCCTGGACGTCGGAGCGAATCGTTGCGGCTCGTCCGGCGAAACATGCCGTCGATTTATCGCGTCCGTATGCCTATTTTGTCGAAGCCGAACGCCAGCGCGACGGGCAACTCGAAGACGTCGCCGTATTGATGTTGACGGGCCGTGAGTGCGTGTTTCGGTGTCTGATGTGCGATCTGTGGAAGCACACGATCGATGGCCCGACGCCGCCGGGCGCGATCCCGACGCAGATTCGTTTCGGTCTTGATCACCTGCCGCCGGCGACCCAGATCAAGCTTTACAACGGCAGCAATTTTTTTGATCCTCACGCCGTTCCGGTCGTTGATCACGAAGCGATCATCTCGCTGGCCAGCGGAATGAATCGCGTCATCGTGGAGAATCATCCGCGATTGTGCGGGCCACGAATCGCCCCGTTTCGCGACTCACTCCGGGATCGTTCGGGGGCGATGTTGGAGATTGCGATGGGGCTGGAAACGGTTCATCCCGGCGTGCTGCGATTGTTGAATAAGGGGATGACGACGGACGATTTCCGCCGGGCGTGTGATTTCTTGGTATCGATGGAGGTCGCGATTCGCGCGTTCGTGTTGCTGCGTCCGCCGACGATGGATGAGGCGCAGGGGATCGAGTGGGCGATTCGCTCGATCGAGTTTGCGTTTGATTGTGGCGTCGGCGTGGTCTCGGTGATTCCGACGCGAGCGGGCAACGGGGCGATGGAGTCATTGCAGCAGTCTGGTGATTTCGAGCACCCGGCGTGGCGATCGCTTGAAAAGGCTCAAGTCGCTGGGATTGCGATGAACCGTGGCCGGGTGTTTGTCGATCTGTGGGACTCGGAATCGGAATCGCTCACTGACGACGAACACGCAAGCGTCGCGAGCATGCGACGAATGAATGCGGAACAACGCATCGTGTGACGCCGTTTGCCTACGCCGCGCGGCGGGCCGCGATTTCGGATGACGAGGAATCGAGGCCACGCGAGATCGGCAGAATGGTGGCTTCGGCCGCCACCGATGGAGCCGCCAAGTTTGCCATCCGGTTTATCGCGACCGAATCGAACCGCTCGATGATCGCGCCGGTCAGGTCACGAATTTTGACTTCGTCCTCCTCCATGAACCAAACCGCGTGGAAGGGCCCCATGCGAAAACTGCGGCCGACGTAAAAGCCGTTTCGAATCAGCGTCGAATCGCAAATTTCCACGTCCGTACCTTCGCACCGGGTCGCGATCCAGCGGTCGAGGCAACGGCGAACGGCGGCAAGTCGTTGCGAATTGGTCATCGAGAATCATTGTTCCCAGGGAAAGGCCGGACGGAGCCAAAGCGGAAAATTTGTCCGATGGCTTGCGACCCAGGCCGCTTTTGGTGTCGACTAATTGAACGACACCCAGCACCACCACTGCACCTCTGATATCGACCCCGACCTCAGTCGCGGACGGAAAAACCGGACGCTGCGGCACAGTCTCCCCAGCTTGCGCAGATTCTAAATTGGCGACATAATCCATCCGACGACGCCCCGAGCCCTGAACAACATTAGCAATGCGAATCCTCCTCGACGAAAAACAGCTACACGCCGGTGTGCAGCAGTTGGCGGCAAAAATCGACACCCATTATGGCCAGGAAAAATCGCTGACCGTGGTCGCCGTGATGACAGGATCATTAGTCCTGTTTGCCGATTTAATTCGGATGCTTTCGATGCCGCTGCGGGTCGGCGTGATCCAGGCGAGCAGTTACCGGGGTGCGATGACGGCGGGTGAATTGGCGATCGATACGCGGATGATGATCGATGTCGCGGGCCGCGACGTGTTGTTGGTCGACGATATCTTTGATACCGGCCGGACACTGGACCGGCTGACGACCGAGGTTGCGGAGATGGGCGCTGCGTCGGTATCGACGGCGGTGCTTTTACATAAGCTGCGTCCCCACGCCGTCGCGATGCGTCCTGACTTTATTGCGTTTGAAATTCCTGATGAATTTGTGGTCGGTTACGGCTTGGATTATCAGGACCATTATCGCAACTTGCCATACCTAGGGGTTCTCGAAGAGAGCGACTTGAAGGCTGGGTTTGGTTGATCGTGTCGAAGGCCCGTATCCGCGTTTTGATGGTTTGCCGAACGTATTGGCCCCACTTGTGGAGCGATGTCGCAAGCCGCAGCGTTCGCTTGGCCGATGGTTTGGCTCGCGCGGGGATCGATGTCAACGTGCTGACCCCTCGCTATGGAACGTCTTGGCCCGCGGAGATCGTTCACCGCGAAATTCTGGTTCATCGGCCGTTCGATGCCCCGCGTAGCGATTGGTCGATGGGGCGTTACTTGCGAAATGTCGAAATGTGGCTGCGTTCCCACGCGGCCCAGTACGACGTCATTTATTGCTCGGCGATTCGCGAGGAGTCTGCGTTGGTCGTCGAAGCAGCCCAGCGGCTCGGTTCGGCCTCGGTCCTCCATCACAGCGGGACGGGTGATCAAGCCGATGCGGTGTACTCGATTGCGTCCCGGCATCGTCGACGCGTCACTGCGGCGATCGCGGGCGCCGATGCGATCGTATTACCGCGGGCATCGGCGGAACAGGCGATGGTCGTTGCCGGATATTCACCATCACGGTTTCGGCGGATCGCGATGGGCATTTCGCCAGGGACCGGATCGACCGGACGCGATGCGGTCGCGCGGGTTTGTGCCCGCCAAGCCCTCGCGGCGATCAATGGCGATTTGAAGACGAATCGCGATTCGATGGTCGTGACGACGTTTTGCCGGATGAGCGATTCCGCCGGGTTAATGAAATTGGCACACGCAATTCCTGACCTTGTCACCATCTGGCCCGATCTGCGGTTCTGGTTGATCGGCGACGGTCCGCTGCGTGGCGAGCTGCATCGTTACTTTAAACACCACAGCGTCCGTGAAAACATCGCGATGCCGGGCACGTTTGTCGATTTTGCGGACGTCCTGATGGCGTCGGATGTTTACGTACAACCATCGGCCAACGATGGGCTGGACGATTTTGTTTTCCAAGCGCTCGCCGCTCCGTTGCCGATCGTGATGGCCGATGCGACCGACACGCGCGGAATCATTGGACGAGGCGACGACGTCGCCTGGTTTCAAAGCGACGACGGTGGGTCGTTGCACCGAGCGATGCGTGGCACGTTGGTGGATTTGGCGACGGCACAGGCGACGGCCGAACAACTACGCCGAAATCTGTTAAAACAGCGTCCCCTAAGCGAAACGATCGGAGCACTAATTACCTTGATTTGCGAGCTCAGCGGCAAACCACTTCCCTCCGCCACTGCTTCGGCGTCGCGGTCTCCAGGATGATTCGCGTCACTCGCTTTTTTTAACCGGTTAGGTCATCGGACGTCATGGCATCCGCAGCAGAACCCACCCTCGATCGCGGACCTGTGACCGACGCGTCGCCCATCCGCGTGGCGCTCGTGATCCCGACGCTCGATCGTGGCGGTGCGGAGAAACAGTTCTGCCTGTTGGCTTGTGGACTGCGCCAGCGGGGCTTCGATGTCGATGTCGTGCTACTGACCCACGATGGACCGTTGCGAGAAACACTGGACGCTGCCGGAGTTCCCGTGACCCTGATCGGCAAACGATTCAAAGCGGACCCGACCGCGTATTTTCGGTTACGGCGTTGGTTGTCGCGTTGGCGCGGGGACGTCGTGCATTCGTGGTTGTTCGCGGCCAACGCTTACGCTCGTGCGGCAGCTCGTTCCGTGGGGACGCCCGTCGTGTTGGGCAGCGAACGGTGCGTTGACCTTTGGAAGACGTCAGCTCATTTTGCGATCGACTCCTGGTTGGCCGCGCGCACTGATGGAATCACGACCAACAGCCCCGGAGTGCGCGATTTCTACGCCGGTCATGGAATCCCGGCGAGCCAATTTCACGTCATTCCCAACGGGATCCCGTCCCGGTCGGCGACGATGATCTCGCGAGCAGAAGCGTGCAATCGATTGGAGGTCGACCCGCGACGATATTTGATTCTTGCGGTCGGACGCCTTTGGCCTCAAAAGCGATACCGAGACTTGATCTGGGCCGCGGAATTGCTCGGGACCACGCGTGGCGATTCGACGCTGGTGATCATCGGTGACGGACCGCAGAACGCCGAATTGCTTCGTCACCGCGACGCCGTTTCGACGCCTGATCACGTTCGGTTTGCTGGCCACCGCGCCGATGTCGCGGAATTGCTGCCGCACGCGGATCTGTTTTGGAACGCGAGCGAATACGAGGGCCAAAGCAACGCCATCATCGAAGCGATGCAGGCGGGCATTTGCGTCGTCGCATCCGATATCCCCGGGAACCGAGATTTGGTGACCGATGGCGAGACCGGAAAGCTGGTGCCGGTTGGCGACCGGGCGGCATTTGCGCGGGTTTCCAACCTTTTGTTCGACGCGGGCGACGACCGCAGGCGGATGGGCGAGGCCGCCAGCGAGCGGATCGCCTCGGATTTTACCGTTGGTCAAATGGTGACCGCTCATATTGCGTTATACCGGCGTTTGGTTGCGGCAAAGTCCGCGAAAAATGGCAAAAAGTAACGCTCTTAACGATCGCACGGTGACCAAGGCGAAAATTAGCCGCCGCGAACCCAAAAACATCAAAGAAGCCGTTGAGTGCTCATTTGGGTCGGATACGATCGGTTTCGTGACCGGATTGGTGGAGCGCGAGACAGCCCGTTTCGCACGCCAATCATGACGGAGTGGTCACCGGACCAAGACGCCGGAGCGTCAAGTCCGATTGGAATCCACGCAGAGAAATGATGTACCGATGAGTGAATCGAGTCGATCGGTTTTAGACGAAGTCGAATTGCTGATGGATAACGCGCGGCTTCGTGACGAACTGGAGCCGTACATCGACGAATCGGTTTCGGGTGCGACCGCCAACCGAATGCCGCTTCGTGTCGAAAACGAATACTTGGCCTCAATGCTCGCATGGGAGCGAGCTCCCGCGATGCCGATTTCACAGTGGTTCAGCCCGCCGCTGCAATTGCCACATCCCGACACACTCGACGCCGACCAATTGCACCATCTGCTTTGGCAAACGATTCGATGCCTGCACGGTGTCCGTGTCGTGCTGGAATGCACGGATCATCTGTCCGATCGCGAGCTGTACACGATGCTCGTTCGCGACATCCTGCCGAGCTGTGAAAAGAAAGTCGACCTGCCGCGAAATTTCTTACACTGGCGCTGCATCGACGAATCAGACGACCAAACCTGGTTGCGATACTACGCCAGCGCCGTCGAACGTCGTCGTTGGCAGGAAGAAACGGGGATCAATCCACCGCCCAGCGAGATGCCGCCGTACCCGCGGCAAATGCCCTCCCGAGCCTAACGTCGCGAGTGTCTCACGACGCCAAGCCCGCGTCGCATTTTGAATATCATCGATGAGGCACGCGATCTTTCATTCGTTCGGATCTTGGCCGCGCCAATTGATTCGGCGACGGTGCACCACTGGTTTGGTTGTTCGATCCGCGTTGCTGGAACGAAGCGGTCGCGACGCAGTCGGTCTATGGAAATGATTCCGTCCGCTTTGAACCGCCCGTCAAAGGCGAAGCCGCGACGAATTCTTTCGAGCGATGGCAAACCCCGAGTTGTTCAAGTAACGCAACGCGATCGATTGTATCGCCGCCCGCTCAAACAATCGTTCATGATGCACAAGCGATCGGGCAAGTGCCCGATGAACGTTGGCACCATTCAATCAGCAAACGAAAAAGGCGGTCGTGGTTTTCACCGCGACCGCCTTGGATGCTGGTTCGATAGCAGAGAATCGTGAAGCGTTAATCCAAGAATCCGACCAGGTCTTGGCTGCGGCTCGGCTGTTGCAGTTTTCGTACGGCTTTGGCCTCGATCTGTCGAATCCGCTCTCGCGTGACCTTGAAAATGTGACCGACCTCTTCAAGCGTGTAGCTGTATCCGTCGCCCAGGCCGTAACGCAGTTTGATGATTTCGCGTTCGCGGTAGGAAAGACTTTTCAACACATTCGTGATTCGGTTTTTCAACATCTCCTGCGTCGCCCCGATCTGTGGGCTTTCGGCGGTACTGTCCGGCAGCAGGTCACCAAACTGGCTGTCTTCGCTGTTGCCGACGGGTCGATCGAGCGAAATCGGGAACCGGCTCATCGTCAACACACGGCGAGCTTCCTCGACGGTCGTATCGGCGCGGCGAGCGGTTTCTTCGATCGTCGGTTCCCGTCCGAGTTCCTGCAGCAATTGGCGAGCGACGTTGCGAACGCGGCTCATCGTTTCGACCATGTGAACAGGGATCCGAATCGTTCGGCTCTGGTCCGCGACGGCGCGGGTGATCGCTTGGCGAATCCACCACGTCGCGTAGGTGCAGAACTTGAATCCACGCCGGTACTCGAACTTGTCGACCGCCCGCATCAATCCCGCGTTGCCTTCCTGGATCAAGTCCAAGAACGACAGCCCACGATTGCGATACTTTTTTGCGATCGACACGACGAGACGCAAATTTCCTTCGCTCAATTCGCGTTTGGCTTGCTGGTACTCCGAATAAACTCGGCTCAGCAGCTTCACACGGTTTCGCAGCGACGTTGGCGTTTCTTGACACGCGGTCATGATTTGCCGACGTTCGCGAAGCAGACGGTCACGCGTCTCGATACTCTGCTTGCCACGACCGAGGTGCTGCAACTGTGAATCGATGTCGTCGAGTCGCAGGACGAATTTTTCGAGCAGGCCAATCCGCGTTTCGATTCGCTGGGTTCGCAAGCCAAGTTCTTCAACCAAGCGAACGGCACGACGACGACGACGGGCGAGGCTTTTCCAAGCCTGCTCACGGCGACGAACCGAAGCGCTCTTGCTCAGCGCGACCTGCCAATCGTGCTTATTGCGTTTAAGCAACATGCCGACCGTCTTAAGGTTGTGGGGCAAACGACCGAGAATTTGTTCCTTCTCCAAATGGTCGGTAACGGAGACCTGAACGGTTCGATCAAACGGCAATTGGCCACGATGAACTTTACGAAGCGTCTTGAACGCCTCCAAAAGGACATAATGGTTCTCTAACAATTTGGTACGGAATCTGCGTCGGGTCTCCTCGATCCGTTTGGCGAGTTCGACTTCCTGTTTGCGGGTTAGCAGCGGAATTTCGCCCATCTGTGTCAAGTACATCCGAACCGGGTCGTCGGACCACGATTCGTTGTCATCAACGCCCGAAAGCAATTCATCGGAGCTCTCCAATTGGACTTCACCGTCAGCAATCGGGTCCGATGCGACCGCAACGGCGTCATCGTCGTTGTCGTCGTCAGGCAATTTACGAAATCCGTCGCCGACATCTGTCGAACGGGGAACATCGTCTTCAAAATCATCCAATAGCGTTTCGAACAAGGCGTGCACTCCTTAACGTGCTTAAATCAATGCCGATACCAGTCCGTAGCGGTTGCGTCCCCAAGTCTACCACCGCGTCGCGATCATTTCGCAGAAGAACCTAAAAAGGTAAAACATTGCGAATGCGACACTCCTAGCGGCTGCGTAATTTTTTTCGCTTGGAATTGCGAGCACCGTCGAACAATGTACCAGCGAAACATCCCCCGAACGTTCAACGCGCCAGTAAGACATGCCCGCTGACGAAAACCTTCGCCAAGCAACACGGCTCGAAATCGCCAACACGTATGAAGACGATTGGCTCGGCGATGCAAACGCCAAACGATCGAACCGATGAACGGGGGCACCCGTACCGACGCAAACAAGACCCTCGATGGTAGACCTAACATTGTCGTAGCGGTCGCCGAGTCGGACGAATCAGTCCGTTATTCGACACTGCACGGTGGAGTCATTCGCGTCGAACGTGAATGGTCGGCAGGTCAGATTGCTTTGCAGCAACCGCTCGTCAAGATTCTAGTCCGGTCATCGTCCGGGTCTAGTTCCTTCCGAAAAATCTGTACTATCCTATCCAGCGTGTGTTGTCGCTCCCCGGCCCGCCGGACCGCATCGACTGCATCGCGTTTTACCGTTTCACTGGCTCCCTGACCTGGATCTTCCGACATGCTGCTTCCCTGCATCCATTGCCAACATGCCATTGCGGTCAGCGCCAGCCAGTCGGGGTCCGAAACGACGTGCCCGGCGTGCGGCAAAACGGTCGAAATCCCCAATCTCGGTGAGCTTCGCCGTTTGCAATCCAGCGGCGGGAATGTGGCCGATGGAGTCTCGTCGGGCGTGGTCAGTTCATCTCAAGCGACGCGGCGAATCATTTTCGCGGGTCTGATGGCAATCGCGGGAACAGCGGGGATTGTCGGAATTTTCTGCCTCGTGCGGTACCTTGCCATCGAGCCGCCTATCACGACTGAAATGCACATCGCCGAGGTGGACAATTTGTTTCACCAAGTCGCCGCCGCTCAATTGATTCGCGAGTGGCAACAAATGGAACGGTTCGGGTTGGACGCTGCGAACAAACACATGTACCAGTCGATTGCAGATGAAAAAGCGTCTTGGCAAACGTCTGGGCTCATTTGTTTGGGGATCCTGTTGTTGGCAGGTGGCGGGGCGACGATCGTTGCCTTGACCGGCCCTCGCAAGACCGACGTGACCGTGTCGACCTGATCTTGTCTCACGCAGGCATCGGTTGCCGACGCGATGGACACTTGGGGTCACGCAACCAATTTCTTTCCACTGTCGTCCCGAAATAAAGTACGTCAGCTTTCCTAAGCTGATCTTCGTGCTTGGCAATATCAGCCCGGAAAAGGTTGACGTTCAAAACGGGAAATTATTTTAGGACAGTTCCTAATGTTGTCCGAAAACACGTAATCGTGATCCTGACGAAATCATTCCGCACTTCACCGCCATGGCCGACAACCGGTCCAGAGCCGATTGGCCGGTGGCGCCCAAATCGACGGTCCAGTCGTTGACGTACAAATCGACATGCTTCATCAACACGTCATCGTCAAACTCCTGAGCATAACGACGCATCGTCGGCATCGCCGCCATCGGGTTGCCGCGTGCGGTTTCGATCGAGTCGCGAATCACAGTCTGAACCGTTGCGATCGTTTCATCCGATAGCGTTCGCGTCGCCAAGATTCCCCCCAGCGGCAGCGGACAATCGGTCTCCCGTTCCCAGCGAGCCCCAAGATCCTCGACCAACGACAATCCCTCCGCCTGCCAAGTGAACCGGCCCTCGTGGATGCAGACGCCGAAGTCCGCGTTTCGATTCTTCAACCGAGACATAATGTCAGAGAACAGGACATGCTCGACGGTCGTGCGACCCGAATAGAAAAGTTCAAACAACAACGCCGCCGTCGTCATCGATCCAGGACACAGCGTCCGCTGCCCGGGGCCCCGCTGGGGCACACGGCCTGGTTCCGAGGCGAGCAACAGTGGCCCGACGCCAAAACCCAATGCCGAACCGCTGGGCAACACCACGCACTGGTCAGCCAATCGTATCGCCGCGTGGAAGCTCGCCTTGGCCACGTCAAATTCGCCGCGAAACAGCCCATCGTTGAGATGCTGGATGTCCATCAGGCGAATTTCGAATCGCAATCCTCGCCAATCAACGCGTCGTTCGATCAATGCATCAAACGCAAACGTGTCGTTGGGGCAGGTCGAAATGCCAAGCCGAATCGTCGTCACACCGTCATTCCTCGAAAGTTTAAACAGATTGATCCGGCCCGCGATCACGGCCCATTGTTTATCCCGATCGTTCCCCAAGATGACGCTGAAGATCGGCTTCCAGGAAACGATTGTCGCTCGGAACGATGGATTTGGGTAGCTCGAAAATATGGACCTGCAGACAATCGGTCAGCAATCGGCCCTCCGCGGTACGAAGCGGAAAGGCGTGCTAGCTGCTCATGAAGATGCTTGGCCGCGTAATAGGCCGGTCGCTTAGGTAAGCCGAGTGCCGAGTTGAGAAAATGCATCGTGATCGAAATGACTCGCAGCCCCAGGGCAAGCGGTCTAAATTCGCAAACACAACTACTGTTCTGGGACAGCTAAAGATCCAGGCTTGGTGTTGTGAACGAGGCGACCAGTCCCACAAACGTCGTTCGCTTTCACTAAACTGAGCAGGGAACCGATCCTGCAATGCCCCTCCCTCCGCCCTGTCCCCACTCCTTCTTTAAAAGTCACATGACAAAACGCTTCCTGAAACTTTCGTTGGCGATAGCTCTATTGCTTCAATTCGCTCACCGTTCTCATGCCCAATCGGACGGCGTTTTGATCACCCCCGATGTTGGCTACGGGCACAAAGATGGAATGGCGATGACCTTTGACGTGTTTCAACCGGGCGCGAATCCCAATGGCCTTGGGGTGCTGTTCATGGTCAGTGGCGGCTGGGTATCGTCCTGGACCGAACCCAAGAACTTGACGCCCCTATTTTCACACCTACTGGAAAGGGGGTATACCGTCATCGCTGTCCGCCATGGGAGCAGTCCTCGCTACGTTGTTCCCGAGTGCGTAGAAGATGTGCAACTTGCGCTTTCTCACGTCGCAGAACATGCGTCCCAGTGGAAGATCGACCCGAATCGACTCGGCGTGTTCGGCTTTAGCGCCGGAGGGCATTTGTCCCTAATGCTTGGAACCGTTGGCGGACTCAAGCAAGGTGAATCACCCGTTGCCCGGGTTGCAGCCGTAGTCGCCGTCTTCCCACCAACGGACCTGGAACCGTACGTCCAATTAAATAGCCCCCGTCGTCAAGAGTTTCCCGCCTTGCGTTTCGAGCCGTCGAAGGCAAGTTCGGTTTCTCCACTCAAATTCGTCACCCAGGACGATGCTCCGACTCTCTTGTTTCACGGTGACAAGGATGAATTGGTCCCTCTATGGCACAGCCAGAAAATCGATGAGGCGTTCCAGGCCGCTCAGGTTGACAGCAAGCTCGTGGTGATCGAAGGAGCCGCGCATGGTTTTGATGCAGCCGGCAACAAAAGATTGGCGAAAGAAATGGCGGAGTGGTTCGATCGCTACCTACTCAGCGGCGAAGAGCATGACAACCGCTAGTCTCGAAAGACAATGCACGAGGGATTGCCGACGGGCGTGTAA